>ERZ808028.618-NODE-618-length-27533-cov-4.319457_pt1 | contig 27533 bp, 25 predicted proteins | sample MGYA00380184_ERZ808028 | MGnify/ENA primary metagenome ERZ808028 (study PRJEB31490, sample SAMN06133397) | mouse gut metagenome | isolation source: J8_1 | host: mice | place: China: Chengdu | collected 2015-05 ...
ATATCACCTCGTTCGCCGTACTTTCCTCTTCTGTCTGCGCTTCCCCTTCGGCAACCGTTTCTTCTGCTGTTCCTGCACTTTCTTCCTGTACCGCAGTTTCTTTTACAGATTCTTCAACTGCTGCTGTTGTCACTTCTGCCGCCGTTTCCGGTTCTGATGTTTTCTGATTTTCTTTCTCCTCTTCTGCCGGTTCCTGTTCGGCTGTTGTTTCTTCCTTCGTTTCCTCCTTGCTTACCTCTGCTGCTGTTTCTTCCGTAATTTCTTCAGCTTCCTCTTCTTGTGTTTCCTCTTTTACATCTTCCGCTGCTTCTGCCGCTGTTTCCGGCTCGGTTTCTTTAGCTTCGCCTTCTGTTTCTAAATCTTCAAGCGCGTCCAGAGAAACAAAAACCATAGCGGTTTTATGATTAGACAGGGACAGATTTTTTCCTTCATCACTGCTGCTTCCCTTATCATGACTGTCCTTTTCTTGGGATGAACTATCCGATTTTTCTGCGCTTTCTCCTTTAGATGACTTATCTTCAGACGATTTATCCTCAGAAGAACCACGATCCTCGGATTTTGCGGTATCTTCCTTTACCGATTCTTCTTTCTTCTCCGACTGTTTTTCTGCTGGTTCTTCTTTTGCTGCCTCATCCTTCTTTTCTGGCTGTTCTTTTGCAGAATCGTCCTTTACCGCTTCGTCCTTCTTTTCCGAATTCGTTTCTGCGGAGTCTTCCTTTACCGCTTCGTCCTTCTTTTCCGAATTCGTTTCTGCGGAGTCTTCCTTTACCGCTTCATCCTTCTTTTCCGAATTTGTTTCTGTGGCTTCTTCCTTTACCGCTTCGTTCTTCTTTTCCGAATCTGTTTCTGCGGAGTCTTCTTTTGCGGCTTCATCTTCTCCGGCTTCTTTTTCATCGTTTACTTCTGCAGAATCTGCCTTATCCACAGTATCCTTTTCATCTGCTTCATCTACTTTTTCATCTGCTTTATCATCATTTACCTTGCTTTCCGATTCCCCGGCACCTTCCGGTGTATTCTCTAAATTATCCTTGGACGTGCTTTCAGATGTTTTATCCGAAGTATCATCCGATGTTTCGCCAGACAGATTGCCTGATGTTTCCTTCGTGCCGCCTCCAGATGTTCCTCCAGATACACTTGCGGATGTCCCGCCGGAATTTCCTCCGGACACAGTACCATTGTCTTTTTTGCCGGAACCTTCCCCGGGTTCTTTTTCATCCCTGTTTTCCTTGCCTTCCAGTTCTTCGGATGTTTCCTCTTTCCCTGCTTCCACTGCTGCCGTATTTGATGCTACCGTTACCAGTTCGGTTTCGTAGCCGTCAATGTTTACGCAGAAGTCGATATCCTGGTTGCTTTCATTCAGAAATAAGAAAATAACTTCTTTTTCTTTGCTGTGATAAAAGATCCTCAGTTCGGTTCCTTCTGCCGCAAGATGATCATCAATATCAACATCCAGTTCGTAGATTTTGCCTTCCTCCGGTAAAAACAGCTTTTCATATTTTTTTATTATGCTGTTTTTGGGAGCATCCAGCCCCATCTCCTCCAAATCCTCTTTTGTAAACTCCTCCTGATCCTGTAAATGCGCTGCTGCTTCCAGGATCTTTTCTCCCTCTGCCATAAACAGAGAAATTTCCCGCTCTTCGCCTGCAAAGGCTGTAATTGCATTTCCGCCCATGTTCATGATTATCATGGTTATGGATAAAAGAAATGCTACCAGTCGTTTGTAGTTTTTGCGAATTTCCTTTAACATGACTTTTCCCCTTTCTTTTGGTTTGTTTTTCCAATATTATCTATATTTATCGTCTATGTATTACTGCACATCCATCTGCACACCCATCTTATCCGGCTGCATTTTCAATTCCTGTGCTGACGTTTTCCACAGATTCATCGATTAATTTAATCAGTTCCAGGAAGCTTCGGAAGTTCTTTGTTTTTTCCTGGTTCAGCCAGGTTACGTTTCCCTGCCATGTGGCGTTTTGATTGTCAACAATGCTGACCAAAAACATTTGGCTGCTTTCCATTTCACACAACCTCCTTCCTGGCAAAGTCATCCATTGGCTCGATTTCCAGCTTGACCTCCAGTCCCTCCTGCTGTTCAAATTCCTTCCATCCCTTTTCTAAGCGCAGACGAAGGCAGGGAATAGCATCCTCTCCGCTGACGATTAAAAGGGCCAAAAACTGGTTTTTGCTGTATTGCGTATAGGCATCCTGCTTGCGCAGAAGACCAGATAAAACATCGCCAAATTTCTCCATCTGCTTTTCCAGGCACGGTATTGGTTCTGGACTTTCTCTTCTTTTTTCTCTTTCGTTTTCACTTTTGGTTTTGTTTTCGCTTTCGTCTTCTTTCATGTTGTCTTTTCTGCTGCTAAATCTGCCATCCGTATTCAGGGTACAAAGCAGAAAAAGTGAAATTTTCCCTTCCCGCCTGGCAATCTGCCCCAAAACCCTGCACACATCAACAAAGTGCAGGTAACTGCAAAAATATGCCTTGCTGATTTCTCCGCTTTCTTCCAGTTCTTCTTCCATTAACTGCATCAGCTTTAACTTGCCCTCTGCCGGCACCGGCATCTCTGCTTTTTTCCGGAACGGAACAATGCCGAATTCTTTTTCAAACATCTCATTCGCCTTTCTCGAAACCTCCGCTGCCTCCTGATATTTTTCCTGAGCCAGCAGGCACTCAATCTGCAGTTCCTGCCATCCGTCATAGGGGTGGAATCGACTGGCTCTGGTACTGAGCCGCAAGAGTTCGCTGTAATTTTTCTGTCTTTGGACAATCTGGCAAAGTTCTTTTAAATACTTGCTGTAAATCCTGTGATAATGCGAATTTTCTACTACAGCCCACTCTTCTGCCCCCAGGGACGGTAAAAATTCTCCCTGATAAATGCTGCAAAGCTCACGAAGCTGCTCATCCCGGTTTTCCTGAACCTTCGTACTTTTCAACTGTTTATCCAAATCATCCATACGTCCGGTATCGCTTTCCACACTATAATCCATGCTGAAATAATACCTGCCCTTGACTGCGGGAAGATATTTGCCTGCCGGAAAGCCAGATTCATCCATATCCTTGCGCAGCTTACAGATCTGACTTCTTAAATTCCCCAGTTTCTTCCCAAAATACTCGCCTTTTATCTCCAGCATCTCTATCAGGTTCTGACAGGAAACTCCTTCTTTCCCTGCTTTCAGGAGAATCAGCAGCATCTGGATTCTTTTCTGTTTAAGATCTTTTACTATAACGATTGGTTTCCCATGAAAATTCAGGGAAAAACTTCCCAAAAAATGGACATTAAAATCAATATTTCTTTCTTCCAATGCCTGACACCTCCTGTCTGGTTCTGGAAAAATATGGGTTTCTATCCTGCTAAGACTACCAGAGCTACAATGAATCTTTCACCGATTACCTTTGTTTTTCTCATCATAACATACCAAACATTGCCAGAAACATTTCATCTCCTATGTTTAGAAGTTAAAATCTTAAAATTATTTTCTAATTTTGGAGTCAATCGGTCGAAATATCAGCTTTTCTTATATTTTTTATTCATGCACAAATCATTGATGTATAAAAAAGAGTCCGGCTTTTTGATAAGCCAGACTCTTAGACAGGCTGCAGCATTTAAACAGCCGCCTGTTGATTCACTTACTTCGATTTACTTAAATTTACTTGCATCAATTCCCTTACTTCGTTCTACTTGCTTCGATTCCCTTACTTAAATTCACCTATTTATCGGTTTGCTTTTACTTTTTTACTTCTTTCCCCGTCGGTGTAAGGTTTTCCACCAGGGCAATCATACTGTTCCAGGAAATGGTCTGGGGTTTGAGTTCTTTTCGTGCCTCGCAGTAATGCTCTAAAATCGGAAGAAGGATCAGGGCGGTTATCCCGGTGGTAAACCCTCCGTTGTACAAAACAAAACCGCCATGGAGGGCGCTGGTTGCCGTACACATGGAAGCGCACATAAAACCTGCCAGAACTCCTGCGCGTATACCGTAGCGCCCTACGATGGGGCACAGACCCGTTGCAAATGCCACGCCGTTTAGATAAGCCTGCGTCGAGAGCGCCCAGGTTATCTCCCTGCCATTTGCCCGGCAGAAAAACATGGTGACAAAATACAGGCATTGATAGCCAACCAGGATCGGCCAGACATTTAAGGGATGTTGTCCCATGGCGGTAAAGGTCAGGGCAGCCAGAATAACCCCGATGGTCGGGCCGGTGAAGCCTGCGCCGTTGGTAAAGGTTATGGTCAGATTTAAATAAAGAAGAAACAGGCTTCCGTGAATCCCGATATTCATCAGACAGACCGGCATCCCGTATTTTTCAGAAAAGTCACTGCAGTGACCTGTATCTTTGAGCATCTGGCGGTAGCCGTGTACCGTTTTCCCGTTAAGAAACCAGCCCCAAAAGAAGCAGAAGGCAAAAATCAGCAGAAAAAAGAGATTGGCATAAAGCTGATAGGAATGACCAAAGCGGTTATAAATCTCATTATTCCTGGAAATCCGCCCCATGGAGAGAATGCCCATCGTTTTATACATAAAGTTAAAGACAAAAAACCCAAAAAATCCAAAGGCAAGTCCGCCGTTATACAGATTATAGCCCTTATGCCATGCCTGGGCACCCGGAAGAATCGCAGGGATAATAAAGCCCAGCAAAAGACTGAAGGCCAGCGCAAGTACAACGCCCTCGGGTTTTAAATTCAGCTGCCCGAACTGATAGCTTCCCCTCTGCGTATAGCGGAAAAGGAATTCGCTGATAAATGGACTGAAGCTGGTGGAAAACATGCAGATATGTAAATTTTGCTTATAATCTAACTTTTTCAGATGCAGGTAAATAAAGGGAGCCAGAAAACAGGGCCACATATTTAAAAAATTCAGCCCGTAAAAACAGTGCGCCACCACCAGAAAAAAACCCGCCAGCGTGTTTACATGGGATTCCCCTTTCAGTCCAAGCATAAAAAGAACACAGACCAGCCCGCAGGCTCCTGCATTCAGCATAGCGCTTCCCAGCCCGCCAATCGAGAGGTAGTCCGTAACCAGCGGACAAGGGGAAATCATAATCAGATACCAGTCATAAAAAACCGTGCCGAATTCACCGGTGTAAACGGCGGCAGCCAGCGATGAGATCAGGAAAAAAACCGTAAAAGAAATCGCAGTTAGATGAATCAGCTGGCTGTTGGTCAGAGAAATCGTCTTCTTTTTGTTCATCGATACATCCTCAGCTTCCTGTTATTTTTATCTTTCGGGTGTTTTTTGTTTTTGCCCTCTTGCTGTTTCTATCTTAATTATAGCAGGATCTGGCAAAGATGGAAACTGTTTTTCGTCGCTGGTTATTTTTTGCCCGCCGCCGCAGCCCCGTGAACGGTGTTACTGTTCACAAGTTCACAGCAACAGGCAAAAATCCATGAAAATCGCCTTCGTCGATGGGATTTTGCTCACTGGCCCAGTTTAACCTACGGTCAGCGCAGCAAGTGCGCAGACCTACGTGAACAGTAACGTAAACGATAACCGTTGCTGTGAATGCACGAACAGTAACTTGTATTTTAACCGCGGGTATGCTATAATTTGCGGGTATGTCAGAAAACCATGGATTTTTCAGACAAAGAGAGGTTTTTAAACAATGTTATTTAATTCGATAGCATTTATGCTGTTTTTTCCGCTTATTTTTACCGTTTACTGGACAATCCCTCATCGATACCGCTGGTTTTTGCTTCTGCTTTCCAGTTACTATTTTTATATGAGCTGGAATCCCAAATATATTGTGCTGATTTTATTTACCACGGCAGTTTCTTATACGTCTGCCCTGTTTTTAGATTGGGAAGCGCATGAAGGACGGCGAAGATTCATCCTTTTTCTTACTCTGGCCGTCTGTCTGGGTGTGCTGTTTTTTTACAAGTATTTTAACTTTTTCAGCCTTAGTTTTTCTTCTCTGGCCAGCTTTTTCCTTCCTGTACATCCGGTTCTTTTACAGCTTGTGCTCCCTGTGGGCATTTCTTTTTATACCTTTCAGACGCTGAGCTACGTCATTGATGTTTACCAGGGAAGGATAAAGGCCGAACGGCATTTTGGCATCTATGCAGCATTTATTGCCTTTTTTCCCCAGCTTGTTGCCGGTCCGATTGAAAGAACGCAGAACCTTCTTCCTCAGATAAAAAATCCGCACAGCTTCAATCGTCAGAAGGGCATTTACGGGGCAAAGATTATGCTCTGGGGATATTTTAAGAAGATGGTGATTGCCGATCTTCTGGCAGATTTTGTGGACGGGGCATTTGCCGATGTTTACGGATACAGCGGTTTTGCCTGGATTCTTGTGATGTTCTTTTTCAGTCTTCAGATTTACTGTGATTTTTCCGGGTATTCGGACATTGCTATTGGAACGGCTAAGCTTCTGGATATTGATTTGATGGCGAATTTTAAAAGTCCTTATTTTTCTTCCTCCGTTAAAGAATTCTGGAGCCGCTGGCACATTTCGCTCTCTACCTGGTTTCGGGATTATGTCTACATTCCCCTGGGAGGAAACCGCTGTTCCAAGGCAAGGCAGCGCTTTAACCTTCTGGCAACCTTTCTGGTCAGCGGATTATGGCACGGAGCAAGCTGGACCTTCGTTATCTGGGGCGGAATCCACGGCATTGCTCAGATCCTCGAGAACCTCTTTTCCCGGCCTCTGTCATGGCTTCGCCGCAGAACCTGGGGAAAAGTTTTATGCGGGCTGTCTGTATGCCTGTTCTGCGGTTTTGCCTGGATCTTCTTTCGTGCCCCTGCCTTTAGCGATGTCCTTTACATCCTTACCCACAGCTTTGACGGGTTTGGACATCCCCTTTCCTATCTTATGCAGGGGTTTGAGGCGCTTGGACTTTATCCTTTAAAAATCCTTTATCTTTTTGGACTGATTATGATCCTTGCGGTGTATGATTTCCTGCACAAAGACCGGGATATCCTTCTTGAAATTCCAAAGAAAAAGAAAGGCTTAGTATGGAGTCTTTATCTTATGCTTGGACTGCTCGTGGTATTTTTTTCACAGAAAGGAGTAGCGGCTGCGTTTGTTTATTTTCAGTTCTGACCTGTTTCTGACTGACTAAGGAAGTTCCCTGCTTCCCGGACGTTTTGCCCGAACTGATGCTCATGAAACGTTTTTTAATGACGATTGCCCTTTATATGGGAATCCTGGCTTTTTTAACGCTTGGAATCAATGCCTGGTACCTTGCCATGGATAAGTCCGATGATCTCTGGACGGATAAATTTAAAGATGTCCCTGCGCACATCCAAATCTGCAATTTCGGTTCGAGCCATGGCCTATACAGCTTTAATTATGAGGATGTCTGCGGGGAATTTACCTGCTTTAACTTTGCCCTGGCCAGCCAGTCCCTCTCCTACGATCTCCGTATCTTACAGCAGTATAAGGATCATCTTAAGGAGGGCTGTCTGGTCTTTATCCCGGTTTCCTACTTTTCCTTCTTTGGCATAGAGGAAACGCAGGAGGAGGAATTTCTCTCCAAAAACAGGCAGTACTATGACTTTCTTTCTCCGGGGCAAATTAAAGAATACGATTTTTCCACTCATATGTTTAAACGTTTTTTCCCTGCTCTTGACGCCTATGAAACCCTACCGACCGTTCTTTTTTTCGGTAAAGCTTCGGGCAATGAAGAATTATGGTCAAGATCTGCACTGGATATGGATGTTTCGGCGGATGCCGCCCTTGCCTTTGAGCGCCATTTCATCCAGGAAAAGCTTAATCCGTCCGGAGAACGCATCGTCAATAAAGAGGAAGTTTCGGCCCTTGGACAGATGATTTTGCTCTGCCGGGAGATTGGTGCAGTCCCCGTCCTTGTCACTACCCCTTACCTTGAGGAATACCTGGAGGAAATCAACGCCAACGCCCCGGACTTTGATGAGGAGTTTTCAGCCATCCTCTCCCCCATCCTTACGGAAACGGGAACAGCCTACATGGATTATTCCTCAGACCTGCACTTTACCGCCAGAAAAGATTTATTTATGAATGCCGACCACCTGAATAAAGAAGGTGCCAGGCAGTTTACCAATCTTTTATTGGAAAATTATAGGAATGTTCAGAAATAGCCAAAAATTTTATGATGCATACCGCCGCAGATGCGCAGACCTGCCGAAAGAGCAACATTTTTTCCCCCACAGCGCTGATTCCCTCTTTAGTTTTTCCTGAAATTGCCGATATAGGTAATAGACGCCACATAAAATCAGCGTAAAAAAGGAGGAATATCATGCAAGTAAATCAGAATCCAGCAGTTAATTCGTACACGCAGGGCGTTAATGCGTACAATCCTTCATCCGTTTCCGCAGTTACCGCACAGGCCGCTGACACCAAGAAGGCTGAAACAGCTGGCAGCGAAGCAAAGAAACCGGATTTGGATCGGGTAGAAATCAGTGCTGAAGCCAAGGTTACCACCAAGATGACCGATGCAGAACGCGCAGATCTGGTAAAGAGTTTAAAGGATGACTTAGACAGCCAGATGTCCCGTTTCACCAATATGATGATGAGAACCTTCCAGAAGCAGGGAATCACAGCAGCTAAGGGTGATGATTTCTGGAAGCAGATTGCCAGCGGCAACTTTACGGTAGACGCACAGACCAAGGCTGACGCTGAAGCTGCCATCTCTGAGGACGGCTACTGGGGCGTAAAGCAGACTTCTGCGCGTATCTTTGATTTTGCAAAGGCTTTAGCCGGCGACGATCCGGAAAAGATGAAGAAGATGCAGGATGCAGTAGAAAAAGGATTTAAACAGGCAGAAGATGCCTGGGGCGGCTCCCTTCCGGGAATCTGCGGCGATACAAAATCCGCAATCAACAAGCTGTTTGACGACTACTACAAAGAGAACGAAGCATAAGTTCTTCATTTTGTCAAAAACAATGAGGCTGACACAGGGAAGTGACAGCCTCTTTTTTTGCTTTGTATAAACTTTTTACGGCTTATTTCTCAAGCGTTTCCTCCTGAAGCCGATCCAGTTTCTCCATACATTCATCTACCGTAGCCCCAGCCAGCAAATCACGTACAAGGAGGCAGGTATTTCCCCACTGTTCCAGCCTCATCCCTGCGTTTGAACCAAGGACAAAAATATTTTCTGAAATCCGGTCATTCAGCGGCTTTAAGGCGGGAATACAGTCTACCTCGACATTTTTTGACGGTGAAATCACTTTATTTGTTTCGGAATACAGCTTTAATGACTCATCCGAAATAATATCATTCAATAACTTTATCGTATCTTCTTTATGTTCGGCGTTGACCGAAATTCCATACCCGGTTATAGCTACTACCGGCATCTGCCCGCGGCTGCTGGGAAATCCGATAACTTTCAGATTAAAATCCGGATTCCCATAAGCTATGTCCGTATTCGCCGCTCCCCAGAAAGCCATAACTATCGGCGTTTTCTGTGCCAGGAAATCAGGGCCTTCTCCTTCGATAGCTTCATAGGTATAGGCTTTTTCGGCGTCCACATAACCTTTATCTATCATTTCCTGCAAAAACATAAAGCCAGGGCGCATATAGTCGCTGTATTTTGCCTCCCCGCGGTTTAATGCCAAAATCTCTTCCTCGGTGGTGTCACCGTTATAGAGTTCAGCATAAGCCTGGGCAAAGACAAAGTTTTCCAGCCACCAGCGATTAGCCCCTACCGGCGTTTCAATCCCGTTCTCTTTAAAGACCCGGCAGCACTCTAAAAACTCCTCCGGCGTATTGGGAAGCTGCAGATTATACTGGTCAAACATATCCTGATTGACAAATAAACCGTTGGCGACAATCTCCTGCGGGACGGCAACCAGCTTTCCGTCAATGGTATTGGCTATTCTGACCACATCTCTTAAATTTTTTGTATTCTCCAGTCCGGACAGATCCAAAAGCCTTCCCTCCAAACCCAAAATATGAATGGAATCCGGGTTTAAGAGGTAGAGATCATCCATATCATTGCGTATCCGATCCAGGGCAACATCATCATAGGTTTTTTCCTGATAATTTTCCGCAGTGTAGGTTCGGTACTCCACGGTCAGGTTCAGCTTTTCTTCGGCAGCAACAATCGTCATATCAAAAGCTGTCCTTGCCAGGTTTTCAGCGTTGGGATTTGACTTTTCCATCGGCCCAAACAGGTTGACCAGCCCGCGGGTTTCCTGTTCGTTCTCAATTAAATTCTGTGGTGAATCCGGTTTTGTACTGCAGGAAACCATGACCAGTACAGCCAGCACGGCTGCTCCATTTCCTATCCACCAGCTCTTCTTTTCTTTTTTGCTTTTTTTCATCCCCATCCTACAATCCTTTCTGTTCCCTTACGATGAAAGGCCATCGCCGATTAGGCGATTTAATTTAGGTATTCCAAATGCGCCCAGCAGACTTTTATCCTTGGTGGTGCGGCTGCTTGTGGGCGCATGATGGCTTACTGTATACATGTTTCACAGTAACACTAATTATGACGAATGGTTCTTTTTAATAATTCCATATCAATCGGCTTGGCAACATGGGCATTCATCCCTGCATCCAGGGCATCTTTTACATCTTCAGCAAATGCATTCGCTGTCATGGCAATCACCGGAATTTCTCCGGCATCACTCCGCGGCAGGGCGCGGATCGCCCTGGTCGCCTGATAACCATTCATTACCGGCATCTGGACATCCATTAATATCGCATCAAATTCTCCCTGTGCCGCCGCACGAAAACGCTCCACGGCCAATGCACCATTTTCCACAATTTCACAGCTGGCGTGTTCAAGGCTCAACAGTTCCGATAAAATCTCTGCATTGATTTCATTATCCTCGGCAACCAGAAAATGCATTCCCTCCAGGCTTTTGTCCGGCACCGGTTCGATTTCCTTATTTTCCTGCTTATACCTGGCCTGCATTTCGAGAATCTTTTCCTTAAATGCCAATACAAAAAACGGTTTGGAAAGAATCCCCATATTTTCTTCGTGAACAATCTCCTCGTGAATTTCTTCCCCGTCATAAGCGGTTAAAAACAAAATCGGAACAGGTTCAGGGATGAGTTCGCGGATTTTTTCTGCGGTTTCGCCCCCGTCCATGCCCGGCATCTTCCAGTCAAGCAAGATCATTTGGTAAACACATTCTGCGCCGGAATTCTCTAAAAGGATGCGGACAGCTTCCTCTCCCCCGGAGGCAGCATCCACAACAACCCCGGTTTCCTTCATCAGGGTCTGTATGCCCTCACAGATTTCCCGGTCGTCATCCACCACGAAAATCCGATAAATTCCATGGTTTTCCCAAAACTGTTCGTCCTCTCGCCCGTCGGGTATGCGCAGTTCCAGTTCCACCCTAAAAAGGCTTCCCTGATCTACTTCACTGGTCACTTCGATCGTTCCGCCCATAAGTTCCACGATGTTCTTCGTAATTGCCATCCCCAGCCCTGTTCCCTGCACTTTATTCGTTGTGCTGTTCTCTGCCCGGGTAAAGGCATCAAAAATGGTTTTAAGATATTCCTGTGTCATCCCGTAGCCGTCATCTTCCACCTCAATACGAATGTGTTCAAACTGACTGGAATGCTGCTTTAATCCAATGATACGAAACCAGATATTTCCCCCTTCCGGCGTATATTTTACCGCATTGGACAGAAGGTTAATTAAAATCTGGTTGATCCTTGTTTCATCTCCGATAAGATACTCATGCTTGATATCCTTTACGCTTACATAAAAGTTCTGTCCTCTGGCTGCCGCCATCGGACGGATAATGGCATCGACCGAGGACACCAGATCATTTAAGGTAAATTCGCCAATCGTCAGCACAACCTTCCCGCTCTCAATCTTGGAAACGTCCAGGACATCATTAATCAGGCTGAGCAGATGCTGACCAGAAGACATAATCTTTCTTGTATACTCCCTGACCTTCACCGAATTTTCGGCATCCTTGGCCAGCAAAGTCGTAAAGCCAAGAATAGCATTCATCGGGGTGCGGATATCGTGGGACATATTGGAAAGAAAGGTCGTTTTGGAATTGCTGGCAATCTGTGCTGCCTGCAGAGCTTCGGCAAGCTGCTTGTTATGCACCTCCCGCTCCTCTTCCTGTTCTCTGCGGATTCTATTCTGTTCTTTCTGATTAAAATAATACAGGGTACAGCAGAGAAAAAATGCCGCAAGAGTAACCAGCATAACCACAAAAATATTCTGATTAACTGTCCTTCCCTCCTGCTGGATCGCCTCAATAGGAACATAGCCAATCAAATAAATCGCACCGTTATTCACCGACCACATATAAATCAGCGAATCCTTATTCTGAATCTTATGGTAAAACATCAGATTCTTTCCCTGTTTTACCTTTTGTTCAACCTCGTCCTGGATTTCCTTTTCCAAAATATTATTCGCACGATAAAAATCCTGCAGATTTAAATGGCCTGCATTCCTTTCCCCTCTACCCTTGGGCTTGAGCAAAAGCCTTTCATTCTCGGCATCCATAATGTAAAGCATCGCATACCCGTCGTAAAACTCGCGGGGCAGTGCTTCCTCAAAGGAATCATAAATATATTCGACATAAAGTGTCCCAATCTCTTTTTCACCTTCAAGCACCGGCGACTTCATCGTATAGGCCCAGGTTCCCATATCATTAAGATAGGAAACCGAAACCGGCAGCCCATTCACTGTCTTCCCCCTGGAAAAATCCAGGCCTTCTTCGGTAAATACCTCACCTGTATTTGAAAAACCCTCTGTTTCTCCCGCAAAAATCATGGATACCTTGACCAGGGTTTTATTTTTCTTATAAGAGCGGATAAAACCCTCCAGATCTTCAAACATCACCGCTTCCTGGGCAATCAGCTTCTGAAACTCCGCTTCCTTCTCTAAAATAGCCTCTATCGTGCCCTTAACCAGGCCCAGGCTTTCACTTAAATTATTAATTGCCGAAGCGGACATCTCCGACGATATCTTCCGGGCAACGGAAAAAACAACCATTCCCAGGATACAAAAAACCAAAATAATGGATAAAATTAAAGATAACCCCTTACTATCCTTATCCTTGTTCCATTCTCCTCTTTGCCTGCCTGCCACGTTCTGCACCTCAAATCCAATATACTCCACAACCCATGCAAACTTCCCGGACACCCCCGGCAATCCAGGTTATATACATCTTGGTAATTATGCCATTATTCGCATGGCTTGCAGTAACGTAATTTCCTCTATTGTAGCAGAAAGGGAGGGCAGATGTCAATTTTTTCTGTTTCCAGAAGTCGGAAAATCATGCAGCATTTGTCCGACAGCTTCCTGAAAAAATTATCTTCAGAGAACTTTTATCAAGGGTAAACTTAAAAATGCAGGTCAACTGTCTTAACAAAAACAGTTTACCTGCATTATCTGCGTGCAATAGATAATCACTTCTCCCGACTGCTTCTATGTGCCTGTACAATTTCGGCAGCAGACAAACTGACAATAAATTTCTTTATATCATTTCCAATCAGAAAATGTCCTTTTGTCTTTAATGCGTGGTATCTATAAATACAATACTGGAATCCCCCTTCCGGGCCTGCTCCAGCACTGCCTGGGCCAGTATCTGAAAGGATGCATGGGAAGATGACGCTCCAGTAATTGCATCAATGCTGCCCTCGCCCTGTCCTTCCAGAAGCTGGTTTGCGTAATATCTGGTATACTCATTGGGATAGGTCCCGTCAGAATGAAGCATTGTCTGCATATAGGCATTATCCCAACTCTTGATGAAACCACTGGCGTTCTCTGCATTATACTCCACCGAAACAATATTTCCGCCCTTTACCAGGATAGTGATATATTCCTTCCAGCCATAGTTGAATTCTTCCGCCTGGGCGGTGTAATATCCATCCTGAAGCCTTGGCTGATCCCCGCAAGCCGTCAGTAATGACATCATCAGAAGCAGGCTTAAAAATATGGCAACGATCCGTTTCATCCGCTTCACTACTCCTTCAAAACAAATTTTTGTACCTGGGCCTGAAGCGCCTCGGCTTCTTTGGCCAGAGAACCGCTGGACTGTTCTGTTTCCCCTGCGTTTTGCAGATTGCGGTCTGCGATAGCAGAGATGACAGCAATCTTTTCTTCCATTGCAGTTAAGGCAGATTCCTGCCCGTGCACCGCCTCCACCAGATGATCTGAAATTGTGCTGATCTGTGTGGAAACATCGGAAATCGCCTGAAGAGAAGCGGCGGTATCCGCAGTCAGCACCACGCCGGTCTGAATGATCGACTTGGTGTTATTGACCATTTCCGTCGCTCTCTGCGCAGCCTCAGCGCTTTTTTCCGCCAACCGTTTTACCTCATTGGCCACAACCGCAAAACCCTTTCCGGAAACCCCGGCCCGAGCCGCCTCCACAGAAGCGTTAAGGGACAGGATGTTGGTTTGGAAGGCGATATCCTCAATGTCCTTTGCAATCTTGGTGATCTGCTGCGCATTAGCGCTGATGTCATCCATAGCGGAGGACAAGGTGGTCATCTGCTCGTTGGCGTTTTGAATACGGCGGGCGATCTCCTCCGTCTGAGAACGGGTCTTCCCGCTGCTGTCCACAACAGCGACCAGCCGCTCCTTCACATGGCTCACCTCGCAGACCAGTTCCTCAGTAGACTGATTCTGCTCCAGAGATGCCTGGTGCAGCTGTGCGGACTGCCCGTTCAGCTGCTCCGCCATTGCAGTAAGCCGGCCTGCGGCGGCGCGGAATCCAAGAAGGGTTTCGTTCATAGACTGGGCAATGGTATACAGGCTGCTGCGGATCAGCACAAAATCCCCCTTATAGTCCACCTGGGGGCCGGTACGCAGGTCACCGTCCGCAACGCGGGTCAATACCTGCTGGATATCGGATATGTACCGGTTCACACTCTCCAGCGTATCGTCCAGGGTCTGTGTCATGACTTGCAGTTCATCTCCCGTGCTGACAGGAAGCACCTCTGTATGCAGATCGCCGTTGGAAAGAGCCACCATCCGGTCGGTTACCCGCTTCACCGGGTGGGAGATAGAGCGGGCAAACCTCAGGATCAGCAGGACTGAAACCATAAGTCCCGCCAGTGTGGCAAGGATGGAAACCAACATGGCTCCATTGATAAAGTGGCTGTAATCCGACTTGGGAATCTGGATGACCAGCGACCACTGGGTTCCCCGGATGGGTGAAAAAGCCACCAGCATCATTTCTCCGTCGACGGAAAATTCCACGGCTCCCGTTTCTCTGGTAGTAACCCGTTTCACCGCGTCCCCATTGCCGCCGCTGAGCTGAACCAGTGAGTTCTGATTGAGAACTACTGACTGATTGGGGTGGCCGGTGACAACACCCTCCTGGTTAACCATATAGGCCATACCGCTTCTGCCTAAATTGATGCTGCTGATAACGTCGTTGAGCACGTCATATTTATAGACTCCCATCATGTAGAGCACGGTTTCTCCGTTTTCCTTAATCGGCATGCCCATGGTAATGCCCAGCTTGCCCTGAAAGAGGGTGGAGGCGTTAGTAGTCAGATTGTCCGTTTCCTTCAGCAGCACAAAAAAATCATGGTCCAGGTTTTCCGGCGCACCATCGATCCCCTGTACCAGCCGCCCGTCCAGGTCGTATAGAGCAAGCGTATAAAATTCATAGATTTCCGCCGCTTCCTTCAGAACCTCGCTGCGGTTCTCCCTGGTGGCGGCAGCATCCGGACGGGACTTCCCGTCCTGGCCAACGACAAACACCGTTTCTATCCCATGGTCGCCGGCCAGCGTCATCATGCGGTCGGCCAACATATGGATATTAGCTTCCACTGTCTTGGCTGACTGCCGGGCCATGGGCTGAAGGCTGTCCAGCAAGATACTGTTGGTCAATGATTGCAGTGACACAGCCATAATCACGCAGCATATGACCACTAAAATCAAAATATTTAGCGTTGTATTGCGCAATATCCGCCTGTTCAGGCTCCTTTTTCTCCCCTGCCCGGTGAGGGAGGCAGCTTCCTTTCCTGTCATGTTCCTGCCGCTCCTTTTCTGGATAATTTTTCGATAGACCACAAGAAAAGCCGCTCGTTCCACCATTCAAAATTTACAAACTTTTCTACGCTGGCAGACGATAGACTTTTAGAGTATTATACCATAAATTTCCTGCTGAGGGAAGTATTTTTTCACGGCTGTGGGCAAAGTTTTCCTTCAGTAAATCAATTGCTTCTCTCCTTAAATCTGTCACTTTCAGCTTCGGTATTGGCATACCATCCCATGTTCTACCCTGTGATTTCAGAATTGCTTTGTCCAGTTCTTTTCCTGTTATCGTTCTCATCGTGCTACCAGAACGATAAAAATATTTACCATGACAGCTAATGAGGGACGGGTACTTGTCTACAATAATTTCAATGTATTGCAAGTCATTTTCGTATCGCAAATTGACATCTGCTACAATGCCCATTGTATCTGTAATTTTATGTTGGAATAGACTCCAACTATAAATGAGCAAATTTAAAAAAGTGCACAATAAACCTATGCCACTAAAGCTATAACCTGCTCAAAGCCAATGTGCCTTGCTCCACACTGGTAGACGAAACGGACCCGCTCTTCCTGGATATGGCTATAAATATATGCATAGCCGTCTTCGAAAGACATGGTTTCACCGCATCCAGTACATGCAAGCAGATGGGCCAGCGACATCAGCAGCCAGTACCTCCTGATTCCCTGCGATGAGCGAACCTGATACCGGTCAGATGCCAGCCTGTCCTTTGCCTGGCGGAAGAACACCTCCACTGGCCACCGTTCCACATATCTGTCAAGTATCTCCCGGGTGCTTAAAGAGACATCCGCACTCTTCCCGACACTGCCGGGATTTTGGCCGCCTCTCCTTTTCGGAAAAGCAGGTGGATTCCCATAAACAGAACAATGGTTCCCCCTGCCAGATGGATGGCCGTCTGGTATTCCAAAAGGAAATCCGAAACCATAGTCAGGCCGAAAGCCCCGATTGCAGCATAGATACAGTCCGCTATGGACGAGCCCATTCCCGTGAGAAGTCCTGCCTTTATCCCATGCTCCCATGTCCTTTGTACCGTCATGGCTCCTACAGCACCCACCGGCACCCCAAAGAGCAGCCCGATCAGAATCCCTTTCAAAAGCAGGTTCATACCGCCTCCTTCCACTCTCTCCTGCAGATGATCTTTGTCTTTGCCGGATCTACCTTGTCTTTTTCAACAATCAGTTCATCAATACGGTCTGCACGAATCACGCCGCCGGAAGGATTCATCACGCTGTCAATCTTTCCCGTGATGTCGGCATCCACCGTGGAACACTCAAAAGCCAGCGTGGTGTTCAGGAGCTTACAGTTCTTCATCACCAGATTGTCAATGCAGCACATTCCCTGCAGGCTCTCAATGGTGCAGTTAATCAGCGTCAGGTTCTTCGCATTCCATCCCAGATATTCACCGGAGATGAAAGAATCGTATACGGTCACATTCTCGCTGTTCCAGAAGGCATCCTTGGAAAGCATCCGGGCATTATGGATTTCCATATTCTTTACCCCGTCAAAGGAATAATTGCCCACCAGCTGGAAATCCCGCAGTACCATGTTCCGGCTGTTCATGGCAAAGTAATCCCCCTTTGCCGATACATGCTCCAATGCCACATCCTCACAGTTCCAAAGTGTTTCCGCTGCATTGGGGAAGTTCACATTACGCAGATTTACTGTGCGGCAGCGGCGGAAGTTCTTCGGGGCCTCAATTACGGCATCCTCCACTGTGATATTGTCTGTGTACCATACCCCTGCGCGGGCCATCTCAAAGCAGGTACAGTTTCCTTTACCCGTTTCCGGTTCCCCTCACCTAATGCCCTGGAAATGACCGCATTCAGTCCCACGGCAATGCCAAGCCCCATGGCAGACATGATAATCTGAACCGGAGCCGCCAACGATAATGCCGTCAATGCATCTTCCGATATCCTGGCAACGAACACACTGTCTACAAAGTTATAAAGAGAATTGATCAGCAGGGAAATCATCAGCGGCAATCCGGTTTTCAACACCAGACCCGATATGTTTGCCGTTCCCATAGGATTCTCCACAGGATTTTCCACAGGACGGTTTTCCAGCAGCTTTTCTTCCATAAATAAAACACCTCCCTCTGGCAGAAAAAGCATCAGGCTGTTTTGTAAGCCTGGGCGGTACATACCGCCTTCATTCCCTCTGAACCACGGACAATCACTTCACCTTTTGCCTGTTCATCATCCAGAATCAGCTCTCCCATCTCCGGCACAGAAATGCATCCGGACAGCGGATTTTTGATACTGTCAACCTTTGTGGTAATGACTGCATCCACTTCCGATTTTTCAAAAGCAAGATCCGTATCCACCATTTCACAGTCAATCAGTTTCAGATTTTTGCAGTAGCACAGGGGCTGTGTACCGATAATCTTACAACGGATCAGTGTCAGGCCCTCTGAGTACCATGCCAGATATTCCCCTTTGATTATGCTGTCTTTGACGATTATGTTTTCCCCATGCCAGAAGGCATCCTTCGTGTCAAATACGCAGTTTTCAAAAGTGGCGTTTTTGATATACTGGAAGGAATATTTGCCTGTAAACTCTACGCCGCGGAATACCAGATCCTCTGACCGCATCATAAAATACTCACTGACTGCTGTTGTATCTTCCATACGGATTCCCCGCGCAGACCATCCGAACTCCGGGGAAATAATATCGCAGTTTCTGACCACAACATCGCTGCATTCCCTGAGCGCTTTGATACCATGCAGCTTTGTATCCGTAATCTCCACATGGTCGGAATACCAGAGGGCCGCCCTGCAAAGCTCCGTCATTTCCGAATCCTGAATGGAAAGCCCATGGTCATGCCAGAAGGGATAGCGCAGGTTGAAAAAGCAATGCGCTGCTTTGATATTCCTTCCCTCTTTGAATGCGCTCTCCCCGTCCGCCGGACCGTCAAAAGAGCAGTTTTGTACCAATAGCTCCTCACTCCCGTAAAGGGCGCGCTCCATATCAAAGGTCTGATTCTCAATTACTTTCATCTTGTTTTCCTCCACTCCATTAAGCCAAATTTCTTTTTTACATGCTTCTTTCAAATACCTGACCGTTCTTCTGTCAACTGATTTTTGCAGAACTGTAGGATTGTTCTTATAATAAAAGACTGAAATAATTGTCGTTGTCTATCATTTTACGGTCGTGAAATCTGGATAATCTTATTGCCCCATCCTTCCAACACCGGGTTTTCTTCCACTGCCGCTTTCAGCCGTCTGATCCCCGCCAGACTGATTCTCCATACCGGCAATGTCCTCTGTATCGGTACGGTTTTCCGAAAGCTTTTCTGCTCCGGCATTTCCAATATTCGTGTCATCTCCCACAACATTGCTGCTCTCAACAACCGTATCTCTTGCTCTTTCGGTATCCTGACCGTTCTGTCCGCATCCCGCCAGAAGCATGGCAGAAAGTACCGCTGCCGCCATCATTCCCATTCCCTTTTTACCATAATTTTCCTGTAGCTGTTGTTTTTCATTTTTGTTTCCATCCCTTCTTATTTTTTACCCATCTTTTACGGGCATCATGGTACGCCCTTATAGTGTTTTTTGTTATTTCCTGTTTTTCCCATTCTTCTTTCCATATGTTTTATGATTCCGCCGTCAGCACGTTCATGTCCTCCTTTCTGATCCGCCTGATAACAGCCAGGCGAACCCAAAAAATAACAGGATTACCATTCCTCCCGGAAGGAGAACACTTCCAGGTGTATTCCCCGATGCGAAATTGCTTATCCCGGCCAGCCGCATGAGGGCAGATACAACCGGATCCGTGAACCCCATGGCCGCCCTTTGCGCCTCACCACCGGATACCTGGGAGGACAGTCTGTCCTTCGCCTCTTCCACATCCATCTGCCGCAGGAGATTTGCCGCCCTTTCTTTTACCTTTTCGGCACTGTCCTTTTTGCTCACATATCCCGCCACCAGCACATTCTCCAAAAGCGTCAGGTTACTGACCAGATGGGTCTGCTGGAATACAAATCCAAATTCCTCCGCCCGAAGTCTGGCCATCCGTTTTTCTGAAAGACCGCTGATCTCCTGATCCCGGTAGAGCACGCGGCCTCCGCTTATCTGATCCATGCCGCTTAAACTATATAAAAGCGTAGATTTCCCGGCTCCTGACGGCCCCATGATAACGGTAAAATCTTTTTCAAATATTTTGATGTCAATTCTATCAAGGACTTTTGTTTCCGCCTTTCCCTGCTGAAAAACTTTGGTGATCTTTTCTCCCTGTAATATCGTATCTGCCATTTGTTACGCCACCTTTCCCTTTACGCCAGCACCCCTGTCGGCTGCTAGCTTTCGCGGCATTCGCCAAATTCTCGTGCAAGCACGGAGCCTGGCTCATTGCTCGCGAAAATCAAAGGTTTTTTCCCTGTTCGGATGTCTGGTAGTATTTCATTTACAAAATTTACATAGAACTGCACAAAATCCAGTTTTTTCTCTGACAGGATTTCCCTCATCTGTTGCAGCATCTCCCGTCTGATTCTTTCTTTTGATGCTCCATGCTCTGTTTCTGCAAACATCTCAAAAGTATCTTTTGTAGTCTGCCGGAACTGGTAATCTTTCAGCCCCTCGATGCAGAACCCTTCAATCGCCAGCGGATGGAGAAATTCCCTGTTTCCCCTTCCGTCCTCAAACCAAAGGACATCCTCGTTCCGTCCCAGAAGCCCCACCGCTCTGGTGAATGGAAGCTCCCCTCCCTCTGGCGCTTTCAGCGTCAGCCGGTCAGAAAGGCGATACCGGATCAGCGGCTGCGCATAATTATAAAGGCAGGTAAGGTACATCACTCCGTTTTCCACCTCAATGACATTCATATCGTCAAACAGAAGCATCCCGTCCTTTGGGTTGGTTTCCACTCCAAGAGCCAGGGACTCACTGGAACCATAGAAATTGACCACCTGTGTCCGGAATATCTTTTCCAGATAGGTGCGTAAGCTTGTTCCCAACGGTTCTCCACAGGAGATTACCCTTTCCGCATCCAAACCGACTTCCCCATTTTCCATCAGCTGTGCCAGAATTTTGATAGCAGACGGATAACCCATAACGATATTCGGTTGGAACTCCCTGATCTGTCTGATCCATTCGGCTACCGGCGTCTTAATATCCAGATACATCTGTTTTGCTCCAACCCCATCGATTCCATCCCCCACCGCCATAGCGCCTCCATATCTCCCGTCTGTGGCCGCTATATAGACAATTCTGGGACGTTTCATCAGCAGCCCCAAAATCTGCGGCATGGACATTCCCCAAAGAGCCGCCCGGATGATACCCAGAAGCATCTGGCTCCAGGCATCCTCATCATATACAAAGTATCCGGGTTTCCCGGTGCTTCCGGAGGAATGGACTACATGGTACTTTCCCTGATAAGGCTTCCGATCCGCCGCTTCCCCCGCATCAAATTCCCGCAGGTTTTCCTGTTTTAAATCCGACACTGTGACCAGTTCATCAAAATGTTCCAAAAGCGCCTGTTTATCAATGGTTGGAAAGCAGGAAAGGGGCAGCGTATCCAACTGTTCTTCTGTAATTCCTGCACGCTCAAAAACTGCCCTGTAATAAGAAGAATGTTCCCATGCAAATCTGAGAAGTTTCCGCAGTTTTCCATTCTGCAGGGAACGCATTTTTTCAGCGCTTAATTTCATATTCTTTTTCAGTCTATATAAATCTGTTAAAGTCTTTAAGTAGTTCATTTTTCCTCCTCGTCAAAATTACTGCATGGCTTCACCTATTCAATCGAAATGACATATGCCGTTTTATAATCTTCCCTGTGATAATAAATCAGTTCCTTTGTTTCCTGATTCATCACAATGCTCCACTCGGTGGTTTCAAGAGGACACTCGGAATCCGTTTCACTACTTCCTCGTGAACGCATCCCACCCTGCGGGATGCGTTCAAACTCGCCAAAATTATCTTTGCTCACGCTGTCCAGTGCATCCCGTACCTCTACCTCCGTCATCTCCCGGTGTTCTTCCAGTGTCTGGGTAAGGATTTCATACCGGGTATGGGACTGGGCAGTTCCGATTCCCTGCTTCTCCCCATCCGCAAGGTAAAAGTTGGTAACAACCGGCGTCTCGGTGACAATCATTTCATGATCCACATATTCTGCTGCGACGCTCCGGCCATCCGCATCTGCCAGAGCCAGATGCACCATCATTCCCATGGAGCTGTGAAAATCATATTGCCGCAAAAGCTCCAGCGCTTCTTCCACATTGGCCGCTTTATCGAGCAATAACCGGATTGCCGTGGTAGTGGTAATGTCAGGCTTTCCTGTATTCTGGTTGATACTTGCGGAGTCCTGAATCATATTCACAGAAACCGCCAACCCCTTTTCATTCATTCCATCCAGCGGGGCATACAGGGAAACAATTGCCTGCATCTGATTCGGTAATTTTGAAAAGTCAAGTCCTCTGGCCCGGACAAAATCCGTATTGACGGTTGAAACCGAAGCATATCCTTTTTCCGGTCTGGCGCTGACAATCAACCCGCTACAGGCATTCCAGTCAAAATTTCTTCCGAACAGATATCCGCCGTCCCGGTTTTTCACTGACAGGGTACTGCATCCAAAAGGATTTCCTTCCATATGGACTTCCTGTGCCAGCAGCGATGTGATAAATGCTGCAACATCTGCGTCAGTGGCAGCGCCTCCCTGCTCTAAGAATGTGTCAAAGCCATAATCCCCTTCATATCGGACGGTTGACAGCCCTGTTTCCAGTTCCGTGATTTCAGAAGTCGGAGTGATCCGGACTGCATTTTCATCTCTGCTTTCTTTTCCGTTTTCTTCTATCAATGCACCTTCTTCCTCTGTCTGGCTTTCTTCACTATAGTTCTTTGTCCCTGTCTGCTCTCCGGAATCTTTTCCGCATCCTGACAGCAGCCCTGCCGCCCCCAGTATCAAAAGCAGACATATCAAAAAATCTCTTTTCACCTTTTTCACTTCCTTATTCAAGTTCCGCTATAGCTATATGTATCCTACGAGATATACTTTAACTGCCCCGGATAACATCCACCTAACAGAAAAATAAACAATTTCTAAATGAATTCTTGCAGATTTCTCAATTACTTTTTTGTTTTGTGTTCCTTGATTTATCTTAGCAAGATGATATATAAATAGCAAATACTTATACTTTATATATTTGACTAGGAATTTTCTATAAATATTCAATTACACTAACAGCAATCACACACAAATACCGATTTCACATAATCAACAGATCTTATCTGAGATTCATGCAAAACCGGTATTCTTCAAATTACTATCTTAATTTGCCGCCTGCCGTCTATGTTTCTACCATTTTTCGTATCTCCAGCGTACCAGTCAATTCAGCAATCCACTCACTGCCGGACTGTCATTCAGTTCAAATATAATCGTATGATTACTATCCTGTACCTGAATTTGTAAAACAGTATCCTTTTCTTCTAATTCCATCTCCTGGGACACCTCATCTTGAAAAGGCATACTTATACCTGCCTCCTCTGTCTGTAAATCACTTTCCTGCTTTTCATACACTGTTTCTATATCAGAATCAGTGTTATATTCCTGGCTCACTCCGCAGGCAGAGAGCGAAATAAAAAGCAGGATACTGATTGCTGTTTTCAGACATTTTGCCATAATTACCTCCATTCCAAAGCGTCACAAATTTTTTGTTTATTTCTTCTCTTTACGGTTCCGGCTTTCTCATGGACTGCCATTGTCGTAGTCAGATCCGGTTTCCCTGTATCCTGCCGGAATCCCGGACTGTCCTGGATCATCAGAACCGCCACGCATAACCCCTTTTCATTCATCCCATCCATAGGCGCAAAAGGCGCTGCCACCGCCAGATCATCGGATGCACCTCCCTGCTCCAGAAAGCCGTCCAGATTATAATATTTATTGATCAGCCCCACATTCAGGCCCGCAGGACAGGGTTGGCAATGATTACAGTACACACAGTTCCCCACGGCCTCCCCAGGCATAAATGTGCCAACAACAGAATAATCCCGTTCTCTGGAAGATGCCGTCAAAAATCCCAGCAGATTTTTTACATCCTCCACATTCCGGATACCCGGCAGTACCGTCAACACCCCCGGCTTATCCAATGAATACTGGATGCACTGATAACGTGTCAGTGCCCTGCCAAAAGGCGATGTCTTATCCTCCAGAAGCTGCCCTCCGGAAAAAGGTTTCATTACATACGCCAGATATAGGGCAAACCGTTTCATTCCTAATACAATCTTTACTGCCCCCAGATTTGTGATTTTCGTAGCAGGCTCGGTAATCATAAAAGCCGCCGCGCTGCCCAGGCTCATACCGTCCATGAGCCACGCCTGCAAAAGCGGTATGGTTCCTCCGCCACAGGCATAGAGGGGAACTCCAATCGTTGCCGCCATCAGAATGCCGAATGCCTCATTTCCACCAAACACCCCTGTCATTACATCTGTCGGCACATACCGCTGAAACAATGCGGATAATGCGATACCAGCCAGAAAGTACCACCCGGTAGCTTTTACATTCCTCCCCAGGTTTTTAAGAAATCGAAACAGCAGATTCGGATCTGTATCCCTGCTCACCGGTTCTTCAAAACCGTGAAAATTAAAAAATGGCTGATGGTTGTAAAAAATCCGGATCAATCCTCCTGCAAAAATACCGCATAAAAAACAGGACAGGATACGCACTGTTAAGGCCGGCACGCCCAGAGCTGCACTGTAAATAATCAGCTGTGGGTTCAGCAGGATGGAACTCATCATAAAAGCTGCCAGCCAGTCATCCCGGCAGCCTCTATCTGCCGTGCAGGAACCATCCGCCGTTATGCCACTTTGGGAAAAAGATGCGGCAATCGGTATGGTTCCGTACATACACAATGGCGATGCAATCCCTAATGCGCTGGCAATGACAATTCCCACAATCCCCAGCCGCTTTTCTCCCATAGAACGGAATGCTCTGTGAACAGGCTCCTTCAAAAACACGGAAACCAGACTCCCCAGCACCATTCCCGACACCCAGTATTTAAAAATCTGCTCCAGCTGAACACTGAAATAGTACCAGAGATAGACTGCTTCACGGCGTAATAATTCAATCATCTATATTCACCAGCTCATATTCCCGGCTTCCCAGGCCGATCTTTTCCGCCTGCTCCAGCGTGTGCAGACCATTACGAGATTCAATCCTGTCTTGCCGGGGAGCATCACATCCAGCAGAATGGCATCATACTTTTCTGTTTTTGCTTTTTGTTCTCCGGTAATCCCATCAAAGGCCAGATCGGTTTCGTATCCGTTTGCCTCCAGTTGTTTTCCCAAAGCTCCTGCTGATAATTGTAGATCATGCTCTGGGCAAACTGGACGCCGTTTTCATCGCTGTACATATCCATAAAAGTATGCCAGTAACTGCCCAGAGAGGTATTCAGAAACACAATCAGCACGATTGTGGTAAACAAAATCGGTATCAGAACCATCATGATATTGGATAATCTGATTTTTTTCTTAATGGTCACCTTCCATGTTCTCCTTTTCCTGGCATGCATTTATGTACATCCGCAATGTCTGATACCGCGGCATACCTTCCTGTTTGTAAATGCAGATTTTTAGCTTACGTTCACATTACCATGCCAGAATAAAAGAATTCGCAAAGATATCTAAACAATTTCTAAACTAAGATTTTAATACCAGTCATGTTTTTCGTTCCGGTCCAGGGCGCCTATCCGTGCCATTTCATCTTCCGTCAAGCTAAAATGATACAGCTCCGTATTTTCCCTGATATGGTCGGGATTGCTTGAACCAGGGATGACCGCCACGCCCTTCTGCAGGTTCCAGCGTAAGATCACCTGTGCCGGGGACACACCGTGCCCTCCGGCAATTTCAGAGATTACAGGATCGCCAAGCAACTCTCCCGTATGTCCTCTGCCGCCCAGCGGATACCAGCCCTGCACCACAATCCCCAGTTCCTGGATAAAAGGGATCACGTCATTCTCCTGATAATATGGATGGTTCTCATTCTGGACCAGCGCGGGGACGGTATCCACCTGCGGGAGAAACTCCGTCAATTCCTCCACATACCAATTCGACAGTCCAATCGAACGGATTTTCCCTTCTTCCACAAACTGTTCCATCGTTTTGTACGCCTCCACATCATTGGGGTCTGGATGATGCAAAAGCATCAAGTCTACTTTCCTATTTGTTTTTTCCTCTGTTTCCGCCCCGCTGTCTGCAGCATCAGACGCAGTTTTTGTTTCCTGTGCAGATTCCGCAGCATCTGTTACCGGGATTATTTCAGCATCTACGACTGTCCCGCTTTCCTCTCCCTTGCTCTGCCCGCACGCTGTCACAGGAAACACCAATAAGAAAACAAATAGAAGACTAAATAATTTTCTCATTCACCGTTTCCCTTACCGCTATTTCAGGTTTTCCTCAAAAAACTGCTCCAGCTTATCGAACGGAATTGCATCCTTTCCGCCGCCGTCATACAAATCGGTGTGAATAGCATCCGGAATGATCAGAAGCTCCTTATTGTCTGCATAAGGGTTATCCTTCACCATTGCGGCATAAGCATCGCGGCTGAAATAACAGGAATGTGCTTTTTCACCGTGCATGATAAGGACCGCACTGCGAATCTCATTGCTGTACTGAAGGATTGGCTGGTTCATAAAGGACATACAGCCGATCACATTCCAGCCGCCGTTTGAGTTCAGGGAACGTTTATGATAACCACGGCTCGTTTTATAGTAATCATGATAATCCGCCACGAAGTAAGGCGCATCCTCCGGAAGCGGGTCCACAACCCCGCCGCCCAGGTCATAGCTGCCGTTTTTATAATCCACAATCCTCTGGGCATTCATCGTTTCCTTCTTTGCATACCTCGCATCCGCAGAGTTCTCTGCATCAAAATACCCGTTGGCATTGACACGGGACATATCATACATGGTAGAGGCAACCGTCGCCTTAATGCGGGTATCCAGTGCCGCCATGTTAAGGGCAAGGCCTCCCCAGCCACAGATTCCGATAATGCCGATACGCTCAGGGTCAACATTCTCCTGTACGGAAAGGAAATCCACCGCTGCCTGGAAATCCTCGGTATTGATATCCGGCGATGCCATATAACGGGGGGTGCCTCCGCTTTCCCCGGTAAAAGACGGGTCAAAGGCAATGGTGAGAAATCCCCTCTCCGCCATAGTCTGTGCATACAGCCCGGCCGCCTGCTCCTTCACCGCGCCAAAGGGCCCGCATACTGCGATTGCAGCCAGCTTTCCTTCCATTCCTTTCGGCTCATAAAGGTCTGCCGCCAGCGTGATTCCATAGCGGTTGATAAATGTCACCTTGCGGTGGTCAACTTTTTCACTTTTGGGGAATGTTTTATCCCATTCCTTTGCCAGATTGAGTTTTACAGAATTTTCCATTTTGCATTTCCTCTCTTTCTTTTTCCTGTTTTTAATCATCGTTTTTCTTTTTCCATACGCCATACTAAAAAGTCAAGACAGTCAACTTTCTCCTGACTTTCATGAAGGCTTTCCATCAGGCTGCATCGGTGCTTTCGCAGTGTTTTGACCGCATCCTGAATCTGACCGCTATCATACAGCCGGCATACCTCTTCAATGGTTTTCTGCTTACAGTCCGCATCTTTCAGGTTCTGAATCAGATCATCCGTATAACCGCC
>ERZ808028.620-NODE-620-length-27417-cov-4.878383_pt1 | contig 27417 bp, 21 predicted proteins | sample MGYA00380184_ERZ808028 | MGnify/ENA primary metagenome ERZ808028 (study PRJEB31490, sample SAMN06133397) | mouse gut metagenome | isolation source: J8_1 | host: mice | place: China: Chengdu | collected 2015-05 ...
TTGGTCTGCTCATGGCGGCGGCGTTGGTTATGCTCATCAGGCTTGTGATCCGGAGGGGGTATTATAAAAAGTGGTATGTTTATCTGATCCTGCTTTTTGCGGCGCTGGTGATGCCGCCTGCTTTTAATGTGATCCTGCTGATATCGCCGGGGGTGACGTACCATCTGCTGATGCGGTATCAGTGGTGCCTGTTTCCGATCCTGACGCTGGCGTTTTTGATGCGCTACGGCTTTTTGCAGACGGAACTCTCCGGGCAGTTTTCGCCGTTCCACAGGCGGGATGCCAAAGCATTGAAAAAGCCGTCGGTGATCTGCAATATCCTGCTGCAGTGGGCTGTACTTGTTTTTTCTGTCATCCTGATCCTGCACTATGGGGTGACGGACAATATTGCCTATTCCAATCTGCAGAAAAAGTACGAGAAGACATACGCCTATTGTCTGCGGCTGGCGGACCGGATGGAACAGACGGACGGGTACTATACCGGGATGCCGGTGGCGATGATCGGGGTGCAGAACAAAGAAAACCTGCCGGAGACGGATATCACCGGGGCGGTCACCAGCAATATGATCGGGATGAGCGGGGATTATCTCGTCTATACGGATACAAACTATCAGGCATTTATGAGACATTATCTGGGGATCACGATCAATCTGGTGCAGGATGAGGAGATGGAGCGGATCTATGAGACGAAAGAATATCAGGAACTGAACAGTTTTCCGCAGGAGGACTCGATGAGGGTCGTGGATGGAGTTTTGTATATCAAGACGGAGTGATGGGTTTTACAGCAGAAGGGTGCGGACGACGGAAGGTGTTCATTATAGGCTAACGACTGTAAAGAATAAGGAGAGATAAGATGCTGTCGATCATCTTACCGGCATATAACGAAGAACAGAATATAGAGAGAACGGCAAAAACCCTTTCCGGGCTGCTGGAAAAGGAGGGGATTCCTTTTGAGCTGCTTTTTATCAGCGACGGTTCCGCGGACGGCACATATGAGGAGGTCTGCCGGCTGGCGAAGCGGGATAAAAGAGTGCGGGGGGCAGAATTTTCCCGGAATTTCGGGAAGGAAGCGGCGATCTTCGCGGGGCTGGAACTGGCCTGTGGGGATGCCTGCATCGTGATGGACTGCGACTTGCAGCACCCGCCGGAGGTGATCCCTGAGATGTACAGGCTGTGGCAGGAAGGTTTTGAAGTTGTGGAGGGCATAAAGAAGAGCCGGGGAAAAGAGAGCATTTTTCATGGCATGTTTGCCGGCATGTTTTACGGGATCATGAGCAGGATGATGCGGATGGACATGCGTTCCTCGTCGGATTTTAAACTGCTGGACCGGAAGGTGGTGAATGTGCTGCTGGGACTCGGAGAGCGGAATACTTTTTTCCGCGCCCTGTCTTTCTGGGCGGGGTTTCGTTCGGCGAAGGTGGAGTATGAGGTGCAGGAGAGGGCTTACGGCAGCAGCAAATGGTCTTTCAGAAGCCTGATCAGATACGCCGTCTCCAATGTGACTTCTTTCAGCACGATACCGCTGCAGATGGTGACGGTGATGGGGATGGTGTCCATTCTGTTCAGTGTGGTTCTGGCGGTGCAGACGTTAGTCAAGTATCTGATGGGGACGGCGGTGGAAGGATTCACGACGGTGATCCTGCTGATCCTGATCATCGGGGGATTTATCATGATAAGCCTCGGGATCATCGGGCATTATCTGGCGCGGATCTATGAGGAAGTGAAGGGGAGGCCGCGGTATATCATCCGCAGGAGGACGCAGGATCCTGTATCCGGGGATATGACAAAATGACTTGAAATATAGCGATAAGGGAAGGAATACATGGAAAGAGCGGGACAACATAAAAAGCGCATGGTGAATATTGAGGTGCTGCGCCTTCTGGCGATGATGATGGTGGTTTCCCTCCATTATCTGGCAAAGGGGGAGCTTCTGGAAAAGCTGACGGGCCCGCTCTCCGCAAAGGGACATCTGGCATGGATCCTGGAGAGCTTTTCCATTGCGGCGGTGGATGTGTATGTGCTGATCAGCGGTTATTTTCTGGTGGAGACGGGATTTCGCTGCAGGCGTGTGATCTCCCTTGTGCTGCAGGTGATGTTCTATACCTGTCTTTTGCCGGTGGTGCTCATCGTAACGGGAATCCTGCCGGTCGGCGAGATCACCTTTTACAATATATTGCAGTGCATTTTTCCGACCAATATGCTGCATTACTGGTTTGTGTCGGCATATGTGCTGATGTTTTTGTTTACGCCGGTGCTGAACGCGGCGGTGCATGGGATGAAGAAAAAGCAGCTGCAGGCGGCGATCGTGATCCTGCTGATCATGGAGTCTCTGAGCAAGACGGTGATCCCGGTGAGGCTGGAGCTTGATAATCTGGGGTACGACGCTTACTGGTTTATGGTCGTCTATCTGATCGCGGCGTATATCCGGCTGTACGGGATTCCCTTTCTGGAGAGGAGAGAGGGGAAGGGCGGCAGGGCGGTTCTCTGCTATGCCGGGGCGTGTCTCGGGATGTACCTTCTGACGATGCTGATCAGGGGGGCGTATCTTTTGACCGGACAGTTTGAGAATTTTATCGAGTCGGCTTACGGGTATAATCATCTGCTGACGATCGGGGCGGCGGTGGCGCTGTTCTATGTGTTTAAAAACCGGGAAGAGCGGATGCAGGCGGGAACTGTCAGGGCTGAAAATGGGAAGCGTATGCGGACAGGATCTGTTGGGGGAGAAAAGGGAGAACAGGCGCTTGCAGAAAGATCGGAAACGGTGAAGAGAAGTGATGGGCGCCTGGCAGGGTTGATCTGCGGTATCGCGCCCGGCAGCTTCGGTGTGTATTTATTGCATGAGCAGGTGAATGTCCGCTATCTATGGCCGTTCTGGCTGGGGGCGGAAAAGTGCGATTCGGCTTTTTCTCTGCTGTGGCACTGGGTGGCAGCAATATTGACTGTTATGGTCATTGGGCTGGCTGTGGACTATATCAGGGGCCTGTTGTTCCGAGGGGTTGGGAAGCTGCTTGCGGGAGGAAGGCTGGACCGCGGGTTGAGGAAGATAGACGATATGGTGAACGGTGTGATGCGATGATGGATGAAAAGAGGAAAGCAAAAAAAATATTGGATATCCTTTTTCTGATCCTTCTGGTGCTCTATCCTCTGCGGCATATCTGGCTGGGGGTGGAGGTGACGGACGGCGCATACAGCGCCGGGAATTACCGTTTTCTGGATCACATAAATCCCATGTGGCTTTTTGCCACTTATCTGGCAAATGTGGCAGGGCATTTTCTGACGGGGCTGCCCGGCGGGGATACACTGATGGGGTTAAATGCCTATACCGCGCTGTTCATCAGTGTGACAGCGGCGGCGGTGTATCTGTTTTTCACCAGGGTGATCCGGGCAAATAGAGCTTTGGTTTTTTTCGGGGAACTTCTGGCGGTCAGCTTATGCTGGTGCCCGACGACGATCCTGTATAATTATATGACTTATCTTTTCTTCAATCTGGCGATCGTGGTTTTATATCTGGGGCTGGTGCGGGAGAAAAGGGTATTGATGTTCGCCGCGGGTATCCTGCTGGGGATGAATGTGCTGGTACGGTTTCCGAATCTGACGGAGGCATCTCTTATTTTGGCTTTGTGGTATTACGGGGTGCTACAGAGAAAACGGGTGAAAGATGTGGTGCAGGAGACGGGAATCTGCCTTGCCGGTTATCTGGCCGGTGCAGGGCTTGTGCTGTTCTCCGTTGCGGTGCGGTATGGCCTGCCGGAATATATAGCAGGCGTGGCCCGGCTGATGCAGATGCCGTCGGAGGCGCCGGATTACAGCGCGGTATCTATGGTTCTGACGGTGCTTCTGGATTATAAGTTCAGCGCGAAATGGCTGATCCATATGATCCTGCTGACGGGGGCGGGGTGTCTCTTTTCCGCATTGTTTAATCGGGCGGGAAGAAGGTTTCCGGTTATTTCACTGTTCGGGAAGGCGGCCTTTCTCGGCGGGATACTGGTATTGTTCTGCTGGTGGTACAAGATAGGGGTTTTCAATATAAAGTATTATACTTATGAGAGCATGTTCCAATGGGTGGCCGTATTTCTGATCTTGGTGATCGTTGCGGGAATTTATGTGCTGTTTTCCGATAAGTTTACGCGCAACGAAAAACTGCTTTCGTCCATGACGCTGATCCTGATCGCGATGACGCCGCTCGGCAGCAACAATCATCTGTATCCGAACATGAACAATATGTTTCTGGTGTTCCCTTTCGGGTTATCGCTTCTCGGGAGATTTCTGATTAATCTGTATGAGGCGGGCGGGATCATCGTCGGAAAGGCGGAAATAGAAGTTTCCCTGTTCCCGGTCAAGGCGATGTTAGCATCTTTCCTCGGGGTGATGTGTCTGCAGTGCCTTATGTTTGGTGCGGTGTTTACGTTCCGGGATGGGATGAGCGGACAAAAAAGGGATACAAAGATAGAAAATAATGCTATACTGAAAGGTATGGTTACCAACGCGCCGCTGGCGGAAGCGGTGGAAGAACTGACGGAGTATATCGATGCGGAAGGACTTTCTGACAAGAACGTCATATTATACGGGCAGATCCCGGGCATTTCCTATATGTTGGACATGCCGCCCGCGATCTCAACTTCATGGCCTGATCTTGCATCTTATCATTATGAAGTGCTGGCGGAGGATATGGAAAAGCTGAGGGAGCAGAAGTCGGAGGCGGAGAGGCCGTTGATCATTCTCGGCAGCGGGCCGGAGAGGTGGATCCGCGGGGAAGAGCTGACGGAGGCGGAGCTTGCCCAATATATGATCAACGAGAAATGGTTTATGATCTGTGATTATATGGCGGAGCAGGGGTATGAGAGAGTGTTTGAGAATGGGATGTTTGCGGTATATTGGTAGACGGACGCCGGGATGGAAATGGTGATAACTGGATTTTTATTTCGGTTAGTTGTGGCTATAATTAGGCTCTTATGCTGTTTGTTTAGGTTATGTTGTGTTGTGTATTATGATGTTATGATATTATGATATAAAGGTTATTGATTGAAGAATATAAACGAGATAGGAGATAAGGAAGAAATGATTCGATTTAATGTGCCGCCCTATACGGGGAAGGAAATGGAGTATATCAAGCAGGCTGTGGAGGCGCAGAAGATCTGCGGGGACGGAGAATTTACGAAAAAATGCAACGAGTGGATCGAGAACAGGACGGGGGCGAAAAAATGCCTGCTGACCACTTCCTGTACGCACGCCACGGAACTGGCGGCACTGCTTTCCGATATTCAGGAGGGGGATGAGGTGATCATGCCTTCCTATACGTTCGTGTCCACGGCGGACGCTTTTGTGCTGCGGGGAGCGAAGGCGGTATTTGTGGATATCAGGCCGGATACGATGAATATCGACGAGACGAAGATCGAGGCGGCGGTCACGGAGAAGACGAAGGCGATCGTGCCGGTGCACTATGCGGGCGTCGCCTGTGAGATGGATACGATCATGGACATTGCGGCGCGCCACAATCTGGCAGTGATCGAGGATGCGGCGCAGGGGATCCTGTCCACCTATAAGGGAAGACAGCTCGGCACCATCGGTACCTTTGGCTGTTTCAGCTTTCATGAGACAAAAAACTACAGTATGGGTGAGGGCGGAGCGCTGCTGATCCAGAGGGAGAAGGATATAGAGGAGGCGGAGATCATCCGGGAAAAAGGAACGAACCGGAGCAAGTTTTTCCGGGGGCAGATCGACAAGTATACCTGGGTGAATTTCGGTTCTTCCTATCTGCCGAGCGATATGAACGCGGCTTATCTGTATGCGCAGCTGGAGCTGGCGGATGAAATTTTTGAGGATCGGATGAACAGCTGGGAACACTATAAGAGAGCGCTGACGCCGCTCGCGGAAAAAGGAAAGATCGAGCTTCCTGTGATCCCGGAAGGGTGTACGCACAATGCGCATATGTTTTATATCAAGGCGAAGGATCTGGAGGAGAGGACGGCTCTTTTGTCGTTCCTGAAGGAGAAGGGGATTCTGGCGGTATTCCATTATATCCCGCTGCACAGCGCGCCGGCGGGATTAAAGTTCGGGCGTTTTTCCGGGGAGGATGTATATACCACAAAAGAGAGCGAACGTCTCGCGAGGCTGCCGATGTATTATAAGTTGGAGCCGGAGAAAGTGGATTATATCTGTGATCAGGTTAGGGCGTTTTATGGGGAGTGAAGGGTCCTTGCAGCCATGCCCTACGGTTGTGGAAGAAAGAAGTAAGAAGCTATGTTGGATGATTGTTTACAGGGAGAAAAAGTTTATCTTCGTCTGATGACGGTTGAGGATACGGACCGGATCGTGGGGTGGAGGAATAATCCCAGGGTGCGGAAGAACTTTATTTATCAGAAGCCCTTTACAAGGGAGGGGCATCTTAAGTGGATCAGGGATAAGGTGGATACCGGCGAGGTGATCCAGTTTATCATCTGTGAGAAAGAGACGGACAGGCCGGTGGGCAGCGTCTATTTTCGGGATATCAGCGAGGAGCACCATAAGGCGGAGTACGGTATTTTTATCGGTGAGGATGATGCGGTCGGAAAAGGAATCGGTTCGGAAACCTGCCGCCTTGCCTGCGGATACGGATTCAGGGAAGAAAACTGGCATAAGATCATCCTGCGGGCGCTTTCCGATAATAAGGCGGCTATCAGAAGCTATGAGAAAGCAGGCTTTGTGCAGGAGGCCTACCTGAGAGACGAAGTCTGCATAGACGGCATTTACCGGGATGTGATCCTGATGGGACTGCTGAATCCGAATCATTGAGATTGAAACACCAAAGCTCGGTAATAATCTGAAATAAAATCATTAAGTAAGTTAGCACCTTAGCCAGCCGAGAGGGAAATAAGATCCTCAAGGAGCCTCTGCAGCAACGTCGGCACGATTGGCAAATGTGAAATTTAAAGTGCAAAATTTCACATGGTCCCTCACGAGCCTAGTACCGCTACGTTGCAGCCAGCTCTGTTTCTCAAGAGCTTGAGCGCTGAGCGTGGCGACGGAGGATTTTATTTCCCTCTCGGCGTCCGGTATACCAAAAATCAAAGAAGCTAACTCTGAACGTTTACAGAAAGGCAGCAAATGAAAAAGATCAGTTTTGTAATTCCGTGTTATCGCTCCGCCCTTACGATCGGTAAGGTGGTGGAGGAAATAAAAAAAAGCATGTCCGATCTGGCGGACAGATACAGCTACGAGATAATCCTGGTGAATGATTTCCCGGCGGATGATACCTTTGAGGTGATCAGAAAGCTGGCGAAGGAGGATCCGCGCATCATCGGCGTGAATCTCGCCAGAAATTTCGGGCAGCACGCAGCGTTGATGGCGGGATTTCATTATTGCAGCGGCGATATCACGGTCTGTCTGGATGACGACGGACAGACGCCGGCGGATGAAGTGGGAAAACTTCTGGATAAACTGGAGGAGGGCTGCGATGTGGTTTATGCGAAATATGCCCATAAGCAGCATTCGGCGTTCAGGAATTTCGGGAGCAGGGTGAATGAGCTGATGACCCGCTTTATGCTGGGAAAACCGAAGGAATTGTATATTTCCAGCTATTTCGCGGCGAGGAAATTTGTGATAGAGGAGATGAAGAAGTACCGGAATTGCTATCCCTATGTGATCGGGCTGGTGCTTCGGACTACAAAGAATATTGCGAATGTAGAAGTTTGCCATAGGGAGAGGGAGATCGGGACATCGGGCTATACGCTGGGAAAGCTTTTCGGGCTCTGGTTTAACGGGTTTACGGCTTTTTCCATCAAACCGTTACGGCTTGCCACGGCCTGCGGCGCATTCTGTGCATTTGCGGGATTTCTGTACGGAATCTATACGATCGTCAAAAAACTGATCAATCCGCTGGTGCCGATGGGCTGGAGTTCCACCATGGCGGCGATCATGTTTATCGGCGGGATGATGATGCTGATGCTGGGGCTGATCGGGGAATATATCGGCCGTATCTATATCAGCCTGAATGACGCGCCGCAGTTTGTGGTGCGGGAGGTAACAGGACAGGAAGAATGAGAAGAACGATAACCTGGGTGCTGTATATGATCATGGGTGTACAGATCGCGTTTGGCTGTGCTTACTTTGCAACCAATTTTTTTGTGGTGCAGCGGTTTTCGGAAAACTATGCTTCCGCCCTGCCGATGTGGGCGGTTTCTTTCGTGCAGCTTTTTCTGGCGGCGGTTTCCACATGGTATGTTCTGGGAAAGCTGGGCTTCGGAAAAAGCCGGAAGGACGGGCTTTTAAGAGGGTATATCTGCGCGTTTCTTCTGACGGTGCCTTATCTTCTGCAGATGCATCTGGCAAAGCTTGTATGGTCGCTGTCACTGTCGTGCCTTTTATGGATGCTGGGGCTGATCATGGAGATTGCGGTGCAGGGAGCCTCCAAAAAGGGTGTGCTTCTCTTGTCAGGCGCTTATTTTTTATATGGGATTATCTGTCCGGACGGACTGTGGCTGGGCGGGATTTTAGTACTTGTTGGTTCTCTGCTGTTGAAAAAAAGAGATAAGGACGGATTACCTATCTCTCTGGCGGCCCTTTTCATGGCGATAGTGATCTTTGTGACAAACGCGGGATTAAACAGCGCTTTTCCGGAGGCCCGCAGGATCTACCGGGAAAACAATCCGGGGACGGCGGCGGTATCCCGGTTTGTCTGGCCGAATTTTGCGTCCAATTATTTTTTCTGGGATGAGGAAGTGAAGGCGGTCTTATCGGAGGAGGATGCGGTGCGGCTCTGCCAGCGGATCGATCTTCTGGAGGAGGAGTTTTATCCGGCGATGGTGGAGGCTTACGGCACCGGGAAGGCGACAAAGCTCTGTCTTGAGATGGGTTATCGCTGTCTGATGGACAGGAGCAGGGAAACAGTGTCGGAGATCGGGAGGGATCTGAGGGATCATCTTCTGATACCGTTCACGATAGAGAATAATCTGCAGGGGAGGGGGGTATCCATGACCGCATGGAATTATGGGCGGATGAAGGCCCGCTCGCCTGTTCTTGTGAAATATTATTTTCGGTACGGGGGCTTTGAACTGCCGATCCTGCTCTTGGGGAGCCTGCTGCTATGGTGGTTTCACAGGAATGACCAGATGGGTCAATGGATCAAGGAGCGCGCGGCGGGAAAGGAGACAAAGCCGTTATCTTACAGAGACGGCGGCGGGGGAAATGCGGCGCCGTGGAAACTGCTGTGCTTTGCGGTGATCTTATATGCGCTGTGGTACACGATGCGGAGCAATCTTCCCATAGATTATAAAATGGTACTGCCGATACTGTTTATCTGGTATCTGGTATCCGTCGGAGGACTGTTATGTCAAAAGCCGGAAAACTGATCAGGAGTTATTATCCATATTTTATATTGGCGGCTGCTTTCGGGGCGCTGCTTTTCTGGAACGCGTTTTATCTGGAGAACTGGCTGGACTCGGACATGGCGGCGGAGATGATGTTTTCTAGACTGCTCGCGGAGGAAGGAAAACTGTTTGCCACCACAGGCTGGTATTATTCCACGGAGTTCAGGTTTCTGTATACCCATCTGATCATGGGGCCGCTGTTCAGGATCTGTGATAACTGGCATGTGATCAGGATGATAACGAATGTTATCTTTTATCTGCTGCTGCTGTTGTCCTATTTTTACATGATGGCGGAGCTGCCGGCAGAGAAAAACAGGAAAGTGCTGGGAGGCGTCGTATTGCTGCTTCCTTTTTCGGAGACGATGATGCTGCATATGCATATGGGAAATACTTATATGTCCCATGTGATCATTCTGTTCTTTTATGTAGGGCTGTTTTTGCGGCTTGTCCGAACCGGGAAACAGAAAAGAGGAGGGAAGCGCTCTACCGGCATCTTATTTTTGTGGGCGGTTTATCTGGGGCTGTCGGTGATCTGCGGCGTTTCCGGCGTCCGCTATATGCTGGCGCTGCAGTGTCCGCTGGCGCTCGCCTCCGTCTGGTATCTGGCATCGGGAAAAGAATGCGGGGAACTTCGGAAGGAGATAAGCAGGGAAAAGCTTCGGGCGGTATTCAGCGGGGAGAGGCTTAGGTTTCTGGCAGTTTCCCTTGCGGGGATGTTCGGCTGTGCGGCGGGATATGCTGTCAACGTGCTGTATGTGAGCCGCACTTACAGTTTTCAGACTTATGAGAGCACCAATTTCATCGATGTCTATCAGGGGGTTTTCACACAGCGACTGCAGGATGCCTTCGGATCGCTGTTGATGTTATTTGGCTATATTCCGGGCAAGAGCGTGCTGTCGCTGCGGGGAATGATCTCCCTGGTGGCATTTCTGCTGCTGATCCTGTTGGGATATGCCGCGTGGAGAGTGCGGAAGGAGCAGGATACCTTCCGGTGTTTTGTGGTGCTCTTGTTTTACAGCAGTTTTTTGCTGAACAGTTTTGTCTTTGTCTTTACGAACAGTACGCTGGTGCCCAGATATTATATTACAACTGTTATTTTATTGATCCCGCTGACGATCTTTTATCTGGAGGGAGAGGACAGGCCCCTTGACCGATATGCGGTTGTTTTTCTGCTGGCGGGCTGTCTGTTTCTGGCGGCGGCAAAGACCGGATTGTCCATGATGACGTCGGACAAAAATGCGAATAAAAAGGTGATCGCGCAGGAACTGGAGGAGATGGGCTATACCTTTGGCTATGCGACTTACTGGAACGCCAATATTGTGCAGGAGCTGTCAAACGGAAGGGTGGAGATTGCCAATCTGCACAGGGCGGACGACGGCAGTTTTTCTCTGTTCAAATGGTCTTCCATGCAGCGCTATTACGAGCCGGATTATCCGCAGGGCAAGGTCTTTCTGCTTCTGACCGAGGAGGAAGAGCAGGGGATGCTGCGGGAAGGGAAAACGGTGCAGGAGGACGGCGGATCCGGGCATTTCGGGGAAGCGGGGCAGGAAGATACAGGCGGACTGCGGGAGTGCGGACTGTTGAGGGTAGGGCGGGAAGTGTTCCGCGGGAGCGGCTATGTGGTGTATGAGTATGAGAATAACGCGGACTTTTTGGAGGCTGCGCAGGAGGTCTTTTCATGAGGAGAGAGGCGGAAAACCCGCAGGCAGGGTGCCGGAAAAATAATATTGTCAGGGCTTTTCTCCTGCTGGCAGGGACCGTGCTTTGTGTGTGCGCGGTGCTTCTCGTGCAGAGGTTTGCGGCGGACCAAAAAAAGCGGCAGGCGGTGAAGGTGCGGGGAGAAGTGGAAATTTTGGTGTTGGGAGACAGCATCTGGGATCTGGAGCGGGGAGAGAGCGGCATTGCGGCGCTTTTAGAGAGGGAGCTTCCGAATGTGACGGTGTATAACTGCGCGGTGAAGGGAAGCCGGGCGGCGGCGGATGACTGCGGGCTCTTCGCCATGGCGGAATATATGGCCGGAAAACGTGAGATCGCGTTGCCGGCTGACGCGAAAGCGCCGGAAGTTCTTGAAAACGTGGATTTTTCAGAGGTGGATTACATTTTTATCGCCTATGGGCTGAACGATTATTTTGCGGCTGTCAGACGGAAAAATCCGGATGACTGCTATGATGTGACGACTTACGAGGGGGCGCTCTGCGCTTCCATTGAGATGCTTCGGGAGAGCTGCCCGGAGGCGGAGTTTGTGATCCTTTCTCCCACGTATTGCCAGGGGTATTCTTACGGGCAGGTCATCCACGAGAGCACCACCTATGATTACGGGGGAGGATGCGGCGACGATTACGCGGCGTCGGCGAAACGGATCGCGGAGGCTTACGGTTATCTTTTTGTAGACAATTACGGGGAGCTTGGGATTTCCATCCATAACGGAGCGGCATATCTGGAGGATGCGACCCATCTGACGGAGAAGGGGCGGAGGGCTTATGCCGAAAATCTGGCGCGTCATCTGGTCGATGTGTGGCAGGAAAGCGGGAAAATGAATGCGGAATAGAGAGTAGCGTGAAAACGGGAAAACGAATGCGGAATAGAGAGTAGCGTGAAAACGGGAAAACGAATGCGGAATAGAGAGCGGCAGGAAAGCGGGAAAACAAATGCGGAATAGCGAGAGTAATATAAAGAGCTTCAGACAGGAGCGGGGAAAGCTTTTCTGGAAAAAGAATAGAGGGGAACTTGTGGTGCTGGCAGTGATTTTGCTGCTCGGCTGCTTTTTTATTTCCCGAAAACAGGGTTACCATATGGATGAGCTGTTGTCCTTTGAGCTTGCCAACGCGGAATTTACGCCCTGGATCGTGCCTACCCAGCCGGAGGGACGGCTGGAGAAGTTTGTAAAGAATGAGATTTACGCAGACAGCTTCGGGGAGACTGTTGCCAACATCGCGGAGAATGTGAAAGATGTGCTGAAAAACCGGGGGGAGAGCAAAATGCTCTCCTACAAGGCGGATGTCTATGAGGAGCCGGTCTGGATCACGGCAGAACAGTTTAAGGATTATATTACGACGGACAGCCGGGATAATTTTAATTATCTGTCGGTTTATTTTAATGTGAAGGACGACAATCATCCGCCGCTTCACTTTATGGCGCTCCACACGGTGAGTTCGATCTTTCCGGGAAAGATATCGCCCTGGATGGGGTGCAGCATCAATCTGGTTTTGATACTGGGGATCTGCATATTGCTGATGAAGATCTGCCGGGAGTTTCTCTTTCAGGATAAAGAGCCGGGAATCGCGGTCTGTATCCTGTATGCCTGCAGCATGGCGGGGATCGCTACGTTACTTTTAATACGGATGTACGCGATGCTGACTTTTTTCTGTATGGCTGCATTGCATTTTCATATGAAAAAGAGAAAAACGGAACAGTGGAAAAACGGCAACAAACTGCTGATCCTTGTGACGGTATGCGGTTTTCTGACACAGTATTATTTTGTGATCTTTATGCTGTTTCTGGCGGGGGTCACGGCGGTTTACCTCTGGAGGACGGAGAAAAAAAATCTGCTTTATTACGGCAGGAGCATGGGGATATCTGCTTTGCTGGGCCTGTGTATTTTCCCCTTTTCAGTGGCGGATGTGCTCTACAGCGGGCGGGGCGTGGAATCGGTGCAGAACCTCGGCAGCGGTTTTTCAGGTTTCGGAGAGCGGCTTGTCAATTTCTGGGAGATCATTCTGGAACAGGTGCTGGGCGGTGCCGCGGGGGCAGGTATCTTTCTGATCACGGTCGTGGCGGCTCTTGTCTGTTTCGTGCTGGTAAAGCTGGGGCAGGATAAGGAACTGGCTAAAGTGAAAAAGGTGGAGCGGGAAAAGGCAAGAAGATTGAGGGGGACGCTGGTATGGGAGTACAGTATGATCGGTGTTCCGTGTATTGGGTATTTTCTGGTCGTGGTAAAGATCGCGCCTTACTATGCGGATCGGTATCTGATGCCTGTGTTTCCGCTGATGGCGCTTCTGATGGGAGCGGTGTTAAAAAAGAGTCTGGATTTTATGAAGAAGTATTTAAAGGCTTTCGGGCACAAAGGGGTATTGATCGCGTTTGCTGTTCTCCTGGTGCTGCCGAATCTGTGGACGGTAAAGCCTGCTTACTGGTATCAGGGATATGGCCTGCAGGAGTATTTGGCAGGAGAACACAAAGACAAAGCCTGTCTTTGCGTTTATGAGGGTGTGGGGTATTATCAGAATCTGATGGAATTTACGAATTATAAGAAGACGCTGCTGGTGACCGAGGAGGAGCTCTATTCGCGCTCACGGGATGAGGTGCTGGAGACGGAGCAGGAGATCGTAGTGCTGATGAAGAGAAATATCGACCAGGAGGCGGTCGAGGAGTATCTGGCGAAGGAGTACGGATATGTGCCGGCGCAGTACATGATGAGGACGACGCCGTATTGGGATGTGATCAGGATTTATCGGAAGTAGAAGGACAGGCGGACGGCCGCTCGAGCGGCCTGGCTGTGGCTGTGGGAATGTTTTAAGATTTGTTTGTATAGCTGTAGTTCGGCAGTTATATTGGGTTTTGATCGCGGCGGTTGTTTGAGAGAACATGGGAACAGGGTGTGGAATTGGAAATGATAGTTAAGTTGCTGATGTTGGGGATATGGATGGTTTTGGTGCCCTGGGGGATCGGGTATTTTGCGCTGGGCGTCGGGAGGATAAAGAAATCGGCGGCGCCGGGGTTTGCGTTCGGGCTGGGGTATATTTTGATGTGGGCGGTGTTTCAGTTGATCGCGGTGCCGGTTGTGCTGAGGGCGGGAAAGTTTCGGCAGGTGGAGCTGATCTTTGAGGCGGCCTGTCTGACCTTTGCTATCGCAGGGGCGCTTTTGTTCATGCTGCAGTTGAAAGGCGGGCTGTGGGAGAAGAGTGTTTCAAGAGGGAAGGAAGCCTGGGGGAAAGTAAGAAGCCGGGAGGGAGCTGTAGCTTTGGCTCTCTGGGCGGTGTTTTTTGGGAGCCTGTTGTTTCAGGCGGCGCAGGCTTACAGGCTGGCCTATGCGGACGGCGACGACGCCTATTATATTCCGATCTCCACGGCGGCGAATCTGGGGGGCGGGATGTACGCTGTCGATTCCTACACGGGAGCGCCGACTACGCTGGATATGCGGCATGGGCTGGCACCCTTTCCGATCTGGGTTTCCTTTATCGCGGCAAAATGCGGCGTCAACGCGGCGGTGGCGGCACATTCCCTGATGCCCCTTGTGCTGATACCGGTGACGTATGTGCTGTATCTGGAGATCGGGAAGCTGCTGTGCAGGGATGTGGTTTCGGGAAAAGGGGGCAGAGCGTTGGCAGGGCAGAACATACTGCTGCCGGTGTTTATGATCTTTGTGTCGCTATTGCAGATCTGGGGAAATTATTCCATCTATCCGGCGTCCACGTTTCTCCTGACAAGGACAAGGCAGGGGAAGGCGGCGCTTGGGAATGTGATCCTGCCGTTTTTGCTGCTGCTTTTATATAAGATCGCGGAAGAGGTGAAAGAACGGGGAAAAGCCGGGATGCAGAATGTGTTGTGGATGATGGCCGCCATGATGGCAGGGTGCCTCTGCAGCACTATGTCGGGATTTTTGTGCGGCTTGCTGGTTGTGATGACGGCGGGGCTTTTGTTTATTCTGTACAGAAAGCCGCATATTTTGTGGCAGGGACTTTTGGGATGTGCGCCGGGGATCGTTTATTCGCTTTTGTATCTGTATCTGAAATGAATTTAGAGGAACGAAAATGTGGGATGAGATACTCGTTTTGTTTAAAAATTATATCGGGAACGGCTGGGCTGCAGGGCTCTTTCTGGTTTCTTTTGTGTATCTGCTGATCGTGGAAAAGGACAGGACAAAGAGGATCATCCTGCTGTACACATCCGCCCTGACGGTGGCATTATTTTTCTTCCCGCTGTTTGCGAAGGCGGTCTATCGGTATCTGGATGAGGAGACGTACTACCGGATCCTATGGCTGGTGCCGATGACGGCGGTGATCGCCTATGCCGGCGTGCGGCTGATGGCGGGCTGTACTAAAAAATGGCGGATGGCGCTGGCAGCGGTGTTTGCCTGCGGGATGATCGTGGCCACCGGGGATTATGTGTATGACAATCCGTACTTCGGGCCTGCCTACAACCGGTTTCATGTGCCGCAGACAGTGGCGCTCGTCTGTGATGCGATCATTGTGGAAGGGCGGGAAGTGCGGGCCGTTTTTCCCGATGAGATGCTGCCCTATGTGAGGCAGTATACTGCGAATGTCTGTATGCCTTACGGCAGGGAGATGGCGGTGGAGCGCTGGGAGAATGAAAATCCGCTCTACGATGCCATGCGGGAGGAGGAGGCGGACTGTGAAAAGATCGCTTCTCTGGCGGCGGAGCAGGGCTGTCACTATATCATCCTGCATGAGACGAAGCCGGGGCAGGAAGGGTTTGAAAAAACCGACTACCATTATGTGGAAACGGTAGCCGGTTATCGCATTTATCTGCAGGATGGCGCCTATCTCGGGCTGGACTATGATCACGGCGGGTGAGGGGCGTTCGGTATTGCCGATTAAAAGTCGTAGTCCCCGAATCTGTTCAGCGCATACAGGAACCTGTCCGCAACGAGGGCGTGTCCTTTTTCGTTCAGCAGAATATTGTCTTTCAGATAGTCGTCTGCGATCTCCTCGTAGACACTGCCGTAAAAATTGTCCACAAAGGAGACATGGTGGTCCATGCAGGTCTGGGACTGGAGGCCGATATAATTGGACATGGGCTCCTCTAAGACCTCGGTGGTGAAGGAAGAGGTATAGTTTCCGTCCTTGTCCACGGCGTACACGTAGGTGGGGGACATGACGATGATCCTGACATTGGGCAGGGACTGCTGGATCAGGTCAAGCCCGGCACTCAGAGCGCCGCAGAATATCGTGGGATCGGTCTCCTTGTCGATGTTGTAGGAAGGGCGCTGGTCCAGATAATCGGATCCGTCATAGTAAATGCAGAGCACATCCAGTTCATTGTAATCGATGGACTGCAAAAGATCCAGAGAGTCTTTTATATCATCCGGGAAACCGCCCAGATCCCGTTCCGCCCAGGAGATGGTTTTCGTGTTGTCTATTGTGAAGATCGTACACATATTATAGAAGGAAAACGCGTCATAAATAAAGGTATCCTTATAGGTGTCGTTCTTCATGCTCATATAGGAGCCGGGAATGGCGCAGTTGTAAACTGTGGCGCCGGTTTTTTTCTGCACGATATTGGCCATATTATCCTCGGAGTCCTTATTGTCTGCGAGGGAACCGTTTCCGAGAAACAGAATGCGCAGATCGTCGTCTTTTTCCTTTTTGCTGGTATCGGAAGAGTCCAGCGGGACGATGGAATCCAGAGGTTCCGTGTCAAAAGAAAGCGTCGTGTCGTTTTCCCGTTCTGTGCTCTGTCGCACCCTCTTGTCCCAGAAGAGCAGTTTAAAAGCGATAGTCACAAAGACGATCGCGATCAGAGCGAGCAGGATGACCTGAAAATTGATCCGCATTTTTTTCTTTTTATAGGAATTATGCAGAGATTTTCCGGAGGAAGACTTTCCCGGAGCGGATCTCCGGGGAGCAGTTTTTTTTGCGGCGGCCTGCTTTTTGGAGACGGAACCGGCGCTCTCTTCCTCCTCTGCGTCCAGCTCGGCCTCAAGCTCGTCCAGCGTACTCTCGTCGAGATCGATCCATGCGGGTTCTTTGGAGCGGGGCTTTTTATGGTTAGTTGAATTTTGGTTGTTTTTTGTCATTTTCTTAGAAACCTTTCTGAAGTAGGATCGGGAAAGTTTCCCTTTTATTTTTCGTCTGCTATAGAATGTGAAAAGCTGCCGTCAATTATGTAGCGGGCATGCCGCCGTGTATCACTGTAGAGTGCAGCTTTTCTGTTTTCCTGTCATATAAGATTCGCGGAGCATGTGAAAAGTTTGCCCGGAGGGCGTTTTAGCCGATCAGGTTAACAAAAGAACCATAACAGGACAACATTTTTTCCTGTTATGGCCTTTTAAAAATGCAGCTTATCTGCACTTTATTCCATATTCAGTTTTTAAGTAGGCGAGACATGTCTTTTGGATGTCTCTCAGTTGGTTGCAGCGAGGCCAATGAGGGTTCTTTTTGTATCAAACGGATAGATGTTATCCTGTGTCTGGGTGAGCAGTTCCTTGTACCATTTACTGTACTTGTACATCCGGTAAGTGGTGCTGAGCTTTGTGAGCCGCTCAGGATCTTTCAGGCGCGCCGTGAAAACCGCCCGTTCCTCCCGTGACATATTTGTGTAATCCAGATAAGAAATCTGCAATTCAACAAGAGGCGCTTCGCACCTCGGACAGGACATTTTATGCCCGTTTAACATATGAACCTTTTGGCAACGCTTACAATAATGCATGTACATCATGAAAAATTCCCCTTTTTTCAAAAAATTATTGTAATACGTTAGTTAAATATTGGCAGTATTTGCCAGAAAAGTCAATAGTTTTTCCTTTTTTCATCGACAAAATGCAAACTTTTGGAAATTGTAGGGAATCCTTGAATTAGAAGGAAAAAAGTGCTACAATGTTACAGATATTGTGTATAAGGGAGAATGGCGGTATTCCGCAGAAACAGAAAGGTTACATAGGTTTATGAGTTTATTTGGAAAAGACAAGAAGCATAAAAAACATCAGAATAAAGAATATTCGGGAAAGAGAAAGTATTTTTCCGGGATGGATGACTACGAAGACGAGTATGACGAATACGATGAAGAGGAATATGAGGACGAGGAATCGGACGATGAGTATTATGAGGACGAGGAATCCGATGAGTATGACGGGGAAGAATATTACGAAGACGAATACTACGAGGAAGAGCCTGAAGATTATGTGAGGGACGAGTATTATGAGTCTGAAGAGCCCGAAGATTATGTTAGGGATGAATATTATGAAGGTCGGGACGCCGATGACAGCGAGTATTATGAAGAGGAATATTACGGCGATGATGTAAACTATTACGGAGAGGGTGACGAGGAAGAAGAGCCTTACGATGAGGAAGACGAGGACCTGTATTATGTGGATGACGGGGAGTACGAGGACTATGATGATGACGAGGAAGACGATGATTTCATAGCCTACCGGAGGAAAAAGGGAGTGGCCGGTGCCGTGCTTGCCTTCCGCAATCTCCCTCTGATCGATAAGGTGATCGCCTTTACCGGAGTGGCGGTGCTTGTCTTTGCGGTGCTCACAGGTACGATCTTTATCGCTGCAAGAAATGAAGACAAGGCCGTGGCAGCTTTTGCGGAGGTTGGTACTTCTCTGGACGGCGTAAAAATTATCGGCGAGAGCGGCCTTTTGGCGGTGGCTGATGCCCAGCTGGCGAAGGAGACAGCGGCGGAGGTAGAGGAAGAAGAGACGCAGGTCGTGGAGGAGGAACCGGTGAAAGGCGCCAATGTTGCGCTGAAGATGACTTCCATCGTAAAAGATCTGAAGATCAAATTTGTCAATACGGCTTCCGATAAGCTGATCGCGAATGTGCCTTTTCAGGTGGAGATCACAACACCATCAAAGAAAACGGAAACCTGGACCGACGACGACAGGGACGGCGTGATCTATAAGGAAAATATTGAGGCCGGCACCTATAAGGTGAAGATGGTGGAACTGACCGGAGAGGGATATTCGGATTATAAGGTTTCCACAGAAGTGCAGAGCGTGGAAGTAAAGGCGAATATCGATTACAAGAAGGTCGATGTCAAGGAGGAGATCAAGACAGAGGCGGAGGTCAATGCGGCAGTGGAGGATACGGCCATTGCGGAAGTGGTGGAGGAGTCCAAGCTGACGGATACGGTGCCGTTTGTGAAATCCACCCAGACGGGCGGCGGACAGGTTTCTTATACCAAAATTGATAAGAGTACGATCAGGGAGCCGGGAGCAACGGCGTCGATCGAGACGGCGGGGTATTATCTGATGACAAGTGGGAATGATCCGCCTGCACCAGTTGAAATAACGCTTTCTATCAATAAAACAGCTATTAATTTAAAGGTAAACGGAAAAGACTCAATAACGGCAACAACGAATGCCGAGGGCGGAGTTACCTGGTCCTCGGATAAGCCGTCTGTAGCAACCGTAGACTCATCCGGTAATGTTACAGGCGTGGCTGCAGGCACAGCAACAATCACTGCAAAAGCCGGTGATAAAACAGCTAGTTGTACAGTTACTGTAACGGCAGAGGCAGCAACGCTTACGATCAATCCAACATCATTGGCATTGTCAGTGGGGGCAAACGGAACTATAACAGCGACAAGTAATCAAAATACGGTTACGTGGGCTTCGTCGGATGCGAGCGTGGCAACCGTTGCTCCGTCATCTGATACAAAAACAGCGACAGTAAAAGCTTTAAAAGCCGGAACGACGACAATCACAGTTACGGCTGGAGACGCAGATCCCCAGAAATGTACCGTGACCGTGACCGACACGGGCGTCGTTCTCGACAAGAATACCGTGCAGGTTCAGATCCAGAAGACGGTTGAAATAAAAGTGACAACTACCCCGGATAATGCGAAGATAAAAGAGGTGGTTACCGGCAAAAAAGAGATAGCGACTGCGACGTTTAAGGACAAGGTAGTGACGGTGACCGGCGTGGCCTTAGGCGACACGGAAGTCATTATCCGATGCGACAACGGTAAAGAGGCGAAAGCGGCGGTGAAAGTGGTGAACAATTTCGCGCTTGACACCACATCCCTGTTAAAGGATAAGAACGGTAATCAGGTGTTTGTGCTGGAGAACGGCAAATACCGGAAGGCTGTATACGCAGATTATTATAAATTTAATGAATTTTATCTGGAGACGCAGGAAATCCTGTATACAGGCTGGCAGAATATCAACGGCAAGACCTATTATTATCTGGAAAACCATCAGTATATAACGGGAGAACAGGTGATCCAGGGAGCAAAATACACTTTCGCCAGCGACGGCAGTCTGGTGACAAGTTCCGGTACCTTCGGCATCGACGTTTCCAAGTGGAACGGCAATATTGACTGGAACAGTGTGAAATCATCCGGCGCTGCATATGCGATCATCCGCTGCGGCTACCGTGGGTCGAGCACGGGTGCGCTGATCACAGACCCGAAGTTTGCGGCGAACATTTCCGGCGCGAATGCGGCGGGGCTGAAAGTGGGTGTATATTTCTTCACGCAGGCGGTGAATGAAAAAGAGGCGGTGGAAGAGGCTTCGATGGTGCTGGATCTTGTGAAGAAGTATAAGATCTCGTATCCGATCTTCCTCGATGTGGAGAGCAGCGGCGGCAGGGCGGACGGCATCGATAAGGGAACCCGCACCGCAGTCTGCAAGGCGTTCTGTGCGACGATCCAGAATTCCGGATATACGGCAGGCGTGTACGCGAACAAGACATGGCTGAACAGCAAGATCGATGCGGGCGCGTTGGGCTCCTATAAGATCTGGCTGGCACAGTATGCGGCGGCGCCCAGCTACGGCGGGAGATATAACCTGTGGCAGTACAGCTCAAAGGGATCTGTGCCGGGCATCAAGGGAAATGTGGACATGAACCAGAGTTATCTGGGGTATTAAAGATGGCGTGATTTTAATGAGTGCCGGACGCCGGGATGGAAATCAAAAAATAGATTAGGAGAAGGAAATATGAGAACTTACTTGGTAACGGGCGGAGCGGGTTTTATCGGTTCCAATTATATTCACTATATGATGAAAAAGTATGGCGATGAGATCCGCATCATCAATGTGGATGCGTTGACTTACGCGGGGAACCTTGAGAATCTGCGGGATATTGAAAACAGGGACAATTATACTTTTGTAAAGGCGGATATCTGTGACAAGGATGCCATCGGAAGGATCTTTGCTGAGAATGATATCGACAGGGTGGTCCATTTTGCGGCGGAGAGCCATGTGGACAGGAGTATCAAAGAGCCTGAGGTCTTTGTGAAGACCAATGTGCTGGGAACCGCGGTGATGCTGAACTGTGCAAAGGCTGCATGGGAAAATCCGGACGGAAGTTTTAAGGAAGGCAAAAAGTTTTTGCATGTTTCCACCGATGAGGTGTACGGTTCGCTGGAAAACGACGGGGAATATTTTTATGAGACGACTCCCTATGCGCCGCACAGCCCCTATTCCGCGAGCAAGGCGAGCTCGGACATGCTGGTGAAGGCCTATATGGACACCTACAAATTCCCTGCCAACATCACCAACTGTTCCAATAACTACGGGCCTTACCAGTTCCCGGAGAAGCTGATCCCGCTGATCATCAACAATGCGCTGCAGGGGAAAAAGCTGCCGGTTTACGGAGACGGGAAGAATGTCAGAGACTGGCTCTATGTGGAGGATCACGCAAAAGCCATCGATATGGTGCAGGAGCAGGGCAGGCTGTTTGAAACTTACAATATCGGCGGACATAATGAGAAACAAAATATTGAGATCGTAAACATTATCATAGAGACGCTGCAGGAGATGCTGGCGGATGATGATCCGAGGAAGGCGCTTGTGAGCAAGGATCTGATCACTTATGTGGAAGACCGGAAAGGACATGACAGACGTTATGCCATTGCGCCGGACAAGATCAGGGCGGAGATCGGATGGGAGCCGGAGACGATGTTTAAGGAGGGTATCCGCAAGACGATCGCATGGTTCTTTGAACATGAAGACTGGATGAAAAATGTGACCAGCGGAGACTACCAGAAATATTACGAGGAAATGTACCATGTGAAATGAGTGGGCTGTCAGTGCGCAGGATGCGAGTTTTATGCTGTATACTGCGGTGAAGGCAGGCTGCCACAAAAAAAGAACAGCGCTGCAGAGGCAGGGCGGCGCGGAAACGAGGAAGAAGATGAAGGGAATCATACTTGCAGGCGGCGCAGGGACAAGATTATATCCGCTGACAAAGGCTATCTCAAAACAGATCATGCCGGTCTATGACAAACCGATGATCTACTATCCGCTCTCCACGCTGATGCTGGCGGGGATCAGGGAGATATTGATCATCTCCACACCGAGGGATCTGCCTGTTTTTCAGGAACTTTTCGGCACAGGGGAGCAGCTCGGGCTTCAGTTTACCTATGCGGTGCAGGAAGTGCCGAGGGGGTTAGCGGACGCGTTCCTGATCGGGGAAGAGTTTATCGGGAAGGATCATGTGGCGCTGGTGCTGGGGGACAATATCTTCTACGGGCAGAGTTTCTCCAGACTGCTCCAGCAGGTAGCATCCAGGGAGAAAGGTGCCACGATCTTCGGCTACTATGTGAGAGATCCGCGGGAGTACGGCGTCGTTGAGTTTGATGAGAACGGCAGAGCGCTTTCCATCGAGGAAAAGCCGGAGAAGCCTAAGAGCAATTATGCGGTGCCGGGACTCTATTTTTATGACAATGATGTGGTGGAGATTGCGAAAAACGTAAAACCTTCCGCGAGAGGGGAGATCGAGATCACCAGTATCAACAACGAATATCTGCGCAGGGGCGATCTGCGCGTGGAGACTATGGGAAGGGGTTTTGCGTGGCTGGATACGGGAAATCATGATTCCCTGTTGGATGCGGCTGACTTTGTGGCGGCATTTCAGAAGAGGCAAGGCCTGTATATTTCCTGCATTGAGGAAATTGCCTACAAGAGAGGGTTTATCACAAAAGAGCAGCTTCTCGCTCTGGCGGAGCCGCTTCTTAAGACAGACTATGGCAAATACCTGACAGAGGTTGCAAATGGACTCTAGAATAAAAAAGCGTGCCATTTTGATCAGCGCCGGCATGATCCTGCTGGTGGTCGCGGTGGCAGTTTTGGGAAATCTGTCCAGATTAAAAAGCAGGTTTTCAGAGAAAGAGGAAACGGAAAGCGAAAGTGAAGCGCCGTCCCAGATCGACTCCCTGACAGGAGAGGAATCGGCTGAGGAAGGCGAAGATGCAGAAGATGCGGAAATTTATGCGAAGGAAGGGTTTGCGGGCTCGGATCCTTCTCTGCAGGTCGGGGATGATCTGCGGGCATTTATGCGGGAGGATACCTTTTTTGACAAGGAGCTGACCAGTTATGAAAAGAAACTGCTGGAAGCAAATGAGAAGGCCCTCTATTTCGTGACCACTTCGGTGGAACAGGATCTGAGGATACAGATTCTGGACAGCAGCGGTGCGGTCGTGACAGGCGTGCCTTTTGTGATCAATCTGAAAGATAAGGGAAGTTATAAAGATCAGGACAAGGACGGCATCATCTATATCAGCGGATTGAACGCCGGGGAGTATGAAGTGACGCTCTCGGAGGTTTCTGATTATGAGGTGCCAAAGCCGACACTGGTGTCAGTAAAAGACAAGGTGGAATACACGGCTATCCCGGATATCACGCTGTTAATGAAAACGGAGGCGGATATCATCGCGGAGGAAGAGGATACGGAATATAAGGACGCTCTGGAGGATGCCGATGACACGGAGATAGTGGATATCCGGGATCTGGGCGGCGAGGGACAGATGGGGATCGATGTCTCTAAGTGGAACGGCAGCATCGACTGGGACAGAGTGCGGAACGCAGGTATTACATACGCAATTATCCGCTGCGGCTACCGGGGCTCGTCCACCGGTGCGCTTGTGGAAGATCCCTATTTCAGGGAAAACATGCAGGGCGCCCTGAACGCAGGATTGAAAGTGGGCGTGTATTTCTTCACACAGGCGACGAACGAGGTGGAAGCCGTGGAGGAGGCCAGTATGGCGATCGCGCTCTGCAGGGATTACAGAGTGACCTATCCGGTCTTTATCGATACGGAGGGCGCGGGCGGAAACGGACGTGCGGACGGACTGGATATGGAGACAAGAACAAAGGTATGCCAGGCGTTCTGCCAGACCGTGGAGGATGCGGGATATACCGGAGGCATCTACGGCAGCAGGAACTGGTTCAGGACGAGGCTTCGGATGGACGCGGTGGCGGATCATGTGATCTGGCTCGCCGAATATCGTGAGAAGCCGGTATATGCGGGGAATTATCACTTCTGGCAGTATACCTCCTCGGGAAATGTGGACGGAATTGAGGGCAGGGTGGATCTGGATATCAGCTACCTGGCGTATTAAATTCGCACTGCAAAAGAATATTTTAGAGAAAAGTGAGATAAGGGGAGCGGAATATGGGTAAAATTACAGTGGAGACCTGTGGAATCGAGGGGCTGAAGATCATCACGCCCGCTGTTTTCGGGGATAACAGGGGCTATTTTATGGAAACCTATCAGTATGAGGATTTTAAGGAGGCCGGCATTGAACAGGTATTTGTGCAGGATAATCAGTCGTCTTCCAGAAAAGGCGTGCTCCGGGGGCTGCATTTCCAGATAGATTTTCCGCAGGACAAGCTGGTGCGGGTGATCAGGGGCGAGGTTTTCGATGTAGCTGTGGATCTGAGGAAGGGTTCCCCTACTTTCGGGAAATGGCACGGAGAGATCTTGTCGGAGGAAAACAAGAAGCAGTTTTTCATTCCGAAAAATTTTGCCCATGGTTTTTTAGTGCTTTCCGAGACGGCGGAGTTCTGCTATAAATGTTCGGATTTTTATCATGCGAATGATGAGGGCGGGATCTACTATGCCGATCCCGAGATCGGTATCGAATGGCCGATCCCGGAGGGTATGGAGCTCATTATGTCGGATAAAGATACAAAATGGGCGGGTTTTTCCGCTTATAAAGCGAATATGGGCTTATAGGAGATTGCCATAGATGAATCATAAGAGAATTTCCAAGAAGATGGGAATTACCATTTTCTGTCTGCTGGCAGGGATCATGGCATTGATCATCGTACTGCATCACAACCCTTTTGCCGATCCGCAGGAGGAGATGGTAAAAAAGATCATTGCCTGTGTGCTGATCGTGCTTTCCTGTATTATTTTTATCATATTTTACGACAAACTGACCGTGCTCCCGGTGGAACTGTTTGAGAACAGGCGGCTGATCTGGAAGCTTGCGAAGAATGATTTTAAAAAGCGTTATGCGGGTTCCTATCTGGGTATCATCTGGGCGCTCGTGCAGCCGGTGGTGACGGTCGTCATGTACTGGTTTGTCTTTGAGAATTTCATGGGTTCCAAGGCGCAGTTTTTATCCAGCGGCACCAGTATGCCCTATGTGCTTTTCTTAGCGGCGGGACTATGCCCCTGGTTCTATTTTTCGGAGGCTTTGAACAACGGGACAACAGCGCTTCTCGAATATAATTATCTGGTTAAGAAGGTGGTATTTAAGATCAGCATCCTGCCGATCATCAAGGTGATCGCGGCGACTTTTATCCACCTGTTTTTTGTGCTGGTGCTTTTGATCGTGGCGGCATTTTACGGTTGTTATCCGACAATTTATACGATACAGATCATTTATTACAGCTTTTGCACGTTCATCCTGGTGCTGGGGCTTTCCTACACGACCTGTGCGATCGTCGTATTTTTCCGGGATCTGACACAGATCATTTCCATAGTGCTGCAGGTCGGCATGTGGGCGACGCCGATCCTCTGGAGCATCGCCGTGCTGGATGACAAGCCGCCGATCTGGAATACGATAATCAAAATAAATCCATTGGTGTATATTGTGAATGGTTACAGGAGCGCGCTCTGCGAAGAGCAGTGGTTTTTTGAGGATTTCTATTCTACGATGTATTTCTGGATCTTTACAGTCGTGGTTTTTGGCATCGGAGCGCTGATCTTTAAGAGGCTGAAGGTGCATTTTGCGGATGTGCTGTAAAGGGCAGGTAAAACGGAAACAGAGGTGAAAGTTTGATACAGGAAAGACCGATAGCAATCTCCGTCAGGGGAGTGGAAAAAATATATAAATTGTACGATAAATCTTCCGACAGGGTCAGGGAGGCGCTGGGGCTTACCAGAAAGGCGCGGCATAAGAAGCATTATGCGCTGAACGGCATTGACATGGAGATCTATCAGGGGGAATGTGTCGGGATCATCGGGACGAACGGTTCTGGGAAATCCACCATCTTGAAGATCATCACCGGGGTGCTTTCGCCGAGCAGGGGAGAGGTGGAGGTAAACGGGCGTATTTCCGCACTTCTGGAGCTGGGCGCCGGGTTTAATATGGAGTATAACGGGATCGAGAATGTCTATCTGAACGGAATGATGATCGGTTTTTCGGAGAAGGAGATCGACGAAAAGCTGCAGGACATTCTGGATTTTGCGGATATCGGGGATTATGTGTACCAGCCGGTGAAAACCTATTCCAGCGGTATGTTTGTCAGGCTTGCTTTTGCGGTCGCCATCAATATCGAGCCTGAGATCCTGATCGTGGACGAGGCGCTTTCCGTCGGAGATGTGTTTTTTCAGGCGAAGTGCTATCACAAGTTTGAAGAATTTAAGGAGATGGGGAAGACCATTGTCTTTGTCAGCCATGACCTGAGCAGCATCAGCAAATACTGCGACAGGGTGGTGCTGTTAAACAAGGGCGTGAAGCTGGGGGAGGGATCTCCCAAGGAGATGATCGATACCTATAAACAGGTGCTGGTAGGGCAGTATGAGATCCCGGATGAGACGGAGCATACGAACCTGCTGCATGATGAGGATATCAGGGAAAAAGCTGCCGGAAAGGCAAAGGAGAAAAAAACGGAAGAAAAGAAAGCGGCGGCGCAGAGCGTCAATCCGGAACTGTTGGAGTACGGTTCCAAAAAGGCAAAAATCGAGGAGTATTGCCTGACGGACTGCAGCGGGGTGAAGACGACTGCCGTTATCAAGGGACAGGAGTATACGATCAGGATGAAGGTATCCTTTGCGGAGGATTGTCCCGCGCCGATCTTTGCGTTTACGATCAAAAATATTAAGGGGACGGAGATCACCGGGACGAATACGATGGTGGAGAAAGCCTTTCTGGAGCCGGTGAAGGCGGGCGAGGTGAAGGAGATCAGCTTTACACAGCATATGAACCTGCAGGGAGGGGAGTATCTGCTCTCCCTCGGCGTGACCGGTTATGAGGGGGATGATTTTACGGTGTATCACAGGCTCTATGATGTGCTGAACATGACGGTGATCTCGGATAAGGATACGGTGGGATTTTACGATATGAACTCAAAGGTGGTAGTGAAATGATAGAAGAAGTCGGCAAAATAAAACTGGATCTGACGCATTACCCCGGCGAGGACCTCTACTGC
>ERZ808028.623-NODE-623-length-27355-cov-4.504362_pt1 | contig 27355 bp, 25 predicted proteins | sample MGYA00380184_ERZ808028 | MGnify/ENA primary metagenome ERZ808028 (study PRJEB31490, sample SAMN06133397) | mouse gut metagenome | isolation source: J8_1 | host: mice | place: China: Chengdu | collected 2015-05 ...
CAAAATTATGTAACTCTGGCAAAGACGATCGATGTCCTGTCCCCCATGGTATACCCCTCACACTACGGAAACGGCGTTTACGGGTACAGTGTACCGGATGCGGAGCCCTACGGGACTGTCCTTGCGGCGCTCACCGATTCCTCCGAGGAACTGCAGGTGCTGGAGGAATCGGACAGGGCTATCGTGCGCCCGTGGCTGCAGGCTTTCACCGCGACCTGGGTGGACGGGCATATCTCCTACGGCGGGAAACAGATCAGGGAACAGATACAGGCTGTCTATGACGCCGGATACGACGAATGGATCCTCTGGAACTCCCGCAATCACTACGAGGCGGACGGCCTGCTTTCTGCCGATGAGGCGGATACAGACAGCGGCGCGGAAAGTGCAAATATTAATATAGAATATTGAATAAAATACTGAATCCACCAAGCCGTATTCTATTTTAAATCTTTATTAAACTTCCTTTTATTTTGAGGTTTCAATAAATAACTCTTTGCCGTTTGACTTGACAATAATATCACCATTAAGATCAGTTCGGTATACCTTTGGTTTCCATGTTTTACTGTACAACAGATCTAATGTTTTTTGATCTGGATGTCCATAAATATTACTAGCTCCAACTGATATAACAACATATTCTGGCATAAAGGTTCGTAAAAATCGATATAATGTTTCACTATATGACCCATGATGTGGCATTTTAATTAAACTAACTTTATACACATCATCAGATTCATTTTGATACTTTTCCGAAATTCTTGTCTGAGCGTCCTTTTCTATATCACCTGTAAAAAGAAATTTCGTATCGCCGTATGTTATTAGAAGCACTAAGGAATCATTTTCCTCATCAGCACCCACATCAACTACTTCAACCATAGCGCTTCCTAATTCATATTTATCTCCTATAGCAGGGATCGTAATTTTTGAACCATTTGTGCTAAGTTCATGCTCAAATTTTTTAAAAGCATCTGTATCACTATATTTCGAATTAGCTAGTGTCAATCCTATCTTAGACGCATAGGTTAAAGCTTTTGCCAATCCACCAATATGGTCCGCATGTAGGTGAGATACAGCTAATATGTCCAACTTCTGGATTTCTTTTTCTTCCAAAACATTGTAAACTTTCTCACCCGCAGTTTTATCGCCACCATCAATTAGCATATAGTGACCATCACACTCCACTAATGCTGAATCTCCCTGCCCCACATCAATAAAATAAATACTAAATGTTGAGTCATCATTCTTTTTCGAACAAGAACAAAGACATAGTATCATCGCTACCAACAGAAAGGACACTAATAGCTTTTTTTTCATTCTTTCTCAAACACCACCTTGTCTGAAATCGGCCACCTAGCCTTGTATTCAGCAACCTTAAACCGAAAAATCAAGGGATTATCTTCATCATTGTTAATTATCTTGACAATAGCCTTAGAATCTTCTGTCCATTCATAGTCTTTCATTTGATCGCTGGAGACATAGGCATAGAAAGACTCTATTGTATCTTTCTCCCTTTCCACCTTAGTAACAGTACAATCATCAAATGTTACAGTCTTATTATTGTCTATAACTAAAACTACAATTTCAGCCTCCGTAGCCATTAAATCTACCGGAATTACAATTTTATCCTTACTAAAATTAATACTATAATCGCTAGAAGATGTTGAAAAGGAGTACTGTTCATTTATTGGCTTTGTCAGAAATACACCATTTATATCAGTCTGTAGAATATCTTCAATCTCTTTCATCTCTAAATTATTGATATGCATCTCTTCAGCAAGCGCAAACAACAAATCACAATTCAAAATAAGCGGTTCATACAATGGAGGAAGTTCCACTTTTCTTTTTTCCTTCATTGCTTTATTATAAGCTTTAAGGCGTTTTTGTTCGTCTTTATATTCCTGTTTCACCTCTTTTTTCTCTTCTTCAGTTAAAAATCTATAATCCGGTTCTTCTATTTCCAGTTCTTTCACATCTTCCAGATACGTAATATTCAGTGTTTGTTGCTCCTCCAGCAATATTGTAACATTATCATAAGCTATATTATATGCAGCCTCCAAATACTCACGGTCATCTGTTCTTGCATACAAATCCAGATAAACTTGTGCCACAAAATAGCGAATAGACCAATCCTCTGTAGAAGTATTTTCAATAATGTCATCTGCAAATGCTTCAATATTTGAAATATAGGCATCACCATAATAAGTCTCTTGTGCAGCTACGATTGCCTCAGGAAGAATCTGAACATAATTGTAATCCTTTCGATAAATGCCTGTGGCCAATTCATTATACTTATCGACACAGTTCAAACATTTTCTATACTGTGAAGTTTCATAATAGCAATCAGCCAACTCAAGCCAATAATTGCCTAGTAGTTTATATGTTTCCTCCTCCGATTCCAAACGACGAACTTTTTGTTGTACTGATTCTATTGCACAGATTTCAGCAAAAGTTTCTATTGCTTTTTCATTCAGTGTCATTTTTCCGTCCAAATCATATTCTTGAACAATATCAACCATATAATCGAAAGCTCTTTCCCGATTCTTTTGAATCGTTTCGGTTTCCTCATCATCAAGTTCCCATCCGCTCAGCAGGAACTCTTGATCTATAGCTTCGTTTGTACCTTTGTAATTATTATATGAATCCACAGACGTATAAACAACACTCGCAACCAGCTTTTTCCAATTGAAAGAATTTGTCACAGACAGTATGGCAAGAGGGTTCGGAACCGCACTTCTAATAGCTACAGCTTTATTTTGGTTATAGATATACTGTAAACGATCTCTCTTTATGGAAATATTTTGATAAGACTTAATAATATCCCGCAAGTTGGTAAGATGATCTTGCGTAATTTCATCTATTGCACCTGGATTTATATCATTGAGCAGAGATGTATAAATATCATCTAAGATTAGCCGATTATCTTTAGAGATGCGAATTTCTTCAGCAGTAATAGCAAGATAATACAACATTGAAAATGAATTTCTTTGTTTTTCGGTCAGCCCCATCTCATTGACTTCTTCTTGAGGAGGTATAACAAGTTGTGTTGCCTCCTCAGCATGAAACTCTATTGAAGATGTTGTTTCCTCTTGTTCCATTACCATAGTAGAATCTGTTATATCTTCAATAGGAACAATTGAGTCCTCGGATGGAATAGTAGCCTCTTCTTCTCCTAGAAATATCATTTCTTCTGATTCTGTTTCTTCAGATGGATTATCTACATCCTCAAAAGAAATAGTTGAATCCTCAATGAGAGTAGAAGTTCCTTCTTCATTGACAAAAGGAACCTCTTCACTTTGAGTATTAGAAATAGTATTCTCCCCACATCCCACAAGTAATATAAAAATTGACATGGCAAACAATAATACCAGAATCCGAATTTCATTTGTTCTTTTCATCATTATTTCTCCCTGCATAAAATAACACTTATATTTCAATCTATTCCAGTAATTATTGTACTATATTTGAAATTTGTTTAGTTAGTATGCTCCCAGATCCAGTTTCCCATAGATATCCAACCCGTCAAAAGTGGCAAAATAATCCTTCGGCGTCTCCGCCCTGCGGATCAGTTTCACACTGCCGTCCTCCTTCAACAGCAGTTCCGCGGACCGCAGCTTGCCGTTATAATTATATCCCATGGAGAAACCGTGGGCACCGGTATCATGGATAAAAAGATAATCCCCCATCTCAATCTCCGGCAGCATCCTGTCTATCGCAAATTTATCATTGTTCTCGCAGAGGGAACCCGTCACATCATACTGATGGTCACAGGGAGCCTCCTCCTTTCCGAGCACCGTGATATGGTGATATGCACCATACATGGCAGGACGCATCAGATTCACCGCGCAGGCATCCACGCCGATATATTCTTTGTAAATATGCTTCTCGTGGATCGCCTTCGTCACAAGGGCGCCGTAAGGACCCATCATAAAACGTCCCATCTCCGTATAGATGGCTGCATCTCCCATCCCGGCGGGAACCAGCACTTTTTCGTAAGCCTTTCTCACGCCTTCCCCGATCGCATAGATATCGTTCGGCTCCTGATCCGGCCTGTATGGGATCCCCACGCCGCCTGAAAGGTTGATAAACGCGATATGGGCGCCTGTCTCCTCCTTCAATTTTACCGCCATCTCAAAAAGCTGTTCCGCCAGCATCGGATAATATTCGTTTGTCACGGTGTTGCTCGCCAGAAAAGCGTGGATGCCGAAATGCTTCACTCCTTTTTTCATCAGGATCTTATAAGCTTCCGCCATCTGCTGCGGCGTCATGCCGTATTTGGAATCACCGGGGTTGTCCATGATGCCGTTGCTCATCTGGAACACGCCGCCCGGATTATAGCGGCAGCTCATAGTCTCCGGCAGCTTTCCGCCGCAGGCTTCCTCGCAGAAATCAATGTGGGTGATATCGTCCAGATTGATGATCGCCCCCATCTCATTGGCATAAGTATATTCCTCCGCAGGCGTATCATTGGAGGAGAACATCACCTGTTCTCCCGACAAACCGATGGCTTTGCTGAGCATCAGCTCCGTCATCGAAGAACAGTCGCTCCCGCAGCCGTACTCCGCCAGGATCTGCATCAGATACGGATTCGGCGTCGCCTTCACCGCAAAATATTCCCGAAACCCCGGATTCCACGAAAAAGCCTCTTTCACGGCTTCCACATTCTCCCGGATTCCTTTTTCATTATAAATATGGAACGGCGTCGGATACTCCCTCGCGATCTCCTCCGCCTGCGCTTTTGTTATAAATGGTTTTTTCTGCATTCTTTTGTCCCTTCCTCCAACTCCCGCCTCTTATCCATATTGACATACATATGCGTCGTCGAGATATCCGAATGCCCCAGCATCTCCTGCACGCTCTTTAAGTCCGTGCCGTTTTCCACCAGATGCGCGGCAAAGGTATGGCGCAGTGTATGCGGCGTAATATCCTTTGAGATCCCCGCCTTTTTCGCATAATACTTCACGATCTTCCAGAAACCCTGACGGCTCATCGGCGCTCCCTGGCAGTTTACAAACAGGACATCTCTTGCCTCGTTCGTCACCATATGTTCTCTCGCCCTGCTCAGATACCGCTGCAGCGCCTCCCTCGCCTGGCTGCCGAAAGGTATCATCCTCTCCCTGTTATCCTCTCTGCAGATCAGAAAGCCCATATGCATATTGACATCCGATATTCGCAGACCGATCAGCTCTGATACCCTTATTCCCGTCGCATATAAAAGTTCCAGCATCGCACTGTCCCTTATCTCTTTATCCGAATCCCCGGACGGCCCGCCGAGCAGTCTCTCCACCTCTTTCTCTGTCAGGATGTCCGGCGCACTCCGCTCCACCTTCGGTGCCCTTAAGCAATCGGATATATCTTTCTGTATCATACCAGATTTTAACAGATAATGGAAAAAGGCTTTCATCGAAGCAACATTTCTGGATATCGTGGACGCCTTATACTTCCTGCGCTCCATGTAGGCCATATATTTTTTCAGATTTTCCTCAGTTATCTCATTCACCGCAGGAGATGCCGCCGTTATTTCCAGATAGATACGCATCTTTGTCAGATCCCGTCTGTAAGACATCTCCGTATTGAGAGATGTCTTCTTTACATTGCGTAAATATGAAATAAAAGATTCAATTTCCCGTTCCATATATCCTGCACCTTTCCCCCAGGTAAATCTATAAAATTAATTTTCATCATAGTATATTTTGGGAGGAAAAGCAACGCAATATTAAAAAAGCCGTAATATAAATTTCAGTATTCCGGGATTTATATACGCTTCCACAAAACAACCCGCGGCTATCAATATGATACAGCCTGCCATATACGTTCCTTTTTTTACAAGAAACCTTCCTCTGTCCCTCACCGAAAGGCCTCCTGAGATTACGCGGAAATACATGATCCGGCATAACTCGCAGCATTTCACCGACAGCAACAGGAAAGCGGGCACTAAAATGAGCTGCTGCGGCAGAAGGCTTCCGATGATCAGCAGTATTCCCTTCATGCCATAACGTATCACGCTGCCTGCCGCCAAAATCCCCGCCGCCAGCCCGCTCCAGAGCTGATAAAGGTACGCCGCCACACAGCCCAGATACGTAGTCGATAAAATAATGAGCAGAACCGCCATTCCGATCCGCTGCATAAAAATAGTGATCAAAAGCTTTTTGGTATCCGGTTCCAGATATTTGATCGGCCCCAATGTATAGCCGTCCAGAAAACCCGTATTGTAAAGCAGATTTTCCTGTTTTAAAATCATGCCCAGTGCTCCGGCAAAAAAGCCGAAGAGCAGTGTATAAAACAGTCTGGCTATCTGCTGTGCCTCTTCCGTCTCCATTTTTTTCTGTCTTAACCAGTTCACACCCATAAAAAGGACTTCCTCTATATTCTATTCAATATATGAAAAAGTCCTTTTTGATATGACATGCCCTTCAGACAGAATATACACTGTCATGCGGGATCATCTGTTATCGTCCGGTCTATGCCCGCCGCTTATCTGTCTGTCACAGTTTTTTATCATCCAGCAGGCTTTTATATGTCATAATGGCGCTGACAGTCTTTGAATCCTCTATCTTTCCGTCATAGATCATCTGCACAAGTTCCTCCAGCTCACAGGCTTTCACATCGATGAACTCATCCTCATCCAGATGCTGGCTTTCCCGACGTTTTAAATCTCTTGCCAGATAGATATCGATTTTTTCATTACAGAAAGCCACTGTGGTATAGATGCTCAGAAGAAACTGCACTTTTCCCGCAATATAACCGGTCTCCTCCTCCAGTTCCCGAACCGCCGCTGTCTGCGTTGGTTCATCTATACTGTTTTTACCGCCTGCCGGGATCTCCAGTGTATACCGGTCCAGCGCGTTCCTCCACTGGCGCACCATCAAAAGTTTACCATCCTCTCTGACAGCCAGCATCGCCGCGGCTCCCTTGTGGCCGATAAAGTCCCACTTTACTACATTTCCATTCGGGACCTGCACTGTATCCTGATAATAATCTATGATCTTGCCATTCTGAACCAGTGTTCTCTCAAGACGCCTAAATTCTTCCGACATACTGCCGCCCTCACTTTCCGCAATATACAAATTATACTATTATCCACATTCCGCCTTTAAAGCCTTTTTTATAGTTACTTCTCTTCCAGCAGTTTTTCAATGCTGATCAATTTTACGCACAGTACAAACAATTTTGTCGCCTCCATCATCTCCGCAAGCGAAGGATAAGAAGGCGCTATCCTGATATTGCTGTCCTTCGGGTCCAGTCCATAAGGATAGGTTGCACCTGCGCCCGTCAGCACCATGCCTCCCTCTTTGCACTTTGCCACGATAGCCTTCGCACAGCCCTCCAACGCATCAAAGGAGATAAAGTAACCGCCCAGCGGATTGGTCCACTTGCCGATACCAAGGCCGCCCAGCTCCCTTTCCAGCATATCAAGCACCAGCTCGAATTTCGGGCGGATCAATGCGGAATTCTTACGCATCTGTGCCCTCAGCCCATCCATATCCTTATAATATCTGACATGCCGGAGCTGGTTGATCTTATCAGGCCCGATCGTCTGTACCGTCATGGACTGTTTGAACCACTCTCTGTTCTTCGCCGAACTTGCCACCGCAGAAATACCGGCGCCGGCAAAGCTGATCTTTGACGTGGAGGCAAATTCAAATACCAGATCGGGATGCCCCGCTCTCTCACACTCTTCCAGAATTTCCAGAAGCTTATCGCTCTTATCCTCATACAGATCATGAATACAGTACGCATTATCCCAGTAGATCCTGAAATCCTCCGCCGCAGGCTCAAGCGCCGCAAAACGCTTTACAGTCTCGTTAGAATAAGTATATCCCTGCGGATTGGAATACTTCGGCACGCACCAGATACCCTTCACGGAGGCATCTCCCTGTACATACTCCTCCACCATATTCATATCCGGGCCGTCGGGGGTCATGGGAATCGTGATCATCTCGATCCCGAAATACTCCGTCACCTTAAAATGCCTGTCATATCCGGGAGCAGGACATAAAAATTTCACCTTATCCAGTTTACACCACGGTGTGCTGCCGCATACACCGTGCGTCATGGAATGCGATACCGTATCAAACATCAGCGACAAACTGGCATTTCCGTCAACGATCACATTTTCAGGTTTCGTCTCAAGCATCTGCGCGATCAGTCTCTTTGCCTCGGGAATACCGTCCATAATACCGTAGTTCCTGCAGTCCGTACCGTTCTCTGTCTGCAAAAGAGACTCAGAATTTAAAACATCCATGATCGGCATCGCCGTATCCAGCTGTTCCGGCGCCGGTTTTCCTCTGGACATATCCAGTTTTAAGCCTTCTGCCTTGATCTCCTCAAACTGAACCGCCAGTTTATCATGCAGTTCTTTCAGTTCCTGTCTGCTCATCTCCTGAAATGTTTTCATGATGATTCCTCCTGATCGTTCTACTCCCCTATGAATATATATTGGGTTCTCAATTCTTTTTTATACAACGTATCATTGTATACAATTATCCACCTCTGACATTTTACTACAATAAAGCAAAACAGGGCAATAGAAAAACCATAAAAATTAATTCATAAATTATGCCGTTTTTAATATAAATAGCACAAAAAAGCCCCGCAGTATTGCACTGCAGGGCTTATTTTCATGTACTTATTTTGCATAATCAACTACGCGGCTTTCTCTGATCACATTGACTTTGATCTGTCCCGGATATTCCAATTCTGCTTCTATCTTCTTGGAAACATCCCTTGCCAACAGAACCATATCCGAATCAGATATCTGCTCTGGAACTACCATTACCCGAATCTCTCTGCCCGCTTGAATAGCAAAAGATTTATCTACACCTTTGAAATTGTTTGTGATTTCTTCTAATTGTCTCAGTCTGCTTGTGTAAGTCTCAAGAGTTTCTCTCCTTGCACCAGGTCTGGCTGCAGAAATGGTATCAGCCGCCTGTACGATACATGCGATGAGAGACTGTGCCTCCACATCTCCGTGGTGTGATTCCACTGCATTGATAACAGTAGCAGATTCCTTGTATTTTCTGCACAGTTCGGAACCAAGCTGTATATGGGAACCCTCCATTTCATGATCAACTGCTTTGCCGATATCATGGAGAAGTCCGGCTCTCTTTGCCATCCTGACATCCAGTCCCATCTCAGCCGCAAGCAGCCCGGAAAGCTGTGCCACTTCGATGGAATGCTTCAGCGCATTCTGTCCATAGCTTGTTCTGAACTTCATCTTGCCAAGCAATCTGATGAGTTCAGGGTGAATGCCATGTACGCCAACTTCAAGAGTTGCTGCCTCACCTTCCTCTTTGATCATTACTTCGACTTCCTTTTGCGCCTTCTCAACCATCTCCTCGATTCTGGCCGGATGTATACGGCCATCGACGATCAGTTTTTCCAGGGCGATACGTGCCACTTCCCTTCTGATAGGATCGAAAGCGGAAAGGATAACTGCTTCCGGTGTGTCGTCTATGATCAGATCCACACCTGTCATCGTTTCGAGCGTTCTGATATTTCTGCCCTCTCTGCCGATGATCCTTCCTTTCATTTCGTCATTGGGAAGCTGCACAACAGATATTGTAGTTTCGGAAACATGGTCAGCCGCACATTTCTGGATGGCTGTGACAACATATTCCTTCGCCTTTTTGTCTGCTTCTTCCTTTGCCCGCGTCTCCATTTCTTTGATCATGACCGCGGACTCGTGTTTCACTTCATCTTCAACAATTTTCAGTAAATATTCTTTTGCCTGTTCAGAGGTTAATCCTGAGATTCTTTCCAGTTCCTGTAATCTTTGCTCGTTCAGTTTCGAAACTTCTTCCCGCTGCTTGTTCAGACGATCTTCCCTTGCAGCGAGGCTCGCTTCCTTCTTCTCAATGGCATCGGATTTTTTCTCGATGTTCTCTTCTTTCTGCTGTACCCGGCGTTCATAACGCTGCGCTTCCGCCCTGCGCTCTTTGATCTCCTTGTCCAGTTCATTCTTTACGCGAATGGACTCTTCCTTCGTCTCGAGCTGTGCTTCACGCTTCTTCGTCTCTGCAGTCTTAAGAGCTTCGTCGATGATCTCTCTCGCTTTCTCCTCTGCACTTCCAATCTTGGATTCCACTACTTTTTTACGATAATTGATCGCAATATAAGCAGATACAGGGGCTGTGATCACAAGAGTAACCAATACCGCTATTATGACATCAAGCATGTACAGGAGCACCTCCTTATTCAGTTTTCATTGTACAAATCTATCATAGAATTTCTGCTACCGACACAGACATTCTAATTAGCATATTTACAACACTTCAATTCTAAACAAAAAAAGGTATTATGTCAAGCATTTTCACAAAAGCCATATTTCAGTGAATGCCAAAATTTTACAAATACGGCAGTTTGCCCGGCAGATTCAAAGAATTTTCTCAATATTCTCCAAAGAAAACCCTTTCCTGTATAAAAAAGCTCCCATTTTCTGCTTTTCCCGATAATCGGCGTTCTCTTTATTATAATTTTTCTTCTCCAGCCATTTCTCCATCAAAAGGATCTCATCCGGAAATTTTTCTTCACCCAGATCTTCCTCATAGACAGTACTGATCAGCTCTTTACTGATCCCCTTTCGGAACAGATCCTGTTCTATCCTTCCGCGGCTTCTGCTCTCGCTGTAATAGACGATATAATCCTTCACATAGCGCCTGTCATCAACATAGTGATACGACTTTACATACTCTACCGCATCATCGATCACCGCCTCCGGATACAGGCCCTGTCTCAGTTTTTCCCTGAGCTGGTACTCCGTATACTCCCGGCTCTTCAAAAGATTCATACTCCGCAGTCTGGCACGCTTCGGGAGGACCTCCGACAATATCTCCTCCAAAAATTCATCGGAGATCCTCTCTCCCTCTTTCACATGGTAAGTATGCAGTTCACCTCTGTACAATACAAACCTGAACTGTCCGTCGATATCTATTTTATAGCGTCCTTTGGAATACGCTGTGATACCTGTTATGATATTTTCTTCCTGCATCTTACTCGGTCACTTTTTTCTTTGAAACTTTCTCTTCCGCCTTCGGTTCCGCCGCATCCTCTTCCTTTGTCAGTGAAAAATGTTTCCTTACCTTCTGTTCGATCTCTTCACAGACTGCCGGATTGTCTTTCAGGTACTGCTTGGCGTTTTCTCTTCCCTGCCCGATCTTATTCCCCTCATAGGCATACCAGGCGCCGCTCTTATTCACCACATCAATATTGGCCGCGATATCCAGGATATCGCCCACGCGGGAAATCCCCTCGCCGAACATAATATCAAACTCCGCCTCTTTAAAAGGAGGCGCGATCTTATTTTTCACCACTTTTACCCTGGTCCTGTTACCGATCACTTCTCCCGCCTGTTTCAGGGACTCTATCCTTCTCACATCAAGCCGCACGGAAGAATAGAATTTCAAAGCCCGGCCGCCTGTTGTGGTCTCCGGATTACCGAACATAACGCCGACCTTTTCACGGAGCTGGTTGATAAACACTACGGTACAGTTGGATTTGCTGATCACCGCGGTCAGTTTCCTGAGCGCCTGGGACATCAGCCTCGCCTGCAGGCCCACGTGGGAATCACCCATCTCCCCGTCTATCTCCGCCTTCGGGACAAGCGCCGCCACGGAGTCCACCACGATAATATCAACGGCTCCCGAGCGCACCATAGTTTCCGTGATCTCCAGCGCCTGCTCTCCGCAGTCCGGCTGGGAAATATACAGATTATCCACATCCACTCCGATATTCTTCGCATAGACCGGATCCAACGCATGCTCCGCGTCAATAAATCCGGCGATACCGCCGCGCTTTTGTACTTCCGCGATCATATGCAGCGTTACGGTAGTCTTACCGCTGGACTCAGGACCATAGATCTCCACGATCCTTCCCTTTGGAATCCCGCCGAGTCCCAACGCCAGATCAAGGCTTAAGGAACCGGTAGGTATCGTCTCTATATTCATCTGGGCGGACGGGTCACCGAGCTTCATCACGGTTCCCTTTCCGTACTGCTTTTCAATCTGGGCTATCGCCGCATCCAATGCTTTCAGTTTTTCGCTGTTATCCATTTTCAATATCCTTTCTTTTATACTGACAGTCCGAACATCTGTTTGTTATGATTTTTATAGTAGAACAAACGTTCTTTCCTGTCAAGATTTATTTTATCTTTTCCTACTATAACACAATAAGTGTCCCATAAATGGCCCTCAACGGCATCCCTCCCTTATTCAATATTTTCACTTTTGCTTTGAAATAAATGGCGAAATGCCGGATATGCAAAGCAGACAACTGATTTACCTGTCAAGACCACTCTACCATACACACTCTTTTCAGTCAACTGTGATTTTTATCAGTTCAAACTAAAATGGTAATAGTTCAGCCCGCCCATACGGGCGGACTCTTGTCATTTCCCCCCTACATCTTCTTCAAATACTCCTCATAATCCGGATAGGTCACCGTCACCCAGCCCTCATCCACATTCATCCCGATCTCCATCCCCTGCGGGCAATAGAACAGGATCAGATAATAAGGATCCTCCAGATAGTACATCACATCCCCGTCATCATAGTAATCCAGCACACTGTCCGCATTCTGTTTCAGACTTCTGTCCCGGAAATCTTTCACAAATTCCTCATCGATATCCAGCATCCCTTCGTTTTTCAAAAGCTGCCCGTTTCTCATATCGAAATTCAGGCAGTACAGGTAAAAATCCGACTGGTAATCCAGATATTCCCCGTAGTAGACGGTCTCCCGGTAGACGATGCTCAAAATATCTTCCGACATATATGTAACGCAGCCGTCCAGCTGTGCCAGAATACCGTCCCCGCTGTACATATAGTCTTTGTAGTCTTCCTCATAGTATTCCAGAAGGCTCTCCCACTCGGCACAGATCGCGTCATTGATGGCATCCACATTCGGCACATCGCCCTTCACCACCGGATAGTTATAGTAGATATTCGTAGCGGAGCCGTCGTGGTATTCCTCCTCCTTCAATTCTACCGAATAGGCAAGGCCCTCCACCCTGTTGTCCGCCGGAAAGGAAAAATATTCCCCCGTCTCATACCCCTCGATATCCTCGTCATGGGTGGGACGGTCGAACCGCTCTCTCGGGTCATAATCCTCATCTTCATCAAAATAATGAAATTCGCCATCGTCATCATAATAGCCGAACCTGTTGTCATCATCCTCTTCCGTCTCGCCGTAGTAATGAAAATAACCGTCGTCATCATAATAACCGTACTCCGACGCTTCATCGTAATCTTCACCGGCATTGGCCTCAGCCCAGCGCTCCAGCTTGCCGTTTCTGGATAATTCCACAAACTGCATCACGACTGCGATACAACCCGAGATAAGCCCGATAAAGACAAGTGAAACAACAACACCGATCGCAATATATTTGCCCTTTTTAGATTTGTTATTCTCAGGATACATACCAGATCTCCTCCTGCATTTTCACTGCACTCCTTCCGCATCACATCTATCCGGCAAAAAAGTCATCCTCAATTGGAAAACATCACATTGCTGCAGTACTGCAAAATACATTCGCGCATCAGGGAAAGCGCCGCGGAAACCGATGCCTCCCTGATCTTGTTCCTGTTTCCCTTAAAATGATATTCCTTTACGATGAGCTCGCCGCAGACCTGACAGCCGATATAGACAAGACCTACCGGCTTTTCCTCACTGCCGCCGTCCGGGCCTGCGATCCCCGTCACAGAGACCGTCACATCCGCTTTGCTGAGCACCGCGGCGCCCTTTACCATCTCCTTCGCCACAGTGCTGCTGACCGCCCCGTGCTTTTCCAGAGAACTCCGCTTCACGCCGAACAGTTTGCGCTTTGTCTTGTTGGAATAGCTGACATAGCCTGCCTTAAATACTTCCGAGGCTCCCGGTACATTGATCAGTCTCGCTGAGAGCAGTCCGCCCGTACAGGACTCCGCCGTGGCAACGGTCAGACGATTGGCCTCCAGCAGGTCGATCACTGATTTTTCCAGCGTTACCTCCGTATCCGTCGTATAAATACTGTTGCCGAATCTGCTCTTTAACTCCTTCACCACAGGCTTTACGAGCTTCCGCGCCTCCTTTTCATCCTCGGCCTTCGCCGTCACCCGAAGATGCACCTCCCCGGTCTTGGCGTAGGTCGCGATCGTGGGATTGCTCTGCGCGCCTATCAGATCCTGAATCATGGTCTCCGCAATACTCTCGCCCACGCCGCATACTTTCACGGTCTTTGAATAGATCACACCGGGCTGCAGTTTATTCAGATAGGGGTAAATATCTTTTTCAAACATCGGGCGCATTTCATTCGGCGGCCCCGGCAGCAGGATCACCCGCTTGTCCCCTTTTTCAATGATCAGCCCCGGCGCAGTGCCGTTCTCATTGTCGATAATGACAGCCCCCTCCGGTGCAAGCGCCTGTTTCCAGTTGTTTTCTGTCACGGCAAAGCCCCTCGACTCCAGATATTCCCGGATCCGCTCCTCGGTGTGGGCATCCTTTACCAGATTGAGCCCCAGCACCTTCGCCGCCACTTCCTTCGTCAGATCGTCCTGCGTAGGCCCGAGTCCTCCGCCCAATATAACGATATCCGACCTCTCGAGCGCCATCTGCAGCGTCTGTGTCAGCCTGTCCACATTATCGCCCACCACCGTCTGGTAGTAGCAGGAAAGCCCCAGCCCCGCGCATTGCTCCGCCAGATAAGCCGCATTTGTATTCACAATATTTCCCAGTAAGATTTCCGTTCCCACACTGATCAGTTCTACAACCATCTCTTTCTCCTATTCCAGTACCACATATACAAATTTTACTTTGTTCCCTGCATGACCTCTTTATTTTTTATCAGATAATCCGCCAGAGAGACCACCGTCAAAACCACCGATATCCACATCACGATATCCGTCACAAGCTTCAGCGCTCCGATATCGGCGATCATCAGTATGACCATGACCATCTGGAAGGTCGTCTTAAACTTTCCCCAGTAACTCGCCGCTATCACCTTTCCGTTGTCAGAAGCGATCAGCCTGAACCCGCTGATCACAAACTCCCTACTGATAATGATGATCACGATCCATGCCGGGATCCTGTCCATCGCCGTCAGGCAGATCATCGCGGAACAGACTAACAGCTTATCCGCCAGCGGATCCATAAACTTTCCGAAATTAGTGACCAGATCATACTTCCTCGCAATTTTACCGTCCAGCAGGTCCGTCAGGGATGCAATGATAAAGATTGCCAGCGCAATATAGTCCGTATAGGCAGGAATACCGCCAAAAAGCGCCGTAAACCAGCTCCATCCCTCATACCCTCCCAAAAGCAGTACCACAAAGGGAATGATCAATACCATCCGAAATACGGTCAGTTTATTCGGTAAATTCATTTTCTTCGTCTCCCTTCAAAACTTCCTCACCGATCAGGTCATAGCCATTGCTGCCTGTCACTTCCACTTCTACAAAACTGCCGGAATCGATCTCCCTCGCCGACTCAAAAAACAGGTAGCCGTCCACATTCGGCGCGTCCATATAGGTTCTCGCCGCATAGACATTTTCCTCCGGCAGATACCCTTCCACCACAGCTTCCAGTACCCGTCCCTTTTTCTCCGCCGCCTTCTCAAAGGCGATCTCCTGCTGCAGTTCCATCAGCTCGTCCCGGCGCTCTTCCCTGATCTTCTCTGGAACCTGGTCGGGCATCAGCGCCGCAGGCGTATCTTCCTCCTGAGAATAGGCAAAAACGCCCAGCCGGTCAAATTCCATCTCGTTCACAAATCTGTACAGTTCGATAAAATCCTCCCTGGTCTCCCCCGGAAACCCGGAGATCAGCGTTGTCCGCAGACAGATATCCGGTATTTCAGAGCGAAGCATAGCGATGATCTTTTTAAGATCCGCCTCCGAAGTACGCCGCCCCATCCGTTTTAGCACTTCATCGGAGGCGTGCTGGATCGGAATGTCCAGATAATGGCAGATTTTTTTCTCCCGCCCCATCACCTCCACCAGTTCTTCTGTGATCTCCTCCGGATAACAGTACAGGATCCTGATCCAGTGCAGCTCCTCTATCTCACAAAGTCTTTTCAACAATTCCGGCAGCATTTTCTTTCCATACAGGTCCACACCGTAAACCGTTGTCTCCTGGGCCACCAGGATCAGTTCCTTCACGCCCTGGGATGCCAGATATGCCGCCTCTTTAAGCAGATCTTCCATCGGCACGCTGCGGTAGCTTCCCCTGATCTTCGGGATAATACAGTAGGTACAGTGCTTATCGCAGCCTTCCGCTATCTTCAGGTAGGCGTAATGGCCTCCCGTCGTAACGATCCGTCCTGTCCGGGAAACCTGCAAAGGAGCTCCCTCCCCGATATGGTTTTTCGCCTTCCCCGCCAGCGTTTCCCCAACCGCCTGCGCGATACTGTGAATATCCGTGATCCCCAGGACGGCGTCCACTTCCGGTATTTCCTTCTGGATTTCCTCCCGGTAGCGCTGGGCAAGACATCCCGTCACCAAAAGCGCCCTGACCTGTCCCGTTTTTTTCAGCTCCGCCATGCTCAGTATCGTTTCTATACTTTCCTCCTTGGCATCCCCGATAAAGCAGCAGGTATTGACGATCACGATATCCGCCTCGCTCTCCTCATCCGTGAACAGGTATCCCTCTTCGGCGAGTTCTCCCAGCATCACTTCCGTGTCCACCAGATTCTTATCACAGCCAAGGGATATAAATAATATTTTCATGAAATCTTCTCTTTTCTGCGCATATTCTCCACGATCAAAAAGTCAATCGGCTTCCTGCGGCGGGGCCTTTCACTTACCGCACCGTGGATCCGGTTCAAAAAAGTTGCGGAAAAACCTTCGTTTTTCCGCGTTTATTTATTCCCTACTCTTCCTCATCACTCAAAATATGGATCTTTCCCTGTTCCAGCTCGCTGACCGCGATGGAAAGGGGTTTCTCGGCAGATACATTATCCACCAGAGGATCGTCCCCCGCAATGATCTGTCTCGCCCTTTTTGCCGTCGCCATCACGATGGAATACCTGCTGTTGACAACAGGCGCTTCCCCCGGCTCTACCTCACTGTTTACCACTTTCATCAAATCTGCATAAGATGGATGTAACATTTACTCTTCTCCTTTCCATAACTGCTCCAGGTCACTCTGGATGCCCCGGATAAACTCCTCATTTCTGCCCGTTGTCCGATGGGCAGCTTCGATAAGACCGTGGAGCGATCTCACGCTTTCCTCTATCTCATCATTTATCACAATATAATCATACTTCCCGATCACGCCGGCTTCCTCCCTCGCCCGGCTCATCCGTTTTCTGATCACATCTTCCGTCTCTGTCCCGCGGTTTTTCAGCCTCCTGTACAATTCCTCCACGCTGGGCGGCAGCACAAAGATCAAAACCGCATCCGGGAAACGCTTCTTTACCTTTAACGCTCCCTGGATCTCTATCTCAAGCAGCACATCTTTCCCCGCCGCCATCTGTTCTTCCACATAATCTCTGGGCGTTCCGTAATAGTTTTCCACATAGGAGGCATATTCAATCAGCCCGCCTTCGTCTATTTTCTGCTCAAACTCCTCTTTTGATACAAAAAAGTATTCCCTGCCGTGCACTTCGCCGGGTCTGGGATTTCTTGTCGTCATGGAAACGGACAGGGCATATCCATCATAATCCTCCACCAGCCGTTTCATCAATGTCCCTTTTCCGGATCCCGCAAAACCCGAAACTACGATCAGAAGTCCCTTTCTCTCCATGTCCCCTCCACAATCTGCCCAAACGCTCCCATTTTCCAAAAGCATTTCAGGCATTATGCCGTATTGTATTTATGTTGGCAGCAGTTCAGCTTTCGGCTTCCCTGTCACATCATTTATCATCCGCCGCCTCCGGCAGAACCCCCGCCCTGCCCGAAAGCGTTTCCGGCGTCAGCGCCGACAATACCACACTGCCGTTTTCCATGACCAGCACTGCCTTTGTCTTTCGCCCCTGGGTCGCATCTATCGCGCTCCCGCCTTCTTTCGCCCCCTGCACCATCCGCTTGATCGGCGCGGAATCAGGACTTACAATGGCAATGATCTTTTCCGCGTTTATCATATTGCCGAATCCGATATGAATTAATTTACTCAATGTTCTGAATCTGTTCCCTCACTTTTTCAATCTCGTTTTTCAGTTCGATCGCCCGGGCAGAGATCTCAAGGTCATTTGCTTTAGAAAGGATCGTATTTGCCTCCCGGTTCATCTCCTGCGCGATAAAATCCAGTTTCCGGCCGATGCTGCCGCCGGATAAAAGGGCCTGCTTTGTGCTTTCCACATGGCTTTTCAGACGCACCAGCTCCTCGTCCACGCAGACCTTATCCGCAAAGATCGTCACTTCCATATACAGTCGGTTCTCATCGATCTGGACATCGTCCAGCAGTTCGCGGACTTTTTCCCTCAATTTCTCCTTGTATTCCTGTATCAGTTTCGGAGACCGCTCCGTGATAAACTCCACATGCTCCAGCATCGTATTAAGCTTTTCGATCAGATCCTTCGACAGATTCTCCCCTTCTGTGACCCTTGTCTTCACAAAGTTCTCCGCCGCGCCCTGCAGGGCGCTCTGCAGATCCTTCCAGAGTTCCTCCTCATCGATATTCTGCTCTTCCATGACAAATACATCCGGGTATCTGGACAGTGTGGACACCCTGACATCGTCATCCAAGCCGAATTCCTCCGCCATCTGCCGTAAATAGGTCAGGTATTCTTTCGCCAGTGCCCTGTTATATTTTAAGGAACCGCTCTCCTCGCTGTAGTCTTCATAAGTGATAAAAACATCCACTTTTCCTCTGGTAATATAGTTTTTCAACTCCGTCCGGATGGCGCTCTCAAAAAAATTCAGTTTTTTCGGCATCTTGATATTGACATCCAGATACCTGTGATTGACAGATTTCATCTCGACAGTTATTTTTCTGTCTTTGCCTGTCATCTCATATCTGCCGAACCCCGTCATGCTTTTGATCATGATTTTTATCCTTCTTCTGTACTTTATCCGCTCGGAAAAAATTCCCCCCGCAGGTTATAACTGTAAAGGCCCTCCGCTGTTCTTTTTCTCAATGCAGTCCACGGCCATAGAGATTCTCTGCCGATTTTTGCCGCACCGCTGTCACTTTGGCCATTTCAGACTGCCAGATCGATATTATCGCCCCGAAGTCCCATACCCTGCTGGAACTTTCTCTCTTTCTGATAGGGATTGCTTTCGTTGGGATAACTGATCTTTGTATGGGTGGTGCCGCCGGACACATAAGTCCTGCCGCATTCCGGACAGATAGCGGTCTTTATGCTGACGGAAGCCTGCAGTACTTTCCCGCCGTCCTTTGACGCTTTGTTGTAGGCGTTGGATACATGTTCTCCCTCATGGGCGCGCACCCTCGCCCCCGCGCTCTCCGGTGAGATATGCTGTGCCGATTTAAACGAGACATTTTCATCGGAACCGTCCTGATACTTCCTCTCTTTACATGTCTGGCACTCTTCCGGGGAAGACTTTCTTCCCACCTTTTTATGGGAATCCGGATCTCCGGGAATTTCTTTTGTTTTTTCCGTTCCCGAGACTCCCTGCACTTCTTTCGCTTTCGGATCTTCTGCCCACGGCGCGATAACAAGGACCGCCTCCTCCCCGGGGCGCCCCCATACTTTCTGCCATGCGGCTTCATAAGGATTCTGTATATTTCCGATATTCATATCCGACTCCTGCAAATATGCTGCCTGATATCCAAAAAAGATTTGTTCATCTGAATTGTAGCACAAAGCGGGGGAAAAGTAAAATACTTATTTTAGGGGGGAGAGAGTCCGCCCAGTTGGCAGGCTGCTGTTCTGGCTAACCTCTGGATAATGATGCTTTCATGTGGTAATATACTATGAGCAATCAGAATGTTAGAAATATCCATAAACTGTTTGAAATTTATCGATAAGGGTGTTAATGTTAATCTAAATATATCTTTAAACTATTGGAGAGAAATTATGGCTTTTGACGGTGTTACGATTGCGGCTGTGATAAAAGAATGCAGGGATCTTCTGTCCGGAGGACGGATCTATAAGATCGCGCAGCCGGAGACAGATGAACTGCAGCTTACCATAAAGACAAAGACGGGACAGTATTATCTGCTGCTCTCTGCCAGTGCGTCCCTTCCGCTGATCTACCTGACCGGCACGACCAAGCAGAGCCCTTTGACGGCTCCCAATTTCTGCATGCTGCTCAGGAAACATATCCAGAACGGACGGATCGTGGATATCACCCAGCCGGGGCTCGAGCGGATCATGCATATCCATATCGAGCATTTGAACGAGTTAGGAGATCTGTGCCGGAAAAAACTGATCGTGGAAGTGATGGGGAAACACAGCAATATCATTTTCTGTGACGAGGAGGATCGTATCATAGACAGCATCAAGCATATTTCCGGTATGATCAGCTCCGTCAGGGAAGTGCTGCCCGGAAAACCCTACTTTATCCCGAAGACGGAAAACAAGGCGGATCCTGTCGCGTTTATGGGAACCGCTCTGTCCGATGAGGAGCGGAAACAGGAGTTTTCCGCGCTGGTATTCCAAAAGCCTGTGCCTCTGTACAAGGCGATCTACACTTCCTTCACCGGCTTTTCCCCGATACTGGCGCAGGAGCTGTGTTTCCGCAGCTTGCTGGATTCTGACCGCTCCGCCCTCAGCTATCTGCAGGAGGAGCCTTCCGTATCGGCGGCCGCTCTGTTATATGAACAGTTTGCATCGCTGATGAGGCAGGTTGTCACAGGGGATTTTTCTCCTGTGATCGTCTATGAACAGAAGGCTCCCGTGGAATTTGCCGCCGTGCCCCTGCGCATGTACGGCGCTTCCTCCTCCAAAGCTTTTTCATCCATCTCCGCCCTTCTGGAAACCTACTACGCGGAGAAAAACGCGCTGACCCGCATCCGCCAGAGGTCGGCGGATCTGCGGAAGATCGTGCAGACCATTTTGGAGCGCACCGTCAAAAAATACGACCTCCAACGCCAGCAGATCAAAGATACGGAGAAGCGGGATAAATATAAGCTTTACGGGGAACTGCTGCACACTTACGGTTACGGCGCCGAGCCCGGCGCAAAATTTCTGGAAGCGGAAAACTATTACACCGGCGAGACGGTCAGGATCCCGTTAGACCCTACGCTCACCGCTTCGGAGAACGCCAAAAAATATTTTGACAGATACGGGAAGCTGAAACGAACCTATGAAACCCTCTCGGAACTGACTGTGGAAGTAAAAGAGGAGATCGATCATCTGGAATCCATCGCCGCCTCCCTGGATATCGCGGAGCAGGAATCCGATCTTGTGGAGATCAAGGAGGAGCTGATCGCCGCAGGTTATGTCCGCAGAAAAGGCGGGACAAAAAAAGAAAAGGTGACGAGCAAGCCTTTCCATTATATCAGCAGCGACGGCTTCCATATGTATGTCGGAAAGAATAATTACCAGAACGATGCGCTGACCTTTAAATTTGCTGCCGGCAACGACTGGTGGTTCCACGCCAAAGGCCGTCCCGGCTCCCATGTTATCGTTCGCACGGAGGGCGCCGAGCTTCCCGATACCACCTTCGAGGAGGCCGCAAGGCTTGCCGCCTACTACTCCAAAGGACGGGGGCAGGAGAAGGTGGAGATCGACTATGTGGAGAAAAAACATGTGAAAAAGCCGAACGGTGCAAAACCCGGCTTCGTGGTCTATTACACCAATTATTCCATGGTGATCGACTCTGATATTTCGAAGATCAGGCAGCTTTCTTCGTGACGGCTGCCTACCGTCATTTCAGCAGCCTCATCTTCCGCCCCATCTTCACCAGCAGATGCCCTTTCGGCATACTCTTCAATTCCTCCTCCGTCACCGCCTGCAGCATGATGATCAGCGTAAAATAGACAAGCACCGCGACGATCACCGCGATCCCCAGCGCCACAATATTCATCGGCATAAAATAATATATTCCATGATATACTCCGTATGCCACTGCCCCCATGATCACGGAGGCGAACACCGGACGCAGGAAAGTCTTGTCTTTCTCCTGTTTATATTTCAGATACTTTTTCAGGGAATGTCCGTTTAAGATACTGACGATCACCGAATACAGCACCGTCGCCGCCACATAATAATACATCCGGTATTCTTTGTCCAGATACAGGAGCATCACCGCCATCGCCGCCGCATGGACCGCCAGCGCCACCGCCGCATGGATGATCGGCGTGATCATCTTTCCGATGGACTGCAGCACCGCCTGGGTCAGCGTGGATAAGCCGTAAAAGATAATGCTGACAGAGGTTACGGCGAGCAGCGACGACGCGATGTCCAGCGATTCCGGCTGATTGAAGATCACCTGCATGATGGGCTTTGCCAGCACGCCGATCCCCACCGCCGCGGGGATCGAGACCAGCATCGTCACCTTCACGGATTTCGCCACCTTCCGCCGGACGCCCTTCCGATCCCCCTACACAAAATCGCTGGAAATACCGGGGATCAGAGCCGTAGCCATAGCCGAGGCGAGAGCGATCGGTATATTGGATATCTTTGTCCCCTTTGCGATGGCGGAGAGGTCCGTGGCGACCACAGACTCCTTCAGATCCATCACCGTCATCATCAGTTCCTGATAGATGGTCTTATCCAGAAAATTATTGACATTATAGATCCCCGTGCTCAGGATAAAGGGCGTCACCACCAGCAGGATCGTCTTAAAGATCTCCCCGTAGGAATCCACCTCCTGATGGGGATCCCTCTTTACCTGCCGCATGATCATCTTCCGGTTCAGCCCGTACATCCACAGCATGAACAAAAGGCCCGCCGCCACCCCGGCGCCGGTGCCGATCGTGCCGCCCGCCGCGCCGTAGGAAGCCCTTGTGGACATATCCTTATCCGATACCGCCTGCACCATGACATAAGCCATGCCGATGCTGACGCCCGCGTTGGCAAGCTGTTCGAGTATCTGGGAGATCGAAGTCTGCGCCATGGTCTTATGCGCCTGAAAATACCCCCGGAACACCCCCAGGATACCACTCAAAAAAATCGTCGGCGCAAGAACTCTGAGCGGCAGAATGGCGCTTTCCATCTTCACCAGAAGTCCTGCTCCGAAAAACACAAATAAGCTGGCAATACCACCGACTACCAGCACATAAATAAACGCGCAGCGGAAGATCCTGTGCGCATTCCGATATTCCCTTAACGCCAGCTTTTGTGCAATCACCTTGGATACCGCCGACGGGATGCTGTAGGAGGATATGAGCAGCACAATGCTGTAAGCCGCATAAGCGCTGTCGTAATATCCGAATCCCTCGTCCCCGATGATGGCGACCATCGGTGTATTATACAAAAGACCGATGATGCGGACGATGATCCCGGCTGCCGCCAGAATCCCCGCCTGCATCACGAAATTGTCTTTCTTTTTTGCCATACTATGCCTCTCGTATGTACAGATTTCTCCGCACCTATCGAGTTTTATGCTGTGCTTAATATCCGATCAGCCAGTCGTACATCTCCTGATATTTCATGGCGGAAACCTGCCAGGAGAAATCCGCCGCCATAGCGCGGTCTACCATCTTATTCCACTCGCGCTTCTTATCATAGTAGATCCGCTCCGCGTAACGCACGGTAGCCATCATCTCATGGGCGTTGTAGTTCACAAAGCTGAAGCCCGTACCCTTGCTCTCATATTCGTTGTAGGGTTCCACCGTGTCTTTCAGCCCGCCTGTCTCTCTGACGATCGGCAGCGTGCCGTAACGCAGGCTCATGAGCTGCGACAGCCCGCAGGGCTCAAACAGGGACGGCATCAAAAACGCATCGCAGGCGCCGTAGATCTTATGGGAGAGGGCGTCGGAATAATAGATGTTCGCGGACACCTTATTGCTGTACTTCCAGTCAAAATGGCGGAACATATTCTCATACCGCTCTTCGCCGGTCCCCAACACCACGATCTGGATCGCATCCTGACACAGTTCATCCATCACATAGGCGATCAGGTCGAAGCCTTTCTGGTCCGTCAGCCTTGATACGATACCGATCATCATGATCTTATCGTTTACTTCCAGCCCCAGCTCCTTCTGCAGGGCACGTTTGTTTTTCACTTTTTCTTTCCGATAATTCTGCGCATTATACGGGAACTCCAGATATTTATCGGTCTCCGGATTAAAGTCGTCATAGTCGATACCGTTCACGATACCGCGCAGGTCGCCGCTTCTCGCCCGCATCAGGCCGTCCAGATTCTCCCCGTAAAATTCCGTCTTGATCTCCTGTGCATAGGTATCGCTCACCGTGGTGATGGCATCCGCGAACACAAGGCCGCCCTTTAACAGGTTTGCATCCTTATATGCCTCCAGTTTATCCGGTGTAAAATAGTAGTCAGGCAGTCCTGTAATATCCTTCACATCCTTCACATTCCACTTGCCCTGGAATTTCAGATTGTGGATCGTCATAACGGTTTTGATGCCCCGGAAGAACTCGTTCCCCTGGAAACGCTCATGCAGATAAACAGGCACGAGCCCTGTCTGCCAGTCATGGCAGTGGATCAGGTCAGGCCGAAAACCGATGACCGGCAGCGCCGAAAGGCATGCCTTGCTGAAATATGCATATTTTTCAATCTCAAACAGCGCATTGTCCGTGTATGGCTTTACGCCTGTAAAATATCCCTCATTGTCGATAAAATAATACTTTACGCCGTCCACTTCGGCCTCTAAGATTCCCACATACTCATCTTTCCAGTGGAAATCCATATAGAAGTGCGCCTTATAGCTCAGTTTTTCTTTCATCTTATCTGACATGCAGGAATATTTCGGTATCATAACCCGCACGTCATAGTACTCCTTGTCGATGCATTTCGGCAAAGACCCTACTACATCAGCCAAACCTCCTGTCTTAATAAATGGAACTCCCTCTGATGCAATAAAAAGTATGTTTTTCATCATAAACCTCCGTTTGCCTATCCCCATGTTTTACTCAGGTAAAATCAGTCTCACACCTGTATTATACATCAAGGTTTGGGCTAAAGGAAGTACCTTTTTTGCAAAAATTAAGCTTCCCGATACTTTAGTCGCAGTTTATCCGTGATCAATGCGATAAACTCAGAATTGGTCGGCTTTCCCTTACCGGTGTTGATCGTGTAACCGAAAAGGGCATCCAGCGTTTCCATCCGCCCCCTGCTCCATGCCACTTCGATGGCGTGGCGGATCGCGCGCTCCACCCTGCTCGGCGTCGTCTGGTATTTGTTCGCGATGGAGGGATAGAGGAGTTTGGTGATGGAATTAAGCATCTCCATATCCTGCACCGACATCATGATCGCCTCCCGCAGATACTGGTATCCTTTGATATGGGCCGGCACGCCGATCTCATGGATCATATCCGTCACATCCGTCTCGAGATCATAGGACGGCGCTGTCTCCGAAGACGCCATGGCGGACGTCACCCCTGCCGGCAGGGACGCCGCCTTTAAGGCACTTTCCCCGCTCCATTTTACTTCCACTTCCTTCTCTCCCGTTCCTCCGTTTTTTTCAGAAGAAGAAACCGTTATCATGATCTGAAATTCTTTGTCCTGCTTCATCAGTTCATCAATGATCTTATGCATTTTTTCCGAGTCTCCCGTAACAGGTACATGAAGCTGTTCCATATAAAATTCCCCTTTTTACACCAGATTATATGATATTTCCATACAACTTAGTATATTTCTTCCTTCCCCCTCCTTCAAGCCTGAGGCATCGCATGTTTTTTTATTTTTTACGCTTTTCCCTCCTTTTTCCTCATAATGTACGGAAATCTGATACCGGCAGGCCGTCCTGTCCGAACAGTTTCTCCCATAGGAGGATAATTGACAATTTTCTGCCGCTGTGTATATTATTTTGTATATCATCAAACCTTATTTTACAATGTTGCATCCCTCTGACCCAGCACATTATTATGATATACACGGTGACCTATCATGAAAAACAGACAGAGTATTTCGTTTCATCCCGGAAGCAGGGAGGAACTGCTTCCCGATTTTGACAAAGACTTTCCCTACATCGCCTCCCGGGCGGAAATCCATAAATATATCGGGCAGTCCGTACCCTGGCACTGGCACAAGACGGTGGAGCTTTTTTATATGGAAAGCGGGACTCTTGAATACAATACTCCCGGGGAAAAGATATGTTTTCCGCCCGGCAGCGGCGGCCTGATAAACTCCAATGTGCTCCATATGACCAGAGCCCTGGGGCATGCCCAAAAGACAGTCACATATGTCCATCTCTTCGACACATCCCTGATCGCGGGCGAACAGGGAAGCAGGATCGAGCAAAAATATATCCTTCCTCTCACGTCCGCCTCACGGATCGAGATCATTCCGCTTTTTCCGGAAGATCCGGCGCAGAAAAAGATTCTGGATCTGATCCTTCGGTCCTTTCATATTTCCTGCGATATTCCCGGGTATGAGATAAAGCTGAGAGATGCCCTCTCCGAAATCTGGCTGATGCTCCTTGCGCTCTCCCGCTCAATGCCGGTCCGAAATAAAACACCCGATCAATACAGCGACAAGATCAAACAGATGATGATCTATATCCATGAACATTATCCTGAAAAAATATCCGTTCCGCAGCTCGCATCGGCGGCATATCTGAGCGAGCGGGAATGTTTCAGGGTATTCCGCGACTGTCTGCACATGACTCCGACAGATTATCTGAAGAACTACCGCCTGCAGGCAGCCTGCCGGATGCTTGCACAGGGCCGTGAATCGATCACGGATATCTGCCATGCCTGCGGCCTCGGGAGCAGCAGCTATTTCGGAAAAGCATTCCGGGAATACGCCGGCTGCTCCCCTTCTGAATATCGCCGAAAATGGCAGGATATTGATATATGATCACTGTATCAGGGAATCATAAAACTCCCTCTCCTCCTCTGACATTTCGTAATAAAATGTCAGGAATTCCTCCGACAGGGAAAAACTTTTGATGACCGTATCCGCCACCACTATTCTGACGATATCCGTATTCTCATATAAAGTCATCGTCAGAGTTTTCACAGGCTCTTTGTCTCCGAACTTTGCCACAGGATATTTGTAGACCACGATACGGTACGTCTCCTGTTCATCAGACGGGTTCTCCTTCCATTCCCCCTCCTCCGGTTCATAGTCGTCAAATTCCGATTCCCACTCAGCAAAGCCATCCCCGTCATCTCCGGATCTCGAAAGTATCTGGTTACACTGATACAGCGTCTCCTCATCTTCCACCGTTTTCAGCGGGGTATCGCTGCCCGCCTCATAGATCTCCAGTTTTGCCAGATCATGCCGTTCCTCCTCCGCATATTTCCCGTCCCGGGAAATACCGCATCCTGTCATCAGACAGACCGCCAGCGCACATCCCGCAAAGGCGGCAGCCATCCTCAAAATATATTTCATGGTACTTTCTTTTTTCCATATGC
>ERZ808028.624-NODE-624-length-27353-cov-4.465611_pt1 | contig 27353 bp, 24 predicted proteins | sample MGYA00380184_ERZ808028 | MGnify/ENA primary metagenome ERZ808028 (study PRJEB31490, sample SAMN06133397) | mouse gut metagenome | isolation source: J8_1 | host: mice | place: China: Chengdu | collected 2015-05 ...
CTAATTTGAAAAAGAAATCTATTGAATTGTAAGAAAATTGAAAATATAATTTAATACATGAGGTCATCTGATGACTTTAACTTATTCACATTGGGGAGTGTTAATAAGTACATTACATAATTTCTAGGGGGAAGACATGTTTACACAAAATTATACGGCTGTTGCGGACAGTCTTGGTTGGTCTGCACTTATTGCCGTCATTCCAATCATTTACTTTATTTGGGCGTTAATGTTTAAAAAAATGAAAGGTTATGTTGCAGGATTGACGACACTTATTGTCGCATTATTATTAGCCATTCTATTCTTTAAGATGCCAGTTGGTACAGCTATTATGGCTGCATCACAAGGTGCAGTATATGGCTTATTACCAATTGGTTGGATTATTATAACATCCGTCTTTTTGTACAATGTAACGGTTCGTACAGGACAATTTGAAATCATTCGCCATTCTGTATTATCGATTACAGAGGACCGTCGTATTCAAGCGTTATTAGTGGCCTTCTCATTCGGTGCATTTTTAGAAGGCGCGGCCGGCTTTGGTGCACCAGTTGCAATTTCTGCAGCATTATTAGTTGGTTTAGGCTTTAATCCACTTTATGCGGCAGGTTTATGTATGATTGCCAATACAGCACCAGTTGCATTTGGTGCGATTGGCATTCCGATTACAGCGATGGAAGGTCCTACAGGTATTCCAGCGCTTGAAATCTCGAAAATGGTTGGACGTCAATTACCGTTATTATCTATTTTTATTCCGTTCTTATTAGTATGGATTATGGTAGGCTTCAAAAAAACATGGGAAGTATTGCCAGCGATTTTAGTATCAGGTATCACATTTGCGATAACACAATTTTTATCATCTAATTTTTTAGGACCAGAATTACCGGATGTTTTATCGGCACTTGTGTCTTTACTCGCACTCGCAATCTTTATGAAATTTTGGAAACCTAAAACGATTTATCGTTTCAAAGATGAGCAATTGACGATAAATCAAAAGAATACATCTTACACAGGTGGTCAAATTTTTAAAGCCTGGTCACCATTTATTATTTTGACAGCATTTATTTCTGTTTGGGGTATTCCGACAATTAAATCTGCCTTAACAGGACATTATGAAGGAACGAATCTAGCGCTTACCGTCATGAATAAGTTAGGGCAATGGCTAACATTTACACCAGAAGTACCGCTCGTGCATGAAAAAATTCTTGATGGTATGACGAATGTACCGATTGCAGCAGTGTATAAGTTAGAAGTGCTAGGCGCTGCAGGGACGGCGATTTTATTAGCAGCTATTGTGACAAAATTTATTTTCAACGTGTCATGGAAAGAGTGGTTTGCTATTTTGGGGCAGACTGCTAATGAAATCAAGTACCCACTTCTTACGATTTGTGCAGTTGTTGCGTATGCCTATGTAGTAAATGCTGCCGGCATGACGACGACACTAGGGCTTATTTTGGCAAAGACTGGCGCATTATTCCCATTCTTCTCACCAATTTTAGGCTGGATTGGCGTCTTTATTACGGGGTCTGATACATCTGCCAACGTCTTATTTGCGAAGCTTCAGCAAGTAACCGCAAATTCAGTGGGCATGGATCCAGTCCTAGCGCTTGCAGCGAATTCATCTGGTGGTGTTACAGGGAAAATGATTTCGCCACAATCGATTGCAGTAGCGGCCGCCGCAGTAGGCTTGATGGGAAGAGAGTCTGAATTACTACGCTTTACAATTAAATACAGCATTATTTTATTATTAATGGTCTGCATTTTAACATTTCTACAAAGCAATGTTTTATCGTTTATGATTCCTTAACTAGAAAAAGAAATCGGGCAAAGCATTTGCTTGATTTCTTTTTATTTAAATGGAAATAATATGAAATTATGCCGTTTCGGTCGTTAATTATCTAAATTTTATGATAATATAAAAAGGACTTAGGATATTACGCCGTTGAAAGGGATGAAGTTATGTTTGAATTAGATCATGTTGTATATTTTACGAAAAAATCACCGACGGAAATTGCACAAGAGGTATCTGTTGAAGGTATTCATCCCGTCGAAGGTGGCCAACATTTACAATGGGGAACGCATAATGCGCTTTTATATACGAAAAACAGCTATATCGAATATTTAGCAGTAGAGAACGAAGACATTACAACGACGTCAACACATCCACTCACGCAGCAGTTAATGAACGATTTAGCATTTCGCGAAGGCTTTGGCTCTGTGTGCTTACGCTCTGAGAACTTAGAGGAACAAAATCGTTATTTTCAAAAGCTAGGCTATCGGACGAGCGGGCTTTTAGAATCGGAGCGTAAAACGAAAAACGGGGCAGTACGTAAATGGAAGATGCTGTTTATTGAGCATAAAATCGATAAAAAGCTACCATATCCATTTTTCATTCAATGGGAAAATGCAGATGATGAGCGCTACGCAATGCTGCGTGAGGACGGTACGATTCAGCCGGAAAATGAAAAGCTAACCATTACAAAATGTATTTTCGATGTGCAAGATGTGAATCGTAAGATGACGCATTGGTCACGCTTGCTGTCATTACCTATTAAAGGAAATCAGTTAAAGCTTGGGAATACGGTGTTTGAGTTCCGTCAAAGCAAAGATACGGTTGAGCGCTTGCAGGCGATTGAAATTGCCAAGGACAATTAGGCATGTTACGATAAATTTATCTGTAGGGGGAGCAGACATGCTAGTCGCTCTCCCTTTTTTAAGTTACGGGGGTGCTTTTGATGGAAGAAAACATCAAAGAACGAGCAATATTAGTCGGCGTCAATATCCGCAATGATCGACACTTCGACTATTCAATAGAAGAACTTGGCAATCTAGCGGAAGCATTAGACGTTGAGGTAGTGGGTGTGATTACACAAAATTTAGAGCGTGTCACACCATCTCACTATGTAGGAACAGGTAAAATTTTAGAAATTCGAGAGTTATATGATGCACTTGATGCGAATGTCATTATTTTTGATGATGAATTATCACCAGCACAGCTACGCAATTTAGAGCATGACATCGATGCAAAAGTAATCGACCGTACAACACTTGTACTCGATATTTTTGCCCGCCGTGCGAAAACGCGTGAAGCACAGCTACAGGTTGAAATTGCGCAGTTACAATATTTAATGCCACGCCTAGTTGGTATGAATGCCTCTCTTTCTCGTCAAGGTGGTGGCACAGGCGGCGGTTTCCAAAATAAAGGGTCAGGTGAAACAAAGCTTGAACTCGACCGTCGTAAAATCGAAAAACAAATTTCTAAAATTCGACGTGAATTAGATGAAATTCAAGCACAGCGCTCAACGCAGCGTAAAAAGCGTCAAAAAAATGCGATTCCAGTCGTCTCACTTGTTGGGTATACAAATGCCGGCAAATCAACGATTATGAATCAACTGCTTGCACGTACAAATCCAGACGAAGAAAAACAAGTATTTGAAAAAGATATGCTCTTTGCGACACTTGATACGTCAGTACGACAAATTGAATTAGAAGATAATAAGCGTTTCCTATTAACAGACACAGTTGGTTTTGTTAGTAAGCTGCCTCACCATTTAGTCAAAGCGTTCCGTTCAACATTAGAGGAAGCACGTGAAGCGGATTTACTGTTACATGTAGTCGATACGTCGAACGCTGAAAATGCGTATATGGTGGAAATTACAAACAATACTTTATCTGATGTAGGTGTCGGGGATGTACCAACGATTTTTGTTTACAATAAAGCGGACCGCGCAAATATTGCGTATCCATATGTAAACCAAAATCAAATTTATTTATCTGCGAAAGACGGTCAAGGGCTAGATGAATTATTAGAGATGATTAAAAAAGAAATTTTCTCTGATTATGAAATCCATACGGTATGCATTCCATATGACCGCGGAGATCTAGTGTCGTATTTAAATGAACATGCCAATATTTTATCAACAGATTATGACGAAGCAGGTACGGTATTAAAAGTCGATTTAAAAGTAGCAGATGTAAATCGTATGCGACCTTTTTTCATTTAATTTAAACGCAAAAAAAAAAAACGCCTCCTCCATTGGTAGGGCGTTTTTTTAATGCACTAGTTTTTTAGAAATAGGAAATTGGTAAAGGTGAATAGGCGCTTCCAAAAAATACAAATGTTTTTCTAGAAAAGAATACTTAAATATCAAAATTATTCTGCTAATTTAAGAAATACCAAAAAATAAAGAAAATTCCGTACTTTAAGCATTTTTTTGCTAGAATTATACAATCATATATCAGAAAATTCTATATAATAATAATTTTTGACATAATAAAAATGTATAGGTATAATGGACATACGTTTTTCTGACACAAACTAAACGTTTTGAATTGTTAGATTATTTTTTATATTGCAAAGAGAAAGAGGTAAATCTATATGGCAACAAAAGAAGAGATTGTCAAATCAGTCCCTCAGAAAGGCTTCTTTGGACATCCAAAAGGTTTGTTCAGCCTATTCTTCACTGAATTCTGGGAGCGCTTCTCATACTACGGTATGCGAGCAATTTTACTTTACTTTATGTACGACACCGTTGCTAACGGTGGTTTAGGAATCGACAAAACAACAGCAGCTTCAATTATGTCGATGTATGGTTCGTTAGTTTACATGTCTGGTATTATCGGTGGTTGGATTGCTGACCGTATTTTAGGAACAAGACGTACTATTTTTTGGGGTGGTATTTTAATCATGCTAGGGCATATTTGCTTAGCACTCCCTGGTGGTATCACATTCCTATTTATTTCAATGGTCTTCATCATATTAGGTACAGGTTTATTAAAACCAAATGTATCATCAGTTGTAGGGGATATTTATTCTACAAATGACCCTCGTCGTGACTCAGGCTTCAGTATTTTCTACATGGGTATCAACCTTGGTTCATTCTTAGCGCCTTTAATCGTTGGTGCTGTTCAAAAAGAATTTAACTACCACGCAGGTTTCTCTATCGCCGCAATCGGTATGGCAATCGGTTTGATTATGTATAAAGTTACTGAAAAGAAAAATCTTGGTCTTGCCGGTGCGCAACCGACAAACCCATTAGCGCCACATGAGTTACAAAGTATTCTTAAGAAAATCACTGTTACATTAGTTATTGTGGCAATCTTAATTGTTATTGCATACTTCTTAGATTTAATTACAATCAATAACGTAATTAACTTCTTTACTGTTATCGGTGTTCTTGCACCAATTAGTGTATTCTTCTGGATGTTCACATCAAAGAAAACAAAAGCAGAAGAAAGATCACATTTACTTGCATACATTCCATTATTTATTACTGGTACAATGTTCTGGGTTATTCAAGAGCAAGGTTCAACAATTTTAGCAAGATATGCAGATACTCGTACAGATCTTTCAATTGGTTCATTCGATATTCCTGCAGCAACATTCCAATCTTTAAACCCATTATTCATTATCATTATGGCGCCAATTATGGCTGCTCTTTGGATGAAATTAGGGGAAAAAGGTCCATCAACGCCTGTTAAATTCTCATTCTCCTTATTATTTGCAGGGGCATCATTCTTAATCATGATTATTCCAGCGATTACTTCAGGTGGTACAGCGCTAGTAAGCCCTTGGTGGTTAGTAGCATCATTCTTCTTAGTAGTAGTTGGTGAGTTATTAATGTCACCAGTTGGATTATCAGCTACAACAAAACTTGCGCCAGAAGCATTTGCTGCACAAGCAATGTCACTATGGTTCTTAACAAGTACTGTCGCACAAGCTCTTAACGCACAGTTTGCAAAAGTATTTGATAAAGTTTCTGAAGTGCAATACTTCGGTTACCTTGGCGGTACAGCAATCGTATTATTCGTTGTCATGCTTGTATTAAGCCCATGGATTTCTCGCAAAATGGGAACAATTAAATAAAAAATTTCAAAGAAGTGTGGCACATGCCGCGCTTCTTTTTTATAGGTATCTATTGATAGTCATTATCAATTATCATTGACTTTCGTATTTTTTCGTGTGCATAATAAAAGAGTAATTTTAATTTTAGAAGGCAGAATTGTCTCATTTATGAAATGTTCTAATCATAGTTATTTCGAGTAATTTGCTTGCTTAGTGGCATAGGTAAGCAACGCTAAAAATGACTGTTGTATAAGTATATTATCGATCTCTATCGTTCTATCAACTAGAGAAACCATGTTATAGTTTCATTAGGCATTCTGTATTTTGAATGAAAAAAAGAGGCTTGGGCGTATTCCCAAGCCTCTTTTTATTTGAAGCGTTGTAAGGAGAAGTCGGTTAAATTCAAGTCACTTTTCCCGTTCACAACGAAGTCCTTTAATATTTCACCGACAACAGAGGCAAATTTAAAGCCATGGCCTGAAAATCCGGCAGCAATATGAATCCTTGCATCATCCGGATGCTGATCGATAATAAAATCTTCATCTGGTGTCATCGCATACATACATGTTTTGCCGAATTTTAGCGGTCCGTGCTGTGGCATATAATGATCTAAAAAGCGTGTTAAATCTGCTGCATCCGCATCATTAAATTCCTCGCGCACACCATTTGGGTCTAGTGCATCGCCGCCATCGTGACGGCCAACCTTTAAGCCGGCACCGTTGTCACTAGGGAAGCCATAATAAAAGGCATCGTCTAATTCATAGCCAAATGTCGGATAATGCGCATTGCCGTAAAGGGCGTCATCTGCCTCGTACCAAGCAAAGGTTTTACGCGTTGGTGTCACCGGTAAGTCTACGTCTACTTCTTGTAGCACTTCTTTTGCCCAAGCACCCGTTGTAATAATAATTTGATTTGCGGTGTGGACAGACGACTTGGTGTGCACTTCTATGTGCTGTTCCTGTGGTACAATGCGTACGACTGGTGTATTGACAAGTACTGTAGCACCATAATGAACAGCTCGGTCACGATATGCCTGCACACAATCTTCCACACGTAAAAAGCCAGCAGTAGGCTCGAAGCAACTAACGAAATCTTCTGGCACATACATGCCTGGGAAGCGTTTCATCGTTTGATCGGCCGTAAGAATTTCGAGTGGTAATGCGTACTGCTCGGCACTTTTGATGACATTTTGCATAAAGGTACTCTCTTTACGACTCACATTAATTGTCCCAACTTGTACGAGTAATTCCTTATGTACTTCTTTTTCAAGCTCGGCCCATAATTCGCGCGCACGAAGTAGTAGCGGTACATAGTTTTCTCCTTCACCATATGCATAGCGAATAATACGTGTTTCGCCGTGATGGCTCGCCTGGTCATGTGGTGGGTTATAGCGGTCTATGACTAAAACATGCTTGCCGGCCTTCGCTAATTGATAGCCTGCAGCCATGCCCATTGAACCTGCTCCTATCACAATTACATCATAATGCATCCTAAACACCCCTTTTTATTAGTTTACAATGAATTCTGAAAATTAGACAATAGGATAAAGGAGGAATCAAATTGATTATTTATAATATTTTAGCGTTTATCGCTTTAGTTGTTTTTATAAGTATTTGGATTGCGCTTGATACGGAAGCGATTCGAAATATCGATTCTTTTGGAGAGCAGCTATTTGGGGGTAATTCCTTTTTAGAATTTTTTCATTACCTAGGGGAGACTTGGTTTGTTGTTATAGTCGGGGTTATATTAGTTGCCTATTTTATAGCGAAAAAACGCTATCGTAAAATGACGTTTGTGCTGTTCACTTTTATTGGTGGCACAATTATTAACCAAGGGCTCAAATTTCTTATAGAACGCCCACGTCCAATTATTCCGGATCAATTGACATCATACAGTTTCCCGTCAGGCCATTCGATGCTGTCGATGCTCTATATGATGACGACCGCATTTTTAATTACATCAGGTATGTCTAAGACGAAAAAACGTATCGCCTTTTTTGTTGCGGGGCTTGGCACATTCCTTGTGGGGTTATCTCGTGTTGCAGGGTCACGTCATTTTATGAGTGATGTACTCGGCGGCTGGTCACTTGGCTTTGCGTTCTTTATGCTCGTTGTTTATTGGTACATGCGCACAAGAAAAAAAGCGTAAAAAAAGAGGCTGAGACATACGTGTAAAAACGACCGCTCCTATGAGCATAAGAAAAACCGGAATCGCGCGGTGGCGCGGTTCCAGTTTTTCGTTGCGAACGCTAAAAAAGGAAAATGGCGTGTTTTGTCCCAACCTCTTTTTTAATTAGTCGTATAGCGATTTAAAAAGATAGTAATGAGCATGCCGATTAGTAAGAACACCATAATCATACTGATGACACCACTCCAGCCAAAGCCAGTGAAAAATAAGCCACCAACTGTACCACCAATGCTAGAACCGACATAATAGAAAAATAAATATAGTGAGGATGCCTGTGCTTTATCATGCGTAGCACGCGCACCAACCCAGCCACTTGCGATAGAATGCCCTCCGAAGAAACCGAATGTGAAAAGGGCGATGCCTAAAATTTTAATAATGAGCCAGCCGTTTAATGTTAGCAATGCGCCAGCAATCATTAGGCTAAAGGCAATTAAAATAATCGAAAAGCGGCCATGTGAATCCGCAAGTTTCCCCATAAAAGTCGAGCTAAAAGTCCCAACTAAATAAAGTAGAAATATAAAGCCGACAACCGTTTGGCTAAGCGAATACGGTGGCTCGATTAATTGGAAGCCCACATAGTTATATAAGGTGACAAATGCACCCATTAATAAGAAGCCGAGCGCAAATAACATGAGTAATGCGCGGTCTTTTAAATGTGCCATCATCGATTTGAATAATGGTTTAAAGGCAAGTTTTTGTGGAATAAAGTGTTGTGATTTTGGTAATAAAAAATAAAATGCGATAGCGAGTAAAATACTGACAACGCCAATGGAAACCATCGCAATATGCCAGTTAAATACGTCTGTCATCGAGCCCATAATGACTCGGCCCGACAAGCCACCGATGGAATTGCCACTAATATATAAGCCCATCGCAGCACCGAGGCTCGACGGCTCCATTTCCTCTGCTAAATACGCCATCGCAATTGCGGGAAGTCCAGCAAAGACGACCCCTTGAATGACGCGTAGTACGAGTAAAGATTCAAAATTTGGTGCGAAGCCAATGGCGAGTGATAAAATACCGACCGCAATCATCGAAAACGTCATAATTGGTTTTCGACCCCATGCTTCTGATAAGGAACCCGTTAAAAGCATTGCAATCGCAAGTGTCAACGTCGTTAACGATAGCGACAAACTTGCAATCGTTGGTGAAACACCAAATTGTTTGGAGAGTGCAGGTAAGATAGGCTGTGTCATATAAAGATTTGCATACGTACTAAATGCTCCCGCGAATAATGCAAGGTTGGCATTGCGAAATGCTTTCGTTCCTTTTTGTATATAGGCCATATAAAAACTCCTTTAATCAGGTGTCCTTTTATTGTAAGCCGTTTTAAAAAATAAAAACAACGAATCATTTTTATGGATTTAATGCAGATTTTGCATAAATTAAAGTTTCCTTAAAGAAACTTTTTTGGTATACTGAAAACAATAAAGTTTAATAAGAAGAGGTGATGAAGTGGATTCAGCCGTTTTATACGCCCTTGCATTAACGTTATTTGCAGGTTTGGCGACTGGATTAGGTAGTTTAGTGGCGTTTTTTACGTCTCGCACAAATACAAAATTCTTATCATTTGCCCTTGGTTTTTCAGCAGGGGTTATGATTTATGTATCTCTTGTAGAAATTTTTGTGAAGGCAAAAGATTCATTAACAGCTGCAGTAGGTGAGACACAGGGATATGCGTATACCGTTATGGGCTTCTTTGGTGGTATGCTATTGATCGCGTTAATTGACCGATTAATCCCGAATGCGGAAAATCCGCATGAAGTTAAAAAAGTAGAGGATTTACAGCGTGAGCCATCTGCTGCAGAATTTACGAAGCTTAAAAAGATGGGTGTCTTCACAGCACTAGCGATTGCGATTCATAACTTCCCTGAAGGAATCGCGACGTTTATGTCAGCGCTTGAAGATCCACAACTTGGCTTTGCAATCGCGATTGCCGTTGCCATTCATAATATTCCAGAGGGGATTGCCGTTGCTGTACCGTTGTACTATGCGACAGGGGACCGCAAACGCGCCTTTAATTTATCCTTCCTATCCGGTTTATCAGAGCCATTAGGGGCAATTGTTGCCTATTTAATTTTAATGCCATTTTTAACAGATACGATGTTTGGCGTGATTTTTGCCGGTGTCGCAGGGATTATGGTCTTTATTTCATTAGATGAATTATTACCCGCCGCACGCGAATATGACGAGACACATACATCGATTTATGGCGTCGTACTCGGTATGGCGGTTATGGCTGTAAGTTTATTGTTACTAGCTTAAATAAAAAAGGAATCGTGCCAAAAACACGATTCCTTTTTTATTTGTTCATTTATTTTAGCTAAACCTGTCTGTTGATCGCTAGTAATTATAGAGGATTTGGAATTGACACGCCTTTATCTGATGCGACTGTGAAGCGTTGTTTTTCAAATGCTGGTGTTTCAACCTCATCTAAAAGTGCCACAGCAAAGTCTGCATAGGATACATAGCTATCACCCTCATTGTTCACTAGTAATTTATCTGTACCTAAAATATAGTTGCCTGTACGGTTACCGTCTGGGTCAAATACAGCAGAAGGGCTGACAAATGTATAGTTTACAGTAGATGCTTTTAAATCTTCTAAGTTTTGAGCTTGATTAGCAGCTGTTGGAACGAATTCTTTCGGGAATTCAGGTGTATCGATTAATTTCGTCGTTTGCTCGTCATCAACATAGAGACTACCTGCACCACCAACAACGATTAAGCGTGTATCAATTGGTGAGAAAATATCGATTAAATGACGACCAGCAGTAACGTGTAATTCTTCTTTACCGAATGGTGCACCAAATGCATTGATGACAACATCAAAGTCTTTTACATCTTCTGTTGTTAAGTCGAATACATCGCCAACGATTGCCGGAATATCTTTTTGTTTTAATTTAGATGCATCACGCACGATTGCTGTGACATCATGGTTACGTTTATTTGCCTCTTTTAAAATTTTGTTTCCTGCTTTACCTGTTGCGCCAATAACACCGATTTTCATAATAAAATTCCTCCTAATATAAGTTGTAATCATTTCAGTTACAGGTAGGGTGAAAATAAAGATCGCATTATTTCAGGCGATCTAATATGCTCTGTAAAGTTTGCGAGCGCAATTCATTTTCCATCGCCTGTTGTACTGAACCGAAAACATCCGTTAAGGTTGTACCGATTTGTCTACCAACTGAGCAAGCTGGATTAGGTGCCTGATGAATAGCGAATAATTCTTTAGGCTCTTCTACAGCACGGTAAATATCATATAAGGAAATGTCTTCAGGTTTTTTAGTAAGCTCATAACCAGAAATTCCCTTCCTTGATGAAATTAAACCTGCCTTTTTTAAAAGGCTGCTAATTCTGCGGACCACAACAGGGTTTGTATTGACGCTACCAGCAATAAAATCTGACGTTAAAAGAGCTTTATCAGAAGTAGTAGCAATCAATGATAAAATATGAATTGCAACGGCAAAACGACTGTTCACCATCGTTTTTCACCACCACATGTATTTGATGTAACCATTATAGTTACAACTGAAATGAAAAGTCAACTATAAAAATTTTGCACAAATAAAAAAGACGACAAATTGCATCATAGCAACCTGTCGTCAATTCAAAATTTAATTGATCGTTTCATGAATTTCTACTTGAACACCCTTTGTATCCACGCGAACAGCCTGGATATCATAAGTAGGGAATAGCGGCTTCATTTTTTCAACGAAAGCTGTTACTTTTTCAATCGGTAACAGAGAAATCACAGTCGGACCAGCACCGCTAATCGCTGTACCGTAGGCGCCTGCATCTTTCGCTGTTTGACGAATCTCATGATAATTTGGAATTAAGTTTGCACGGAATGGTTCATGGAATAAATCATGTTCCATAAACTTACCAGCGCGCTTATAATCCTTTGTTAATAGTGCAGCCGTTAGCATATTGGCGTTGGCGCTAGCATGAACTGCGTATGCTTTATCATACTGAGCCGGTAATACTTTACGTGCCTCCGCTGTTTTTAATTCTACGTTTGGAATGAAAACAGCGAATGCTGCTTGAACATCCTGTGTATGAATTAACTCAAGATCACCATTTGGTAAGCTCGCACCGATTGTAAGACCTCCACAAACAGAGGCAGAAGCATTGTCTGGATGGCCCTCAATGCGAGAAGCTAATGTATATTTTTGCTCAAGTGTTAAATTCAGCTCACATACTTGATTTGCTACTTCAATTCCTGCAACAATTGCAGAAGCTGAACTACCAAGTCCACGCGCAAGTGGTAATTCACTTGTCATAACAATTTTACAGCCCGGTAGCTCGACATCAAAGCGTTCAGCAACTTCCTTTGCGACCGTGTACACAAGATGCTCTTCTACAGTGAATTTCTCAGGAAGATGCACCGAATGATGTTCAAATTCCCATTCATCTTGCAACGTCACTTCTAATTTCAAATAAAGGCCAAGTGCTAAACCAATAGAGTCAAAACCAGGGCCTAGATTCGCTGTACTACCAGGTACGGTAATTGACCAAGTCTTTGCCATATTACAGTACACTCTCGATATACTTACGGATTTCATCTTCGTCATTTGGAAGTGAAACCATTTCTACTGTAGAAGCTTTTACTGCTGTGTCTGGGTCTTTTAAGCCGTTACCAGTCAGCACTGCTACGACTTGGCTGCCTTTTGGAATTGAGCCATTTTCAACAGATTGGATAACACCAGCAATTGAAGCGGCTGAGCCTGGCTCTGCAAATACGCCCTCTTTTGCGGCGATTTGACGATAAGCATTTAAGATTTCTTCATCTGTAACTGAACCGATTTTACCGTTTGATTCATCGCGTGCAGCTTCTGCTAGTTTCCAGCTTGCTGGATTCCCGATACGAATAGCTGTTGCGATTGTTTCAGGATTAGCGATTGGTGCGCCTTGAACGATTGCCGCAGCACCTTCCGCTTCGAAGCCGAACATTTTTGGTAAACGAGTACCTTTTTTCTCATTATATTCTTTGAAGCCTTTCCAGTAAGCGCTGATGTTACCAGCATTCCCTACAGGAATTGCAAGGATTTCTGGTGCATCACCTAATTGATCACATACTTCAAAGGCTGCTGTTTTTTGACCTTCAAGACGGTATGGATTAACTGAGTTTACAAGTGCAACATCCGTTGTTTCACTAATATCACGAACCGCTTGTAGCGCTTCATCAAAGTTCCCATCGATTTCAATAATTTTTGCGCCGTACATATAAGCTTGTGCTAGTTTACCAGCAGCAACTTTGCCTTTTGGAATAACAACAAGCGCTTGGATACCAGCGCGAGCAGCATATGCAGCAGCCGCAGCAGATGTATTACCAGTAGATGCACAAATGACGCATTTGCTACCTTCTTCAATAGCTTTTGCTACTGCCATAACCATCCCGCGGTCTTTGAATGAGCCTGTTGGGTTTAGGCCTTCGAATTTTACATGTAGTTCAATACCTAGCTCTTTAGAAAGCGTTTCTAAATGAATTAAAGGTGTGTTACCTTCGTGAAGTGTTAGAGCTGGTGTATTTTCTGTGATTGGTAAGTATTCTTTGTAATTGTCTAATAAGCCTTTCCACATATGCAATAATCTCCTTTTTGTTCGCACTGAATAAACAGTTGTTTTTCTATAAAAGACATTTTACCGTTAATTAACTATAGATTCAATAGATTCTTTTATATTCCTTTAGAATAGCACAAATTTTCCGAACAATTCGAAAAAAATAAATGTTGTCACGAAAATAAAATAAGTGTATATTATGCGTATACTAGTGACAAGACAGGTGGAAGAGTGACATGACAACAAAAAATGAAACAGCAGCAAAGCCAATGACGCGCAATCGTTTATTAGCAACAGCGGGTGTCGGTTGGCTTTTTGATGCGCTCGATGTCGGTATTTTATCGTTCGTTGTAGCAGCGCTTGCCGTTGACTGGAATTTGACACCAACTCAAATGGGTTGGATTGGTAGTGTCAATTCAATAGGGATGGCAGTAGGGGCTGTACTTTGTGGGATTTTAGCAGATAAGTACGGCCGAAAAAATGTCTTTATGTGGACGCTTTTGATTTTCTCATTAGCAAGTGGTCTATCTGCCTTCACAACGACATTAACAGCCTTTTTAATTTTACGCTTCATTATTGGCGCAGGTCTTGGCGGCGAATTGCCGGTAGCATCAACACTTGTATCTGAAAGTGTTGAGCCACATGAACGTGGACGAATCGTCGTTTTATTAGAAAGCTTTTGGGCAGCAGGCTGGATTTTAGCAGCAGTTATTTCTTATTTTATTATCCCTGAATATGGCTGGCGCGTGGCATTAGTGCTGACAGCGATACCAGCACTTTACGCGGTATATTTACGTGTGAAATTGCCGGACTCAAAGAAATATGAAGCCATTTCAAAAGAAGCACGTACAAGCGTGATGCAAAACATTAAAACGGTATGGACGAAAAAATACGCCCGTGCCACAACGATGCTGTGGGTGCTTTGGTTTATGGTGGTGTTTTCTTATTACGGCATGTTCCTTTGGTTACCAAGTGTGATGGTCATGAAGGGCTTCAGTTTAATTCAAAGCTTTGAATATGTGTTGATTATGACATTAGCGCAGCTACCAGGGTATTTTACAGCAGCTTGGTTAATTGAAAAAATGGGTCGTAAATGGGTATTAGCCGTTTATTTAACAGGAACAGCATTAAGTGCGTTGGCTTTTGGTTTTGCGACAGATGCGACAATGCTTGTGATGTTTGGCATGCTACTATCCTTCTTTAATTTAGGTGCATGGGGTGCAATGTATGCTTATACGCCAGAAAATTATCCGACGATGATTCGCGGGACAGGTGTTGGTCTAGCAGCTGGTGTCGGCCGAGTGGGAGGCGTTATTGGACCACTTGTTGTTGGTTCACTGACAGCAGCAGGATATGGACTCGGACCAATTTTTACGATTTTCGCAATTGCGATTGCGCTTGCCGTTATTGCCGTACTTGTGCTTGGAAAAGAAACAAAGCAATTAGAAATTGACTAAGAGGAGAGGCCAGAGAAATCTGTGCCTCTTTTTTATATGAAATAGACTGATTTATTTAACCAATTATGTCTTAAAAAACCATAATTGGGGTATTTGGATTGAGAAACTTTGTTCAAAAAGGAGGAATACGATGTCTACGTTTACAGCAGAGCTAGTTGGTACGATGCTTTTGATTTTATTTGGTGGCGGTGTAGTTGCAGGGGTACTACTTCATAAATCGAAAGCTTTTGGTGGCGGTTGGGTTGTCATTACGTTTGCATGGGGCTTAGCAGTAGCAATGGCAGCCTATGCAGTAGGCGGCGTTAGTGGTGCGCATTTAAATCCAGCACTTACGATTGCATTAGCGAGTATTGGGAATTTTCCATGGGCAGATGTGCCATTATACATTTTAGCGCAAGTGATTGGGGCCTTTTTAGGTGCAGTATTAGTGTACTTCTTATATTTACCTCATTGGAGAGGAACAGAGGACCCTGGCGCGAAGTTAGGTGTATTCGCAACAATGCCTGCAATTAAGCATCCATTATCAAATATAACAGCTGAGATGATTGGGACGTTTGCGCTTGTATTAGGGATTCTTGCGTTAGGCACAAATGAAATTACAGATGGGTTGAATCCATTTTTAGTCGGTATGCTAATTGTCGTAATTGGTATGGCACTTGGTGGACCAACCGGTTATGCGATTAATCCAGCACGTGATTTAGGACCGCGTATTGCACATGCATTATTACCGATTCCAGGTAAAGGTTCATCTGGTTGGTGGTATGCATGGGTGCCGATTGTTGGACCGATTGTAGGTGGTGTATTTGGCGCGTTATTCTTTAAGCAGATTTTTGAAGGTGAAAACTCAATTGCGTTTTGGATTTGTGGCGTCGTTGTTTTAATTATTTTAATTGGGGCACAAATGACAATTAAGAGCGCAAAAGAAGATTATTAAACTTGGAGGGAATTATTTTATGACGAAAAAATACATTATGGCATTAGATCAAGGAACAACAAGTTCTCGCGCAATTTTATTTGATGAAGACGGTAAAATCTTTCATACTTCTCAGCAAGAGTTTAAGCAATATTTTCCGAAGTCTGGGTGGGTAGAACATGATCCTGAACAAATTTGGAGCTCTATTTTATCTTGTATTGCAGGCGTATTATCAGAGAAAAATGTTAGTGCTTCACAAATTGAAGGAATCGGTATTACAAATCAGCGTGAAACGACAGTCGTTTGGGATAAAAATACCGGCAAGCCTGTCTATAATGCGATTGTATGGCAGTCACGTCAAACAGCAGAAATTTGCCAGGAGCTACGTGATGCAGGTCATGCCGATTTATTTCGAGATAAGACGGGGCTGTTAATTGACGCGTATTTCTCAGGAACAAAAGTAAAGTGGATTTTAGATAATGTGGAGGGTGCTCGTGAAAAGGCGGAAGCGGGTGACTTGCTATTTGGCACAATCGATACGTGGATTATTTGGAAGCTAACAAATGGTGATGTACATGTAACGGATTATTCCAATGCATCACGTACACTGATGTACAATATTTATGATTTAACGTGGGATGATGAGTTATTAGAAATTCTAACAGTACCAAAATCCATGCTGCCAGAAGTAAAGCCCTCATCTGAAGTATATGGTCATACGGCATCAAAGCATTTCTTCGGTCATGAAGTACCGATTGCTGGCATTGCAGGGGACCAGCAGGCAGCATTATTTGGTCAAGCGTGCTTTGAGCAAGGAATGGTTAAAAACACATACGGCACAGGTTGTTTCATGCTAATGAATACAGGTGAAAAGGCAGTTCGCTCAGAACATGGCTTACTTACAACGCTTGCGTGGGGTATTGATGGGAAGGTAACGTATGCGTTAGAAGGTAGTATTTTCGTGGCCGGCTCCGCAATCCAGTGGCTCCGCGGCGGTCTACGTATGTTTAGAGATTCAGCAGAAAGTGAGCAGTACGCAAAACGTGTCGATTCAACAGATGGTGTCTATATGGTACCAGCATTTGTTGGGCTTGGTACACCGTACTGGGATTCAGACGTACGTGGAGCATTTTTTGGTTTAACACGTGGCACAACGAAGGAGCACTTTATCCGTGCTACACTTGAATCACTTGCATATCAAACACATGATGTACTTGATGCGATGGAAGAAGATTCGGGCATTCCACTTGAGCGTTTACGTGTCGATGGCGGGGCTGTGAAGAATGATTTCTTAATGCAGTTCCAATCAGATTTACTGAATGTCCCAGTAGAGCGCCCAGAAATTAATGAAACGACGGCTCTTGGCGCAGCTTACCTTGCAGGTCTTGCGGTAGGCTTCTGGGAGTCACAAGAAAAAATTGCAGAGTACTGGAAACTAGATAAAGATTTTGAGCCTAAGATGGAAAAAGAAGAGGCCTCAAAACTTATTGAAGGTTGGCATAAAGCAGTGAAAGCTGCACAAGCATTTAAATAACTTGCTGTAAAGGACAATGATGCGCTCCGTCATTGTCCTTTTTTGCTGTTTCATGAACGTCACGAGCACGTTATAATTTACTGATAAAGGGTACAGGTAAAAAAGCAGTTTTTATATAAAAAGGATGGGATGAACATGATTAGGCAAGCCTACTTAGATGCATTAGAGCCAAGGTTACGGAATCTCTTTGAATACTTACATGAAAATCCGGAGCCGAGTTGGGAAGAATGGGAAACGACAAAATATTTAGCGCAATTATTAGCAGACGAAGGATATGAGCCGCGTTTATTCGAAGATTCACCAGGACTTTATGTTGAAATTGGGAGCGGTGCGCCAGTTATTGGACTGCGTACGGATATTGATTCGTTGTTCCAGGAGGTCGATGGTGTACATAAAGCCAATCACTCTTGTGGGCATGATGGGCATATGACAATGGCGGTTGGCGTATTGCTCATGCTGAAAAAATTAAAAGAAACACAAGATTTCACACTTCAAACAGGTGGAACGATTCGAGTGATCTTTCAACCTGCAGAAGAAAAAGGAAATGGGGCCCTATCAATCGTTGAACGTGGCCTCATTGATGATGTTGATTATTTATTCGGTGTGCATGTACGACCAATTCAAGAACTTCCAGTGGGCAAACATGCACCCGCACTATACCACGGAGCATCGATGATGATGCAATGTGAAATTTACGGGGAAGAGGCGCATGCAGCACGTCCTCACTTGGGCAAAAATGCCATTGAAATTGGTGGCAGTGTTATTGAAGCATTAAAAACAATTCGCGTCGACACACGCATTTCATGGTCGGTAAAAGTAACGAAATTCTCCGCTGGTGTCGGTCATGGGAATACGATTCCTGGTAAGGCTATGCTGACAATGGACGCCCGCGCTCAAACGAATGCAGCAATGGAGCAGCTAGATGCAGGGATTCAGCGCGCCATTCGTTCTGTTCGCGAAATGTACGATGCGCAAATCAATGCAAAGATGTTATTAAATATTCCAGCCGCAGAAGTAGATGAAGAGGCTGAAGAGATTTTACGTCGTTCGATTGTACAATCTGTTGGCGATAAGCATTTAGCAGAGCCTGTTGTGACCCCAGGCGGCGAGGATTTCCACTTCTATACAAAGAAACGTCCAAATGTAAAAGCCGCGATGCTAGGCCTTGGTTGTGGTGTGTCACCTGGTTTACATCATCCACATATGAAGTTTGATCATGCGCAATTAATTAATGGCGTAGAAATTTTAACAAATACCGTCATAAATGCGATGCAGTATGCGAAAATGAATGCGATGAATGTATAAGGGAAGTGAAGCATAATGCGCATAGAAAAAATTGTTTTACGTGAAATGAACATGACGATGAAAGCACCGTTTACAACGAGCTTTGGCTCTGTTCAGGAGAAGCGCTTTTTAATTGTTGAAGTATATGATGAATTAGGGAATTGTGGTTATGGTGAGGGAGAAGCTTTTGAAGCACCTTGGTATACCGAGGAAACAACGGCTACTTGCTGGCATATTATTGAATCCTTTCTAGCACCAATTTTATTGAACCGGGATATCGAACATCCTCGAGAAGTGACACAGTTTTTCAAACCAATTCGCCGCAATATGATGGCAAAATCTGCCGTTGAGTGTGCGGTGTGGGATGCCTATGCGAAACGTTTAGACGAGCCATTATGGAAAGTGCTTGGTGGTACACGTGAAAAAATCGCGGTAGGCGTTAGCATTGGTCTTCAACCAACTACAAGTCAGTTATATGACAAAATTGATGCGGCGCTTGAGGATGGCTACGGACGCATTAAAGTGAAAATCAAGCCGGGTAATGACGTGCAACTAATTCGCGCGATTCGTGAACGCTACCCAGATATGCCACTCATGGCCGATGCCAATTCAGCCTATACATTAGACGATATGGACATCTTGCGTCAGCTAGATGCTTTTCATTTAATGATGATAGAACAGCCGCTCGGGGCAGATGATATTTTAAATCATGCGAAGCTACAAAAGGAACTTACGACGCCGATTTGTTTAGATGAAAGTATTCATTCGTACGAAGACGTTGTGACAGCGATTGAACTTCGAGGCTGTGGTGTCATTAATGTGAAGCAAGCGCGTGTTGGCGGGCTAGAGGAAGCACGTCGTATTCATGATTTATGTCTACATCACGGCATTAAAGTGTGGTGCGGGGGAATGCTTGAGTCTGGTATCGGGCGTGCGCATGCGGTCGCATTAACATCACTTGAAGGATTTACGATGCCTGGTGATACGGCAGGCTCAGATCATTACTGGTATGAGGACTTGATTGACCCAATCGTAGATGTAGAGGGTGGTTATGTCCATATGAAGGATGCACCGGGGATCGGCTATAAGGTCAACCGTGAACGCTTGGATAAATATACAGAGCGCAAGTTAGAGTTGTAGCGCCTGTGGATAAATAAAAAAGAGGTGAGGATATCGTATCCTTGCCTCTTTTTTTATAACGTTTTGCTCATTATTAATTCGTTTTCAAAATGCCCATCAATTAAAATCGCATCATGGCATTCACCTTCAACGACATAATCGAATTTTTTGAATAGGGCAATTGCTGCTTCATTTGTTTTAGCAACGTTTAATTCTAAGCGACGAAGCTTATTTTTGATTGCCCATTCTTCTGCACCTGCCATTAGTCTCGTCCCAATGCCTTTATTCGTGTGAGCGTCTAAAAGGCCAATTGTTAAGGTTGCTCGGTGCTTTAAATACGGAGAATGATAGCCTTCTAAAAATAAATAACCGCCAATTTCGCCGCGTACGATTGCAAGTAGCATGATGGATGTGTTCGCAACTTTCCATTCTGCGATACTTTTGCGTAAGCTTTGTACAGAGTATTTTTGATGTTGCTGCCCGTATGGATACTTGAACATTTTAAGCGATAATTGTTCACCTAAAAGGACAATGTCACGCGCATCATCTAGTTCAGCTTGTCTAATAATAAATGGATAGGCAGTTGCATCATCTGTCGTTTCTCCTGAATTTTCGTATTGCACAGGCTTATGGAATGTTACATAGTAGCCCGGTTGCACCGCCGTTACTTGATAACCATTCATTGTCCATGCAAGAAAATGTTTTAATGGAGATTTTGTTTTTTGCCACCAGCTCTTATTTAGATAAGAGGCGTTTGGCAGTTTTTGACCGAGAATGTTTTCAATTTCAGTAAATGACAGTTGAATCGTCGACTGCTGTGTAGACTGAAAATAGTTGGATAATGGAATATATTTCTTTTCAATATGCTGTTCCAAAACGACACCTCTTTAACTTTAAAAGCTCAATCTATCAGAATCGTACCATATTTTTGTGACTAATGGCTGTAAAAATATGAAAAAAATTCTCAAAATTCATTAAAAAAATGCTTAGTTTGTTAAAAAATACATATAATAGTAAGTCACTCTGTTTTAATGAAGAGGCGTTCTTTTTAAAGAATAATTATGGTAAAATGAAGTCGGTAAAAAGCAAATATTAGGAGGAATTTTTGACATGAGTAAAGTTCTTGTTTTCGGACACAAAAACCCAGATACAGATACAATCACATCCGCATTAGTCTATGCGTACCTTAAAAATCAACTAGGCGTAGAAGCAGAAGCAGTACGTTTAGGTGAACCAAATGACGAAACAAAATTCGCATTAGAAAAATTCGGCTTTGAAGCACCTCGCCTTGTAGAAAAAGTAGCGACTGAAGCGAACGAAGTAATCCTAGTTGACCACAATGAATTCCAACAATCAGCAGATGATATTGCGGATGTAACAATCACAGAAGTAATCGATCACCACCGTATCGCAAACTTCGAAACAGCAGCACCTCTTTACTACCGTGCTGAGCCTGTAGGTTGTACAGCGACAATCTTAAATAAAATCTTTAAAGAAAACAGCATCGAAGTACCTGCAAACATCGCTGGTTTAATGGTATCTGCTATCGTTTCTGATACATTATTATTAAAATCACCAACTTGCACAGAGCAAGATGTGAAAGCTGCAAAAGAACTTGCAGAAATCGCTGGTGTAAACTTAGACGAATACGGCTTAGCAATGCTTAAAGCAGGCGCTGACCTTTCTGATAAAGCATTAGAAGATTTATTAAGCCTTGATGCAAAAGAATTCGATATGAACGGTAAAAAAATTGTCATCGCTCAAGTGAATGCAGTTGACGTAAACGACGTACTTAGCCGCCAAGACGAATTAACAAATCTTTTAAACAAAGAAGTAGCTGAAAAGGGCTTAGATTTATTCTTCTTCGTTGTAACAGATATTTTAAATAACGATTCTGTAGCAGTACCAGCTGGTTCAGTGATCGAAGAATCTGCAAAAGCATTTAACGCTACTGTAGAAAACGGTCAAATCAAATTACCAGGCGTTGTGTCTCGTAAAAAACAAATCGTACCAGTGTTAACTGAACAATTTGCTTAAGAAAATAGTATAAAAAGAGGCTTTGACATACGTGTAGAAATCACCTCTCATAGGAGCATAAGAAAAACCGGAATCGCGCGGTGGCGCGGTTCCGGTTTTTCGTTGCGAACGCTAAAAAAGGAGCATGACGTGTTTTGTCCCAGTCTCTTTTTTGAAGCTTGTTATTGTAAGCTACCGACACGGCTACTAATATAACCTATTTCACCTGTAGACGAATATACTTCATACCAATCACGACCATTGCTAGGGATGGTGTATCCTGTATAGTCAAAACGTTCACCTTTAGAGGCTTTTTCGATAATTGCTGACGTATCATCTTTGTCGATATTGTAGCGAATATTTGCCTCGTTTGCTGTAATGACAACAACGCTATAATTGTTCGACACGTTTGCTGTTAACGAGCCAGAGCCTGTTGTTGTAAGTGTTGCGACCTTTTGACTGACATAGCCGACGGTACCATCATCAAATATAACTTCAAGCCAAATACGACCGTCATTTTTCGGATAGCTATAGCCTGTATAAGCAATAGTGTCACCTGCATTCCCAGTTGCAACAATACTACTCGTTGTTGAAGTGTCTATACGAATATTTGTACCATTTTCAAGTAGACGAACATATCCGGGCGCGCTTGAGGTTACGTTACCAACCTTTTGACTTATATAGCCAATATTAGAGGAGCCGTAGCGTACTTTTAACCAAGTACGATTATCGCTCGTTTGCACCTTTTCATGTAAATATTCAAAAACATCACCACTTCTAGCACTTTTAACAATCGCACTAGTAATGTCGGGCGCGCTTCGAATATTAGAATCTCCAGAAGCTTGTACATAATCACCGGAATTGTCTTGAATGGTTTGTGAAGAGGCTTCTGACTTAGCTGTTGAGCGATTTTGTGTAGAAGTTTGTGTAGAAGCTTGCTGTGCTGTGGGCTGCTCTTGCTCTTCATTTTTTTCAATCGAAATATTGTATGAACCACAGGCAGCTAATAAAGAAGTGGATAATAGTAGTAAAAGAATTTTATATTTCATATTAAAACCTCTTTTTTGAGTATTTTTATCTATTATTAATATAAGAATTATAAAATAATTTCCTATATATGTAAATGTATTTATTGTGAGATTAAAACAAATATCCCTATGAGCAGTTTGTGTGCATTGCTTTATAAATCTCTATACAATTACGCTGAGGTGAAGAGAAATGAAAATTCAAGTATGGTCAGATTATGTATGTCCGTTTTGCTATATTGGCAAACGTGAGCTAGAAATGGCATTAGAGGAAACAGGCTTTGCCAGTCAAGCAGAGGTAGAATTTAAAGCGTATCAACTAGATCCAAACACACCAGTAGGAACAACTGTAACGATTCATGAAGCATTAGCGAAAAAATATAGTGCCACTCCTGAAGCGATGAAGCAACAATCAGAAGGGATTACTGCGCGTGCAGCAGAAGTAGGGCTAGAATATCATTTTGATAACATGCATCCTGAAAACACATTTAAGGCACATCGCCTTGCAAAATATGCAGCAACAGTGGGCAAAGAAAAAGAATTAACAGAACGCTTACTAAAAGCCTATTTCACAGAGAACAAGCGTATTGGTGATGAAACGGTATTAGTAGCACTTGCAAAAGAAGTTGGACTTGAAGAGGATGCTGTGAAATCGGCATTACAAGATGAGCGTTTTGCGGCTGAAACATTAATTGATATGCAAGAAGCGCAACAAATTGGCGTGCGTGGTGTACCATTTTTCGTTATTAATGATAAATATGCGATTTCAGGTGCTCAACCAAATGACGTCTTCACAAAGGCGATTCAACAAGTTGCAGAAGAGGAAAACTTAAAACCAACACTAAAAATGTTTGGTGACGATTCAGCAAGCTGTGACGGGGATAATTGTAAATTTTAAAAATCGGTCAAAAGTCTGAGTGCATAACTATTGATTATTTTGTAGAAATTAATTAGAATTAGTTTATCTTAAGTTTGAGATAAATAATTTTGTGATAAATAATTGATTAGTTAAGGGAGAGTTTATTTTGACAAACGTATTAGTAGTAAAAGCAAACAACCGCCCAGCGGACCAAGGTGTATCATCAAAAATGTACGAAGTATTCATGAATGAATTAGAAGGCAAAGCAGGCGTAAACGTTTCAACATTTGACGTATTTGCTGAAGATATGCCTTACTTTGGTCAAGATGTATTTGATGCTTACGGTAACTTACAAGCTGGTAACGAATTAGAAGGCGTACAAGCACGTGTAATGGCGGCTCAAAACAAAGCGCGCGAAGCAGTAACAAACGCAGATGTAGTTGTATTCGCATTCCCATTATGGAACTTAACAATTCCTGCAGCGTTACAAACTTTCATTGATTACACTTACGCTTCAGGCTTCTCATTCAAATACAACGAACAAGGTCAATTAGTATCATTATTAACTGACAAAAAAGCAGTATTATTAAACGCTCGTGGCGGTTACTACTCAACACCAGAAACAGCAGGTATGGAAATGTCAGTTAACTACATGCGTAATGTAATTGGCGGCGTATACGGCATGGAAATCATCGATGAAGTAATTATCGAAGGTCACAATGCAAACGCAGCACAAGCAGCAGAAATTAAAGAAGCTGGCTTCACAGCAGTTAAAGCAGCAGCAAACAAAGTTGCTTCATTAGTAGAAGCTTAATTAACATACGAAAGAGGCTTTGACATACGTGTAACAACCTCTCTTATGAGCATAAGAAAAACCGGAATCGCACTGTGGCGCGGTTCCGGTTTTTCGTTGCGAACGCTAAAAAAAGAAAATGACGTGTTGGAACTGACCCACGAAAGTGAGACAAAGAAAAAGACACGTTCTTTCAGCTAAATTTGACGGACGCTTTCCTGGGGCATGGCGGAAGCCGCCTCGCTCGCAAGCTCACTGCGGGGTCTTCCACTCATGCTATTCCCCTAGGAGTCGCCGTCAAATTCTTATTTTGCCATCTTTTTTTCGGTACGTAACTGAGATTTAGCTTTGCTAAAATATGCGTATAATTATCGTAGTTAACTATTTTAATACAGGCGTTATCATGAGTGTGTCTTTCCTAGGCATGCTCATGATAACGCCTTTTTTGACTGCTTGCTGATAAGCATACTGTACTTTTTAAAAGTGCTAGCTAGACTTCACTTTGTACCGCTAGCAATGTTTCTTCCGTTGGTCCTTTCTCCTAACTGCATTACTTTGTGTAAATGATGTCCCTCACCATCTTCATTTCAGTCACTAGTGCATTTGCTAACTTCATCTCTAATCGTTTTCAATTTTGTTTTGCATGCATACGCTTGTTTTTTTCATCAAAAAAACACTTCCAAAGATTATCCCCTTTGAAAGTGCCCTCTTTTATTTCGAAGCTATTAAGACAAATTTTGTCGCAAAAAAAAAACTCATCAACATCGATGAGTCAAAAAAGAATATGAAAAGGGAGATTACATACCACCTGCAAAGCAAGTGGTTATGTATAGACGTTAGCCCCTGCTCATCATTATGGACACGCCCGACGGTTAATCGGTAAAAGGAAGAGCGAACGCCTATTTGACAAATCTAGACTATGGGAGATTCTAGCTGTCTAATTACGTTCCTTAATAGAAAGCATTAGGTGTAAGTGATATTCGCTTATCCAAGCGAAATGGATAAGCCAACAATGTGGTCATTAACTATTTCGCATTTTCTATTAAGGATTACTTATTATTTACCCACTTCTTTTTATATAAAACACAATTCAGTTAATAATTTAATATTTTATCTCGAAAAACCAAAATTCTTCTGCTTTAATGATTTTCAAAAATTTATTCCAGTCAGCAATACGAAGCTGTAACGTAAAAGCATCTGCCTCTGGACTGATCATATCATCTTGCTGATTGAAGCGGTACCATTCATTTGAATCTTGATAACGCTCTAGTGTACTACCAAGGCGAACCTTTTCATCAAAGATTTCAAACGCTTCATGTACGACATTCGTGAAAATCGGCTCGATAGCATGTGCAATAGCCAGCTTATGCAATTTATTCGTCCAAAGCGCCACAGCCTCGCGGTCAATTGGTCCATATAAACGCTTATCTGGCTCATACGGATTCATGGCTTCTTCGTGCTGACGCTTGTCTAAATCATTCACCTTATAGTTGTAAAATGAGTTGTAAGCAATTTGGAATTTTTTACGTAAGCCTGGTGTGATTTGCGGATGCTCAATTAACACCTGTGTCTTCATCGCGAAAATCCCCAGTTCAATCCCTAACTGCTCCTCACTAACGGCTGTGGATTTTTGCATAATGAGCCATTTACGTGCAGACTGATAGAACGCTGCTACCGCAATCAGCTCCTGTTCACTATAAAGGCGCTCTGGAAGCTCTGTACCGTTCTTTAATGTTACAAGACGTAAAATATCGCCCATGAAATAAGAATCGCGTAATAGCCATTCCTCCGCTGTACCAACTACTTGTGCAAAATCCTCATGCAAGCGTACATATTCTGCATACTGATAAATTTTACGGCGGTATAATTCTTGGATTGATTCAAATAATAACGGGCCTTCATCTGGTAATTCATTCCGCGCAAGAAAGTCGCCAATGTCTTCAACAAATACACTCGCCATTCGCTCAAAGCTACGATTGAAAATTTCACGCAAATTGTTTAGCTCTACTTCACGCTCATCTTGTTCAAAATCACGATGAATCCGTGCATGATACGTTACATATTGCGATGCTAAATAATCAATATGCTCGACGATTGTACACATTCGTTTCGTTGAAATTCCATTTTTAGCGCTCAAGTTATACTCGACCATTTTCCATAAAATCTCACGTGGCAAACCCTTTTCGTAAATTTCAGTACGCGACATATTTTGTAGCATCACTTGCTTATCCGGCGAATAATAATGTGGCAGACGCTTCTCTGCCTGCTCAATATAAACTCGTTTCAGTTCAGATAAATCTGCTAAATTAACATCCCCCTCGATGTGATCTGTTCGTTTTCCATCATTTGAAATCGTCATACTTATCCCACACTCCCCTCGTATGTATACGCATACAGTTTTCAATAGTCAAATTATTCATATTAGCTCTATTATAAAAGATTCCATAGGTTTTTGAAATTATCCACTATAGGACTACATTTAGGTACAAAAAAAACGAAGCTGGGAAATCCCAACTCCGTTTTAATCAGCTACTAGATTTTTTCTACGTTAGCTGCTTGTGGTCCGCGGTTGCCTTCTTCGATTGTGAATTCAACTTTTTGACCTTCTTCTAAAGTTTTGAAACCTTCAGATTGGATTGCTGAGAAGTGTACGAATACATCTTCGCCGCCGTCTACTGCGATGAAGCCGAAGCCTTTTTCTGCGTTAAACCATTTAACTGTACCTTGTGTCATGTGTAATGACCTACTAAAAAAAAATTAAT
>ERZ808028.625-NODE-625-length-27250-cov-7.285357_pt1 | contig 27250 bp, 17 predicted proteins | sample MGYA00380184_ERZ808028 | MGnify/ENA primary metagenome ERZ808028 (study PRJEB31490, sample SAMN06133397) | mouse gut metagenome | isolation source: J8_1 | host: mice | place: China: Chengdu | collected 2015-05 ...
ATGAAGTAATATTGCGGTCCTCCTTGGGAAGACCGATATTGTCCCAAATCACATAGTTCGTATTATAGAGATAACGCCCTTTTAAGTCCTCTGCCTTCAAGCCCATCGTTGGCAGATGATCTCCGTAGAATACCACTACTGTCGGTTCTCCGCGTTCTTCTAAAGCTTTCACAAGATTACCTGCAAACTGATCCATCTCATAGACTTGATTGACATAATACTCCCATTTATTTTTCGTTCCTTCATCCGCAATTCCTTCCACCAGAATCTTTGGATTCTCAATCATCTTCTCCTCAGGATAGTCACCATGTCCCTGAACACTGATTCCAAATACAAAATCCTGTCCCTTTGTGGTATCCATCGCCTCTATAATGTGCTGAATCAGTATATCATCCTTCGCCCATCCATTCTCTGTGGTCTGCAGGATATTCATGAACTCCTTGCTCGTATAGCTGTCAAAGCCAACATTGTTAAACACTCTGGCACGACTGTAAAAATTCCCCCCATTGTTATGGAGTGCGTGTGTTCCGTACCCCAAGGCCCCAAGAGCCGTTGCCGCACTCTCACTCACCTGGTTCTTAAGCACCGTCTTGTAAGGATATTCGCCAGGCCCGAAATACCTAAGGTTCATGCCTGTAAGCACCTCGAACTCTGTATTGGCAGTTCCGGCGCCGATGGAGGGCACCTTAAAATAGCCAGAGGAATAATTCTCATACATAGCGTGGAGGTTGGGGCTGGCATCCTCCGAAGTGGTAAAAAATTCCGCCTCCGCCACGTCGAAATAAGACTCCAACTGTATAAAGATAATATTGGGGAGCTCATCTTTAGCCCGTCCCGTCTCACTCTTGGTAATTTCCCTGTTGCCGCTAATCTCAGTAATAGTCTTCTCATTGTAATCGTTTGGCTCTGTAATCCCTGTATTGAACACACTCGCCATAAAACAATAGGGCAGACCATAATCCTCATAGGCAAATGCAATATTACCAAAATAGGTAGAAACAACCCTCTTTTCTACCGCCAAATCAGAAACAATCCCATATACTACAAACCAGACCCCGACGCCTGCCAAAGCCCACAAACGGCGAAGCTTGCCATTATACTGTCCGCCGCGCCGCCACATGGAGATTACCCAGATTACAACTGCGCCAATCCCGACGGCAAGCCCCACAAGCTCTACCCCGTTAAAATAATTATTAATCAGCGTAATTCCATCTTTCGCCACCTTAAAATCCTGGGCGTTAAAGGGCGTCACACGCTTCATGAGCATATAGCCGTTGGCCACCCCAAGGGCAAGCCACAACACACTGATGATAATACGCACGAACATTCTTCGTTTGACCAGATAGACCACGGAAAATGTAATAAATATCATGAAAGCATTATACAGGAACACCAGCGGCGTTCCTGTCATATACTTCCATGCCTCCATAGCCGAATGTCTGGAGATTGCCTCGATTGCAAAATTAATCATACACGCCAGAAGTGCGTGCAGCAAAAGCGATATCCGGTTCATAAACTGATATACCGGCCTCATCTTTCTGGCAAAGGCGCTGTTTCGTCTCTCCTCAAGAATCCTCTCCCGCCGCTCTTTCCTGGCCATCCAGTATACCTTCACATCTTCTTTTTTTATATTCTTCAGTTTGTGAAATGAGCCTTTTATGTCCGGCTTCTTAACTTGAAACTTCTTCATAATCTCCCCTTATGATTAAACTTCTGCCTGTCTATGCTCCACTCTAAATATATATTATCCTTACTGCCTCCAAACTATGCTGCCTCCCATGAAATCTATGCCTGCTTCGCCTTTAGGCTCTCAAGCCGTTCACATACCTGTGCCTTCATTTGTCTATATTTTTCAAGCTTCTCCCGTTCCTCCTGGACCTTTGCCTTTGGCGCCTTGCTCACGAACTTTTCATTGTTCAGCATACCCTCGGCACGGGCAATCTCTTTTCCAAGTCTCGTATCCTCCTTAGTCAGACGCTCGATCTCCTGGGCAAAATCAATCAACTCCTCCAACGGAACGTACACTGTCGCATCCGGAACCACAATAGATACCGCATCATCTGCGATTCCTGTCTTATCCTTCTGGATAATGAATTCATTAGCAGACGACATCATAACCGCCGCATTGCTTAAGAGGAAAAGCCCTGAACACAACTGCTGGTTCTCGCAGACAACGTACACCGTCGCCTTGCGGGAATTAGGTACATTCATCTCGGCACGCACGTTACGCACACCGCGGATAATCGCCTTGAAATGCTCCACAATACTCTCTGCCAGAGGGAAATGGTATTTCTCCTCGTACACGGGCCACTCTGACATCATCAGAGCTTCTTCCTCTGGTACGAGCTTGCTGTAAATCTCCTCTGTGACAAATGGCATATAGGGATGCAAAAGCTTCAAGGACTTCTTTAATACCTCCCTAAGGGTCCACAACGCGTCATTAGCGCTCTGGGCATCCTCATCTGCATGGTAGATTCGATACTTCGCCACCTCGATATACCAATCGCAGAACTCATCCCACAGGAAATCATATATCTTCGACAGGGCAATCCCAAGCTCAAACTTATCCATGTTCTCGGTCACTTCGCGAATCAAGTTGTTACACTTAGACAAAATCCAACGGTCTCCCGGACGAAGCTTAAAGTCCGCAGGCTCATTAAGCTCTTTATCGCCAAGGTTCATCAGTATAAATCTGGAAGCATTCCAAACCTTATTGGCAAAATTACGGCTTGCCTCTACTCGCTCGTGATAGAAGCGCATGTCGTTGCCAGGCGCATTTCCCGTCATTACCGTCATACGCAAAGCGTCCGCGCCGTACTGGTCAATAATCTCCAACGGGTCGATGCCGTTTCCTAAAGACTTGCTCATCTTACGTCCCTGGGAATCCCGAATCAAGCCATGGATGAATACAGTATGGAACGGCGACTTTCCTGTATGGGCATATCCGGAAAATACCATCCGCACTACCCAGAAGAAAATGATATCATACCCTGTAACAAGTACATCTGTCGGATAGAAATAATCCAAATCTTCTGTATTCTCCGGCCATCCAAGAGTGGAGAACGGCCACAATGCAGAAGAAAACCAGGTATCTAACGTATCCTCATCCTGAGTAAAATGTTTACCTCCGCATTTCGGACATACCTTGGGCATACCTTTTGACACTACAATCTCTCCACACTCGTCACAATAGTACGCCGGAATTCTGTGTCCCCACCAAATCTGACGTGAAATACACCAGTCACGAATATTCTCAAGCCACCGCAGATACACCTTATCAAACCGTTCAGGCACAAACTTAAGCTCGCCGTTCTTAATGGCCTCAATGGCAGGCTTGGCCAACTCTTCCATCTTCACAAACCATTGCTGCTTAATCAGCGGCTCTACTGTCGTCTTACATCTCTCGTGAGTACCTACATTATGAGAATGGGGAACAATTTTCACAAGATAACCCTGTTCCTCCAAATCCTTAACAATCGCCCTTCTCGCCTCGTAACGCTCCATACCGGCATATTTGCCGCCCTGCTCATTAATGGTTGCGTCGTCATTCATAACATTAATCTCCGGAAGATTATGACGCTTGCCGACTTCAAAGTCGTTAGGGTCATGGGCTGGCGTAATCTTAACTGCACCGGTTCCGAATTCTTTATCTACATAATAATCTGCCACAATCGGAATCTCCCTGTTCACCAGGGGCAGCAACGCTTTTTTCCCAACAATACTCTGATATCTCTCATCATCCGGATGTACCGCAATGGCCGTGTCTCCAAGCATGGTTTCCGGACGAGTAGTGGCAATCTCAAGAAATTCCTTTGTCCCTATAATGGGATATTTAATATGCCAGAAAAATCCGTCCTGCTCCTCATGCTCAACCTCTGCGTCAGAGAGGGCCGTCTTACAAACCGGACACCAGTTGATGATTCTGGAGCCTTTGTAAATATATCCCTTTTCATACAGACTTATGAATACCTCCTCAACCGCCTTCGAGCATCCCTCGTCCATGGTGAAGCGTTCTCTGTCCCAGTCGCAGGAAACGCCTAACTTCTTAAGTTGTCCCTCGATCGTTCCCGCATATTCTTCCTTCCACTGCCAGGTCCGCTCAAGAAACTTTTCACGTCCTAATTCTTTCTTGTCAATGCCTTCCTCCTTTAACTGGTTCGTTACCTTTACTTCTGTAGAAATAGCGGCATGATCCGTCCCTGGCACCCACAAGGCATTGTATCCCTGCATCCTCTTGTAACGAATAATAATGTCCTGCATAGTGTTGTCAAGGGCATGGCCCATATGCAGCTTACCCGTAATATTCGGCGGAGGCATCACTGTGGTAAATGGTTTCCTGCTTCTGTCCACCTCTGCATGAAAATAATTGTTGTCACACCATTTCTGATATAATTTCGGTTCAATCTCTTTCGGATTGTAGGTTGTCTCCAAATTCTGGCTCATGTACATTTCCTCGCTTTCCTATTGATTAAATCTCTCCTAAGGGCGTATGTACCTTAAGCTGTGTTTCAGGTATTAAAAAACCGCCCTTTACTGTGTAAAGGGCGATTGAATAAATCGAATCGCGGTACCACCTTTATTCTATATAGAAGAAAGACTTCTATACCTCTCATCTTATTCTTTAACGGGAACGACTTCGGGATGGCTTACTTATCATACTCATAACGTTCAGTCATCCGGCTCAGAAGCTACCTTCTGCATCTCTATTCTTAAGCGCCTCTCAGCCTAAAGACTGCTGCAATCCTCTGTCACTATTTGCCTCAGCTTTCTTGGACGCTCTCTCTGTCAGAATGAACTTATGCGTACTCCTCTCCTTCAATGCCTTTGTGCTATTAATTTTGCTCTTTAAACTTTAAAGAGGATTATAGACACCCAAAAGAGGTTTGTCAAGGAGTTTAAGGAATTTTCAGAAAGTCTTAAGGTGTTACAATTCATCCAACACCCCGCCAATCATCCGCCAATAAGCCGCCTTCTCATCATCCTTTGGTAGGTACCTTCCTTCACTGTAAATCTTCGCCAACTGACGCGCCGCATAGCCCTCGTCCGTCTCGCTGGCCTTCTCATACCATTCGATTCCTTTCTGAATATCTTCTTTGACTCCAACCCCATTCAGATACAGCTCTGCCACCTTCGCCTGGGCATAGGCATCTCCCTTCTCAGCTTGTCTTAGATGATTCTTGAAGTCCGTCTTTTCCCGTTTAATCCGCTGCTTCTCCTGAATCTCTTTAAGCAGCTCGGTTGCCTCCTTATGGCTCTTTGCCGCTGCTTTTTCAAGCCATTTTACACACTCGTCCTCATTTTTCTTTGTTCCCTCTCCTGTGTGGTACGCCAAGGCAAGCTGATACTGTGCATGAACATGCTCTTTTTCAGCAGCTTTCAAGAAGTACTGAACTGCCTCTTTGGGATATGTATAGAATCCGTCCCCTGTCTGACAGTATAAGCCCATCTCATAATTGCCTGAAGCGGTGCTCGGCTGCCGGATTCCTGCGTCGAACCGCTCTTTTGCCCGCTTGACCTTCTGACGAATATCTTCTGCCTTCTGTAAAGCCTTTTCATCACCGTCGTCCGCCATCTCATCAAGAATCTTTAAACCTTCTTCTACGTCCTGCTTTCCGGCGCCTCCATAAATGTATGCCTCGGCAAGAGCATACTTTCCCTCTGCCTCGCCTGTGGCCGCCGCTTTTTTCGCCCAACTCATGCTAAGCTTTAAGTTCTGCTTTACCATCTCCCCCTTTTCATAGAAACGCATCATCTTAAGCATTGCAGGTACATACTCTAACTTCGCAGCTTCACGGTACCATCGCAGAGCCAGCTTCTGATCCTTCACCGTATAATTCCCTTCGTAACTTAGCTCAGCCACTTGGAACATTGCCTCAGGCTCCCCTACTTCTGCCTTCTTTAACAGCTCATCAAACAGGGCCTCCTCCTGCACATCTTCTTCATCTTCTGTTTCTCCCTGCTCAGTCAAGTTCTGCTCATCAGAAGCCTTTGCCGTTTTCCCATCAATCTCGTCAATCCAATCCTTCTCCAACTGAGACACCTGAAAAGCTCCCGTGTCGTCTCCCCAATCTAACTCCTCAGACTGAATAAAATCTGCAAGCCAGCGCATCTTTCTCGCTTCCTCCGATTCCTCAGGCTCATCCAGCTCGTCAATCTGAACAATCTCGATTGCCATTTCAGAGGTTTCCATATTGTGTGAACCATCAGAAGCTAGGACAGACTCTGCTTCATCCAGGCTCGAAAATTTCACCAATTCCTTTGATGTCCCCATTTTATCCAGTTCTGCAGCTTCTGTCGTCTCGCCTGTTTCCTTTGGCAGTTCAGGCTCTATTGTTATTCCAAGCGGTCCCTGCTGCACGTCTTCATTCTTTTCCCTCTGGGTCTTTGGCGTCTCCATTTCCTCCAATGGCTCCGGTTCTTCTTCCGTCCCTTCTTCCGTCTCCTCCCTTTCCTTTTCCTCGGCTTCATACTTCTCTTTCTGCTCAATGATTAGCTTCAGTACGTCCACCACATCCAAAAATACGGAGATATCTATCTCTCTCGTACTGCCGTCCTGAAACGTCACCACACAAGAGCTGTTATTCTCAGGCTTCACCGAAACACTTTTAAGATACGTAAGACCAATCGGGCCATCGTCTTTGCATTTATCGCTGTACAAGTATCGGTCCGTCAATAAGAAGCCCGTCTTTCCTGACTTGAACGCAGACGTATCCAAAATCGCCGTTACCTCTTTTTGCTGCACACCCCTTGCATACCGCTCTATTGCCCGTTCTATCTGTCTCTCTTTCAAGTCCTTTGCAAGTTGAAATCCAAATGAATTCTTCCCCTTATAATTCTCTACGGCATACTCAACCCATTTTCTCATACTTTATCTCCTACTCCCTGATACCTCAAAGGGTTATCCCCTGCTTTCGTATGCTCCTATTTTACCACACTATGGTATATTTGTCATATATTTATCTATATGAGCCCTAAACTTCGCAGCACGTACAGCCACCCTGTCAGTGTAAATGCGCTCAGCAAGGTCGTCAGCATAACCACACTGGAAGACAGAACTCCTTCATGCCCCATATTCTTCGCCATCACATAACAGCTCACCGTTGTTGCAGATCCAAGCATAACCAGAATCGCCACCAATTCCTCCCTGCGAAATCCCATTCCCACAGCCACAGGAAGAAAAAGTGCACAAAACCCCACCAGCTTAATTACTGCGGCTGCGGCCGCTGGTTTCATCTTCGCAAATGCTTTCCGTATATCAAACGCCGCCCCCATTGCGATTAGTCCCATCGGCGTGGTCATCCCTGACACACTCGACACCATTTTATCCAACATCCGCGGCAACGGCAGCCCAAGGGCCGACCATAAAAGTCCTGCCACAATTCCAAGGATAATTGGATTTGTCACGATTCCTTTAATGGTTCTGTGAAATACGGCCTGAAAATCCCCCTTCTGCTCAGGCTTACACAGAGAGAGAACAAGCACAGCCATAACATTATATAGCGGAACGCTTCCAATAATCATAAGGGGCGCCATCCCCGACGTGCCGTAAATATTCTGGATAAATGCAATTCCAAGAATCGCCGCGCTGCTTCGGTAGGAAGCCTGAATGAATTCTCCCTGTATCGTCCTGTCTTTAAAGAAAAAAGACAGAGCCGCCGATATCCCTATGCTAATCACTGTCACAGCAAAGCAAAACAGGACAAACTTTGGACTCCAAACTTTACCAAAATCTACCCTCGCCAAATCGCCAAACAAAAGAAGCGGCAGCGGAACCCGAAATACAAACTGGTTCATCTTAGATGCGAACTCATCGTCAATCCATCCAATCTTATGAAGAAGCAGCCCTAGAACCATCATAAGAAATACTGGAACCGTTGCATTCAGGCTAAAAAATAGATTTTCCATATATAGTAAGCCTCCCTTTTGATTTTCTTTTAACCAGTTTATCATAAATCATTTTCAACGATAAAAGCAAGGGTGAACGTTCGTCATCCTTGCTTTAGATACAAAATAATCTTAGCACACTTTTTTCATCATTGAAACAGCTTCTTATAGATATTCTGATCCTCCTCCTTAAATACATTGAACACCACCCGCTCAATGGCAGATGACGTAAGGTAGCGGTCCACCGTATCCACGGCAATCTGTGCTGCCAGTTTGTTTGGAAAATGAAACTCTCCTGTGGAAATACAGCAGAACACCACAGACTTAAGCCCCTTCTTCTCTGCCAGCTTCAAACAGCTTAAATAACAGGACTTTAATTCCTCTTTCTGCCTCTGTGTCACCTGCATCCCCACAATCGGGCCTACGGTATGAAGAACGTATTTTGCCGGAAGATTATATCCCTTCGTAATCTTTGCCCTCCCTGTCGGTTCTTCATGTCCCTGCTCCTCCATAAGCCTTGCACACTCGTTGCGAAGCTGGATTCCTGCTGCTGAATGGATCACATTATCAATACACCCGTGACAAGGCACGAAGCAGCCCAAAAGCTGACTGTTTGCTGCATTGACAATGGCATCCGCCTCAATCCTTGTTATATCCCCGCGCCACAGGGAAATCCTCTCCCAATTACGGACTCCATTACACGGCCAGACATCACGAATCACAGGTATCTCCCTAATACTGACAATCCCTTTCTCTTTAAGCTCCTGCGCCAGCAGCTCATCCTGCTGCTTAATGAACTCCTCTGTCGCTTCGCCTGGCCAGCGTACATTCATCAAACTGCGCAAAAGCCGGCGTTTTCTTTCATAGTCCACAGGCTCCATAACCGCCTCGTAGCCTTCTCTTTCCTGCATCAGAAAATGAACCAGACTTTCTACCCGTTCTTCTCTCGTTATCATCTGCTCCTCCTAAACAATCATCCATAGGCTACAGCAAAGAATATTTTTTATAATACTGCTCTGACTTTTCTTCCGTAAAACCAAAAAGTTTTTGTAGCTTTAGGAGGATTCTCTCCTTTGGTACTTTCTCATTCAGGTTATCCTGGATGATTGCCTGTATTCCTTTCTCCAGAGCTGCATATGCTTCGTCTCTGGCTTCGTACGCTTCGTCTCTGGCTTCGTACGCTTCATCTCTGGCTTCGTACGCTTCATCTCTGGCTTCGTATGCTTCGTCTCTTTCTACATATGCTTCGTTTCTTTCTGCATACGCTTCCTCTCTCTCCTCATATGCTTTTTTATTCTCTACATACACTTTTTCTCTGGCTACATATAGTCTTTTCCAAGCCATATCCAATTCTTCCCTGGCTTTCTTCATTTCCTTTGCCACAAGCTTTTTAGCATCGTCTACCGCCCCTTCAAAGATAACCTGTTCCAGACTACTCACATGCGTTACCTCCTTCCACAATTCCTCATTCTCAGAATAATCAATGTACTCCGTCACAGTAGCCATAAAGTCATCCTTGTGCGGATACATAATTGCATTCAGAAAACGTAAAAGGTCGTATCCCTCGTCTTCCCTGCCCCCATTATACACCTCGTCACCTAATTTGATAACCACTAACGTCATCAAATCATAATTTTCTTTGGCCACGGAATTAGGGACTGTATTTTTTGTGTTTGCCATCTCATAGAACGATATACTGTAACGTTCTTCGGGTAAAATTTCATCCCGACAAATCCAAATACTATAACATTTGGCAAGCTGAGAATAGTCTGTTTCGTCTAAAACCAAAGACAACTGGGAAGAAAGACGCCGCGCAAGATAATAAATCCCCCGTTTCTCAATCGGGTATCCAGGAGTATATGTTTTCTGCGGCTCTACATCAAAATGTAAATTAATCTGTATATCTTCTGTGGAAAGTAATGGATTCCTGGCGCGAAATGCCAGATCGAAACGAGTTGTCTTCTCGTTTAGATGAAAAAACTCTGAATTTTCACCTCTGATTTCCGTGTTGGTTCTGCCAGGGGAGACTTCCGTAGTGCTGGTAATAGACTCCGCTTCTATAAATCCCATAATCTCCTGTAAGGTATGACCACCATATTCAGGTACTGTCCCTTTAAGGATAACGGCCAGCACCTCTGCATATTGCAGGATTGTTTTTGTCTGGATATCCAGCCCATGTGTATCTGCCGTAATCTGCATGGCACTGAGCGCTCCCATACTGCCCTGCACTTTCTCCACCCAATTTCCCCCTTTCTGTTACGATTTTGCAAAAATATCACCGTTAATGTAATACATTATATTAATTTTTGCATTTTAAAATAATGATCAGGTAATCATCAGACGAACTGTCTGTGAGAATATAAAAGACGAACGCCTTTTAGAATTCTTGTCTTTTAGTATAGTGCATCTAATGGCAAAACACAATCCCAAACATATTTTCACAAAATATCTTATCTTTTTAGACTATAAAGCTTCTCGTCTATAAACACTCCACAAAAATACGCGCTAAGCCCATCGTCTAATCTCTCAATATACTCCATATAATTCCTGGGAAAATGTTTCAGTCGGCTTTCATCCTGCTCATCAAAATGAAATATCATCTCTTTTAGGATTTGCTGATAGACAAATGTAATCTTCATTGCCGTCTGAATATTCGCCCCTTTGCCAAGAGCATCTTGTGCCAAAGTCATGACACTGTCATAAAATTCCCAGAAAAATTGAACTGAAAACTGCGAATTCTCATGTAAATCATAGATTATGCTGTTCTCCTGGCATCTGTAATTCCGTTCTAAAATTGTATACGCATCATGAAGCCCCATTCTATTCATCCATAGCCTCCCAAATTATCCCTCAATACTTGATTTACCAGAAATCTCTGAAATGTCTTTCTTAATCATAATCCTTTTTTCCTGAAACTTCAAGGAATGTATTCCAATACCAGCCTTTCAACTGTTACTGTCAAGTTACTTTTCACACCTGCGGTATTCACAACAACGAAAAAACACAGAATATTGCCTATTTTGCCTATTTGTAAAGAACTGCCAACTTGTCAGAAATCAATATGTGTCGTATAATGTAGAATATACAATAATTGCTTAAACCTTTAAGCCAAGCGGGAGGGGATGTTGTGAAAAAATATATAAAATTAATCCTTGCAAATCTATCTATTGCAATAGCCGCAGTAATCCTGTATTCACCTGGACTTGTAAACTTAAGACTGTCCGATTACAGTATTTTTCGGGCAGGAATGTCTATCATTGCGGCGCTGCTCCTAATTCTGTCTTTCTTTTTGGTCAATATCCGTCTCCTTAAAGAGCCTGACCGAAAGCCTGTCACACTGGACGATGTCCACGACCTTGACAAAGCCAAGGACATCTTAAGAAGCCACTGTGAAGGCAAATATTTCGGCAGTCTGGCAAGAACCGCCTCTGAGCAGCTAGACCGGATCTTCCAGTGCAGACAGCGGCTGTCAGGAATCCTTGCTCAGAAGTTTACCCAAGGGACAATGAGCTTTGACAAATTCGACAGCGTAGCGGCTGCAGCCGAAACCGCCGCCATAAAAAATGTGGTGGCAATGGCCAACAGGATGCGTCTTTTCGACGAAAAAGAATACGCCAGACTCCAGCATTATCGCGAGGACGACATCCCTGATGATATCCAGGAGGAACAGCTAAGGCTGTATCAGAAGAATTTCGATAATGTCCGAGCAACCATCGCCCACAATGAGAAGCTTCTTCTGAAGCTTGATGCTCTGGCAATGGAAATATCCTCATCATCTTCCGGAGACGATACAAACCTAAACAATGAACTAATCGGAGAGATTGAACGACTCACCGACGAAACCAAGTATTATCAGTAGGAGGAAGGCAAATCTTTCATCCTTCCGACGAATTGCCGCCAAACCTTTGGTAAGGGGGGCATTACCTTAATCTAGGAGGAACACTTTATGAACAAAAAAGCTATAGGAATTCTAGCCTGTGTCATCGTACTTGTATGCGCCGCAGTCTTTGGCGGCATTTACGCTACCCGCAACATTGGCAAATCAGAAAAAGTAATATCCGAAGAAAGCGCCGAAAAACGTCTTTCCCGAATGGTTGACAAGATCAACCCTGATACCGGAGTCCCTGTTAAATCCCCCATTGAGTACGACTCAGTGGACGATGAAGCAAACGAACTTCCAGACATTGACACCTGTAAAGTCCAAGTGAAGGCAGAAACCAGCCTCTATGCGGAGATCTTTTCCTCTCCTGAAAAGGCTGGAAGCGGGACAGACGGATGGCTGAACGAGATGGCTTCCGAATTCAATGCCCAGGGCTTCCAGGTGGACGGACAGACAGTTTCCGTCCAAATCCGCAATGTCAACAGCGGCCAGGCATTGGATTACATTGCCACAGGAAAAGCTGTACCAGAAGGCTTTGCCCCCTCCAGCATACTCTGGGTTGACATGCTTAACGCAAAAGGGACCACCACAGAAACCATTTCAGAAAGCCTGGTGGGCAACGTTGCCGGTATTCTTCTCTCCAAAGAAACGAATGCCCAAATCGTAGAAAAATACGGAAGCGTAGACCTAAAGGCTATCACCGAGGCCACCGAAGCCGGTGAATTTGCAATGGGATATACCAACCCATTTGCCAGCAGCGCAGGTCTGAACTTCCTAATCTGTACGCTGGAACGGTATGATTTGAATAACCCGCTGTCTGAGACAGCTACCGCAGGTTTCCAGAAATTCCAGAAAAACGTGCCTTTTGTGGCTTTAACCACTATGCAGATGCGGGAAGCTGCGGAAAACGGCTCTCTGGACGGCTTCATTATGGAATACCAGTCCTATACAAACGATACCATGCTGTCCAATAACTATACCTTCACTCCCTACGGCTACCGCCACGATAACCCGCTAGTCTGCGTAGACTCCATAAGCCCTGAGAAGAAAGAGATTCTCAACCTTTTTGCAAAATTCTGCGCTTCAGACAAGGCAAAAGCAAGGGCAACAGAATTCGGCTTTAACAGTATGAACGACTATACCTGCGAATATGAGCCGGTTTCCGGCGATATTCTGACAGCCGCCCAGAAGCTTTACAAGACAAACAAGGATAACGGCAGACCGGTTATCGGCGTATTTGTGGCAGACGTTTCCGGCAGTATGGACGGAGAGCCGCTAATCGCTCTCCAAACTTCACTGATTAACAGTATGAAATACATTAATCCTGAAAATTATATCGGACTTGTAAGTTATGCGGATGATGTAACCATTGAACTTCCTATTGGGCAGTTTAATCTGGAGCAGCAGACATATTTTAAAGGAAGCGTAGAGAATCTATACGCCTCTGGAGGTACCGCAACCTTTGATGCGATCTGCGTCGCACTTAATATGATTCGCAAGCAGATGGAGGAATATCCGGATGCAAAACCTATGCTGTTTGTCTTAAGCGACGGGGAAACCAATGTAGGCTACAATTTAAATGATATCCGAGACATTTTAAGCGGATTAAAGATACCCGTATATACCATTGGCTACAATGCCGACCTGTCGGCCCTCCAAAGCATCAGCTCCGTCAATGAGGCGGCAAGTATCGACGCGTCAACGGATGACGTCGTCTACCAGCTAAAAACATTATTCAATGCCAATATGTAGCCCAAAAGCAAGGAGGAAAATTATGAGCGGATTTTCACTGGATTTACCAAACACAACAGAAAGCGCAGGCGGATTTTCACTAGATTTGCCTGACACAGAAGCAATCAAGAAAGAGGTCGTGGCAGAACTTAAGCCCACTCCTGAAGAAAAGACGGTTATTACTAATGTGGTCAAAGATAAAGCCGACCAGATTATGGCTGTAGATTTGGATTCTCTCTCACAGCGTCGGGAATTTGTTCAGGTGGTCGAGACTTTCGGCTCGGACCTGGTCCGGCAGTCACAGGCGAAAAACAGCATCCTACAGAAGCGGATGGGCGATTTTAGCCGCGCAGGCGGAGAATCCGGCGAAGTAGCAAAGGGTCTGGAGGAACTGTCTATCAAAATGAGGGACTTAGATCCATCCGGTCTGGATTTTACCAAAACCGGTGTTCTTGGTAAGGTATTTAACCCTATCCGTCGCTATTTTGAGCGTTTCAAAACTGCCGATGCAGAAATTGCAGGCATCGTGAAAACCTTGGAAAAGGGACGAACGGTCCTGAAAAATGACAACACCACCCTGGAAATTGAGCAGGCGTCCATGCGTGAGCTGACAAAACAGTTGACTCAGAAGATTGAACTGGGCTCACAGCTTGACAGCTATCTGGCAAATGCGGTAGAAAATGCAAAGATTTCCGGTGATTCTGAAGAACGCATTAAATTTGTGGAGGAGGAAATCATCTTCCCCCTTAGACAAAGACTGATGGATTTCCAGCAATTATTGGTGGTGAACCAGCAGGGAATCATCGCCATGGAAGTAATCCGTAAAAATAACCTGGAGCTGATTCGCGCTGTTGACCGAGCCCAGACTGTAACAGTCGCCGCCCTTCGTGTGGCGGTCACTGTTGCCGGCGCACTGTATAACCAGAAAATCGTCCTGGAAAAAGTCCAGATGTTAAACGCTACCACCAACAATATGATTAGCGCAACATCACGTATGCTGAAAGAACAGGGAACCGCCATCCAGCGGGAGGCTGTTGAAGCCAGTATCTCACCGGACACTCTGAAACAGGCATTTGCAGACACCCTATCTGCATTAGATGATATTAGTACCTACAAGGAAAAGGCATTGCCACAGATGGCACAGACGATTCAAGATTTCCGGACGATTGCGGATGAAGGGGAACGGCAGCTTACCAGGCTGGAAAAAGGGAAGAGTATCGGCTTCTAATTATATAAAATGACCCTTCATACTGTGAAGTATTCCGTATGTGAATCCTAAAAGGGATGTTGTATTAAGCACAAAATCTACACGATATGGTATTTTCTAAAAACTGGATTCTGCCATATCTTGTAATTCTCTTGCTTACTGCAACATCCCCTTCTTACAAAATTGTATTCTTTTTAATTTCTCTCCACTCATCCTCCAACATTGCCATGAGAATATCGTCCCCATATGTATCTCCATCTTTTACGGCATCTCTCAATACGCCCTCCCGCTTAAAACCGACCTTTAAATATGCCTTTTCAGCCCTTGGATTAAAAGAGAATACATCCAATTCCAAGCGGTGCAAACAGATCTGCTCAAAAGCAAAGCCAAGGGTCATACGAATTACCCAAGTGCCGATTCCTTTTCCACAGGCATTACTGTGAAAAATCCCAATGCGGAAGTTTGCGCTTCGTAAATTCCAGTCGATTTCATTGATCACACTTTCACCGATTATATTTCCCTCAGGGTCAATAATCAAAAAATCATAACGCCCCTCGTCATCTATACACGAAAGAAAGAAATTTACAACCTCGTCGTGGGTAAACGAAGGCTTACATCCGGTGAGCCGCGAAACCTCTGGCTCTAGCGGGTTAAAATTTTGCTGATAATAATTTTCTGCATCCTCTCTGCATGCTGATCTAAGAACATATCCGTCCTTTTCCCAAAATGTTTTGACTTTTTCCATTATAGAAATCCTCCTAAGCAGCACAAGCTATCATTTCAATCAGGTAATACGCCTCCATCAATCTTGCCATTAAATAAGATTGCGCTTGGCCACGTAGCGAAAATGAGGCATATCAACACCACGGTAATGCTTCGTCCAACTGTCCGCCACCGTCATTCCATTCTTAAGAGCCACATTCTGAGAAGCTGTATTCGTATCTCTGATTATAGAGCAAACCTCATCAGCATCCAATCTCTCAAACGCATACTTTTTACAGGCTCTGGCTGCTTCTATGGCATATCCCTGACGCCAATACAGACGCCAAAAAAGATATCCAATCTCCAGTACCCCCTTCTCTTTCCACGGCTGCATTGTTAGCCCGCACTGTCCAATCATCTCGTCTGTTTCTTTCAAAATAACTGCCCACAGACCAAACCCCCATTTTTGATAACGCGCAATCTGCCTGTCCAGCCATTCCTGCACTTCATCATCGCTAAATGCCCCTTCGTAGGCATACATGGCTTTTTCATCTTGTAATATATTACATAAAGAGCCATAATCCCCCTGATTCAGTTCCCGTAAGTATAATCTATCTGTTTCAAGTATCATATATTTCCACTCCCCCCTTGCGTTCCTTCTTTTTATCCATTTTATAGAAAATACTTTTAGAAGTCAAATTAGAACTTTGTTGTTCATGTACCCCGTCTCATTGTTGAATATCTAACCCTAATAATATATAATAATTCTCATATAGCAAAGAAACCTGTCAAAAATGATAAAGGAGATTCATCCTCAAATGGAAAACAAAAAAGCGCAGCACCCTCGAAGCAAAAAGAAAATCGCTCTGGTTATAATCATCTGTATTTTAGTAATATTTTTCTTCATTATTATGCCTATTCTGACCCGCCTTATCTATCTTGATAATTTTGGCAAACGATTTGAGACTGCCCAGTGGATGGCATATTCTGTCAATGAATTTGACGGCTTAAAAGTCACGGAATCCACATTTCCGTCGAATAACGGCCAACTCCTTGCGGGTTATCATTATTCAAAAGAGAACCAGGAGATAAAAGGCGTACTCGTAATTGCCCATGGTTTGGGCGGCGGCGGACACAACACTTATATGGATATTGCCGACTACTTTACTTCAAACGGCTACCTTGTCTTTGCTTACGACGCAACCGGAAACGACAAAAGCGAAGGTGAAGCAGTAGGAGGTATGCCCCAGGGCGTCATTGACCTTGATTTTGCTCTGCGCTATGTCAAGCAAACGGACGAATATCAAGATTTACCCATTGTTTTATTCGGGCATAGCTGGGGCGGCTATTGCGTCGGCAGCGTGCTGAACTGCCATACAGATGTGAAAGCCGCTGTCCTCGTCGCCGGCTTCAACCGTTCAATCGATTTATTTGAACAGCAGGGAGAGTCCATCATTGGTTCTGGCATCAAATTATTTATGCCCTATGTCTCTGTGTATGAACGGCTGAAATTCGGGAAATATGCCTCCTATACCGCTATTGACGGCTTTGGGGCATCTGACGCAGAAATCATGATTCTTCACAGCAAAGACGATTCAACCGTTCTTCCCGAAAATGGATATGAGAAGTTTTATAATGCCTATGGAGAAACTCCACGTTTTCATTTTATTGAATATGAGGACAGAGGACACGACAGCGTATACTATTCAGACGCGGCACGCCGCTATAAAGAGCAGCTTAACAAGGACTATACCGCTTATGTTGAGGCAAACGGCGGTGAATACAATGCCGAGATTAAGGAGGAATTTATGAAGCAAAATCTTGATAAAAGTAAATGCTATGAATTCGATTATGATTTAATGCAGCAGATGTTAGACTTTTATGACTCTGCTCTTTGAAAATGATTACATATCTGTATCAAACTGCGGCATAGTCTTAGCGGCTATGCCGTTTTTTTCTGTCTGAATACTCTATTTACTACTTATTCCAAAACTCATCTTCCTTTTTCCTGTTCGGAATGCTATCTAAATCAAATCTTTATTTTCCACATTATAGATTGCATAAGCATTTCCCCGCCAAATCTTAAGTTCAACGATCGACTGCTCTCCCTGATAATGAATCACAAAATTCATTCGTTCATTATTCCTTGTCCGTGATTCTACGCTTATGCTTCCCACGCCATTGATTCTTCCGCAGAGAAACTCATATCTATATCAAATTTCGCTGCAATATTCCATGGGCTGTTTTCCATACCTTCCTCATCAGGGCTGATTCTTTTAATTTTTTATTATACCATTATCATTCATAAAATCATACTCTTAAATATATAGGAATCCTCTATTGTCATATATTTAATAAATAACTCTTGCAAAGTTCTGTTTTCAAGGTATAATGGGAAATACGAGTCTTATGGGGAATTAGCAGAAAATATACAAAAATGAAAGGAGTCAAATGATGAGGAATGAAAAAATAAGCTGGACAAGCTTCTTTCGGACTGTTTTTACAATCGCGCTGCCCATCGCATTTCAGAACTTTTTATCTACAACGGCAAGCATGGTAGATACGATTATGATTGGCAGTCAGGGTGAATTATCTGTAGCAGCAGTGGGAATCTGCTCACAGATTACATCTTTATTCTTTTCCTGCTACTTTGGTTTCGCAAGCGGGGGACTGTTGTTTTTCTCCCAGTATTGGGGCGCCCGCAATGAGAGGGGCATCAACCAGGCCTTTGGGCTCGCCCTTACCTGTATGCTGGCTGTATCCCTCCTCTTTGGCGGGGCGGCTGTTGCCAATCCAGATTTCATACTGGGAATCTATACAGACAAAGCCAATATCATCGCAATCGGCGCTCCTTATATTCGGATTGTAGGATTTGCCTACCCCCTGCAAGTAATTGCCATGATTATCAGTTTCCTCATGCGTTCTACAGAACGGGTGAAGCCGCCTCTGTTCAGTTCTATTCTTGCGCTGATTACGAACTTCATCCTTAATTGGATTCTGATTTATGGACGGTTTGGTATGCCTCGTATGGGTGCGGCAGGTGCGGCAGTCGGCACTTTAGTATCCGGTATTGTAAATGTGTTTGTGCTGTTTATTTTTCTTATAAAGGATAAGAAAACCATTGTTCTGAGAGTAAAAGACATGTTGTCCTGGCATGACGGTTTTCATAAGGAATATATGAGCAAATGTCTGCCCATTATTTTTAATGAATTATTCTACGGAATCGGGCAAATGCTGATTAATATCGTAATCGGGCATCAGTCTGAATCCGCCATTGCTGCAATGGCTGCCTTCCGTGTCCTGGAGGGATTTGTCTTTGCCTTTTTTGCGGGCCTTGCAGATGCATCCTCCGTGGTTGTGGGAAAGGAGGTTGGCTCAGGTCATCTGATGAGCGGCTACCAGTATATGAAAAAATTTGCCCTACTGTGTCCGTCGATTACCTTCACCATCTGCCTGATTGGACTTTTACTCAACCGCCCCCTGCTTTCCCTGTTCGGCCTTGGAGCAGAGGCTATGTTTTTCGGCAAATATATGATCCTCATCTATCTTGCCGCCGGAACCATACGTACCTGCAATTATATTATGAACTGCTGTTATCGAGCCGGCGGAGAAGCCGTTTTCGGAACTCTTCTTGAGATTATCTGCCTGTTTACAGTAAGCGTCCCTGCAACATGGGCTGCCGGCATGATTTGGCATCTTCCGTTCCTCGCCGTATTCTCATTCCTGTACACGGATGAGCTAATCCGGCTTATCTTTGAAACGTGGTACACCATAAGCGGAAAATGGATTAAACCTGTAACAGAAGTTGGACGGTCTGCGCTTCCGGAATTCAAGGCGGCGCTCGCAGCCAAAAAGAGTCTATCCAAACAAAATTAGATTAAAATAATTATATAGAAATGGCTGAATATGTTCCACAAACAGTGATATTCAGCCATTACAAAAGCTACTATTTTCTTAACCGTTCACTAACACTCCTATTTTACTGCCTTAATATCCTCCACCATCAAATCAATCAACTGCTCCTGATACCCTGCTTTTTTCTCTGCCTTCAAAAGCTTTGCAAGTTCCCTCAATTGGACATTCCCAATCTTATCCAACCGTTTCAACCGTTTCTCTGCAAGTATATCCTTCGATATTGAACGGTAATAGTCCTCCCCCGTCATTCTCCATGGAAAAATCTGCCCAGAACCTCTTGCAATCACTCTATCTGCTATCTCAATCCCTTCCGGATCAATATCTCCGCAGTAATATAATTTACATCCGGATTTTAACAGTAAATCTATTAAAAATAAAGAAGCTGTTCTTAACTGCCCGGAAGTGCACACGATTGAATATTCTTCCCCTCTCATTTCTTCACACACTTGGGAAAAAACCATCTGGTTTTCGATAATAAATACTGTCTTCCTGCTGCTGTCCGCCCTTGCCAATCTGCTCAGATTAGAAAGCGTCAGAACATATTTTTCGCCCTTTCTAATAAAATATTGATAGGCCTCATGTTCACTGTCACCCTCATAGAAATGGATTCCATAACATGAAGTATAGCTAGAGATATCGTCTGGAGCAATCCCTGCCATATAATACAAAGCCAAAACACCCTCCTGTGCTTTCGGCTCCTCTATCTTATATGTAAAGCTTAAAGCGCTAATCAATAAACGCCCTGCAACATTCTGCCTGTCAAAGTAGTGGGGATTCTTTGTTATTTCTGCCCCCAGCACAGCCAACCTGACATTTTCCTTTCTATCTCCTTCCCTTTGCTGCAAGTATGCCAATGCGTTGCACACCTCCATAAGCACTTCCTTTATACCATTCCTCGATTTTTCTCTTTCCCTTATAATTCGCTGATAGCCATATTTTCGTTGTTCCCGCATTTCATTTAGCCAAAGTGTTCCCTTGGCGTCCTTTCCAAACCGGCTTCCTGCCTCATGCAGCACAGCATCCCAAAATCGTTTATTTAACTCAGTCTTTTCATCTCTCTTCTGGCTGTTTGACAGTATCTTTTCATTAAAATATTTTTCTACAAGCGCCTCCAGTTCAACACCACAGTACTTCGTCTCATTCAATGCCGCTTGCAGCTGGGAAACAGAAATTGAAAAATCGCCCGGCAGCAGACTTCTCCCAAAAACTGCACTCAATGCGCTGCATTCCGCCTCAGACAAATTTTCAAGAAAAATTTTCCCTGAAAGCTTCCCATATTTTATGTATTTCTTCTTCATCTCTATAAACATACGAGTATATGCTTTATTTTTTCTGAAATAAAGAGCACATTCCTCAAGAATTTTTTCTTCCACTTTACTATTCCTCAATGATTCTCTGTTTTCCATTCCACAAATAATAGATAACTGTAACTACTTTAGAATTAGCAGGTCTAAGCAATTCTGCTATCCGCAGGAAGGGCACAGAAGCATAGCATCCCCACAGTACCTGTGAATTCATAATAAAGTCAAAATCGAATTTTCTTACAAGGTCAAACATGCTGCTGATATTTTTGTCATCCACCCCCGCAAAAGCTTCATCCAACGCTATGATTCTCGGCAAATCGTCAGGCTCTGCCTTTTTATATTGCGCATTCAATGCAGCGAACAGCGGGACATACATAGCCATTGCCTTTTCCCCTCCGCTAAAGCGGTTAAAGGCTCCGTTTGTTAATTCCTTTTTATTCTCGTCATTTCGGTAATAAAACATTTTAAATTCAAACCACTTCCGGTAATCCAGTGCTTCTCTCACCAAATCAGTATAGCTTAAGACTTCGCCATTTTCCTCCGCCATCTGTTTTACCGTATAAATCTTATTCCTAAAATGTGCAGAAATTCTTTCGATATCCTCCGCAGTCATCAATTCCCTGTCACGGTTTAGCATTTTCTCCAACTCTGCTGTATCCAGCTCTCCCTCTCCGCCTGCGGTCTTCGCCCTCCAGTCCAGTGAAAAGGTCAGGGACATAGAGGTGTCTATCTTTCGCATAAGAGAAGACATATCCTGAATCCATTTCCTGCTTTCTGCAATACGGACATTTAACTTCCTGCTCAGGGTATCCGACAAAATATTCTCAAACAGCTCCCTATCCTTCTGACGGATCAACAGTTGGGTTTCATCAATCCTCTCTTTGATTACTTGATAGAATTCTTCAAAATACAGCTTCCGCCCCTGCATATAAGAAACAATTCTATGACGTTTGCGTAACGCCATCGCATCTGTTGTCTCTTCTGCAAAGCAATCTTCCATAAACGTCCCGTAAATTACCAGGCTTCCAATATGCGCATGAAAAATCCTGTCCATGTTCGACACAATCTCTGCTACGGATTTATTTCTGTCTGCTTCTCTGATTACAGTTTTTGCCTGTTTGGCTGCCTCCGGAGTTGTTTTGCTTTCTCTGGCAAATACAAGTCCCAGGGATAATTCTTCATCAAAATATTTTCTGAGCCGGACCTCCTTCTCCATTTTCTCCATCACACTTTTTTTCTGTGTCTCAATATCCGGTTCCAATCTTTTCACAGTATTTTCCCATACAGCCTGCTCTTTTCCTAACTCTCGTTCTTCATCGTCTTTTAGGTTCAACTCTTTCCAAATTATTTTCAGCCGCTTTGCCCTCTCTTTATTTTCAGGAGCATTCAGGAATTCGTCAAGTTTCTCTATCTGAAGCTTCTGTTCCTGTACCTCCTGCTCTGCTCTTTTTTTATAGATATCTTCTCTATCGATTGCGTCCTCCTCTTTCTCAATCAACTGTTTCTGCATATCTTCTCTTGCCCGCTCCGCCAAAAAGCCCATTACAGCCATCTGAAGCGATTCTAACTGCCCCTTATACTCATAGAGCGCTCCCAGTATCTCCTCATAACTCTCAATGTTTCTTTCGTAGGGAAGCTCTCGACACTTGGCTATGACCCGCTGGGCGGACTGCTTTTTTTGAATTTCACAGCCTTCTTTTTCTTTCTGTTTTTTCCCACATTCTTCACTGCACTTTTCAAACGTCCAGTTTAAGTCTTTTTTCATCGCAATTGCCTCGTCCAACTCGTCAAATACGGGCAATCCGTGATACTCTTCCTGCAAAATTCCAATCCTTTTCCTTAGTCCGTCAATTTCCTGTCCCAATGCCTCCAGTTCCTGCTGCAAAAGCTGCAATTCTTCCTTTTTTCTTCTGATTTGCTCCTTCTTCTTCTCCTTTCTTATGGCTTCCCCAATATAACAGGCTTCCCTTTCAGGCCTGCTGTAACCTTCCAGTGCGCCATGTCTGAAATAACCGTCTGGCTTTAACACAATCTGGCAATCATCTTCCTCTCCGATATTAGACAAAATCCTCTCCGTCATTTTCCGCAGCTCCATATCTCCTGCAACCGCTGCCAGTTTACTGTATCTCGTTTTTCCGGAATCTTTAAGGCAGAGAATCTTATCTGACCATTCTTCCAGAATCTCCATAGCCCGCGTATAGTCTTTCTGCGGCACTACCAGGGCATCCAAAAGTCCCGCATCCTCCAACTGGCATTCCAGCAAATCCCTGTCCCTCATAGAAATATGCTCTGTAAAATCCACTGCTTCATAAAAAGGCGAAAAGGAAATGTTATTCTCTGCCAGCTTCTCCCTCGTTCTGGACAGGATTTCCCTACGCACAGGCGTTATCTCTGATACTTTTTCCAATTCCTCCAATTCTTCCCTGCAGATTCTCACAGACTCCGCCTTCTTTTCTTTCCGTACTTCCAATACAGAAAGTTCACTTCCCAGCTTTTGGTTTTTCATCTCCCATATATTTCCGATGAGATTGCGTATATTCCCATAATCCGACACATCTTGGTATTTCTGGATATATATTGATATCTGTTCCAGTTCTTTCTTTGACAGATAAAATTCCTGGTTAAGCTGCTCCAAGCCATAGTATGCCTCAATCAAGTCATCCCTCAGCGCGTCCTCCATCGTTTCTGCATCGTTCACCTGCTGCCATGCCTGTGCCTTCTTTTCCTCCAAGCTGCTGCAGTCTTTTGACAACCTGTCACATTGTATCTGTATTTCCCTGAATTTTTTCAGCTCGTCCAATGCTGCCTGCACATTTTTACACAGTTTTTCAATTTCACTTTTGATTTTCTTACATTCCCCATAGCCATCCGAAGTCTTCCACAAGCTTAAAATTTGTCCATGTCCAGAAAAACAAATGATATTCTGCAGTTCATCCATATCATTCACAAGCTGCTCTATTTCCATCTGATAAGCGTCAATATTCTTCTGTATCTCACGTACTATAGCGTCATACTCCCGTATCGTATTTCTGCGGTGCTCAATGCCTTGGCAGTACAATGCGATTTCTCTCTGTGCATCTTCCTGTCGTTTTCGGCATGTTCTTAATTTTTCTTCCGCCTCCTCTAAATCCGTTGTCCCGATCGCCTCCTTCTCCCGTTCCAACAGACTTTTTTCCCCTTTGAGCTCGCCTGCCCTTCTGTATGATTTCTCCAGCTTTTCCTTTGTCTCCTTCAATTCGTCTGTCTCTGCTTCCAGCTTTCCCCTGGCGGCGTCAACCATCGCCTTTTCTTCCAGGTAGGCGATCGCTTTCTGCCCCAACATATACTGATTATATCTTACATACTCATTCCGTATAATCTGCAAATCTTTATAAGCCCTTTTTAATCCATTCAGCTTATCCTGTATATCATCCATTTTCTCCATGGCGTCTACCATAGCACGCAAATCCTCATCGGACAAAGTCTGCAAAGAGTCGTTCAATATCTCATATACTTTTTTTGGCGTAAATTCCTTGGAAAGCTTGGGTGCCCTGACCTTTATGAGCAGCCGTATAAATTGTTCATACTGTTCCAGTCTCGGAAACCCAAATATATGTTTATTTACTAAACCCATATATTCTTTTTGCGCTTCTGTAAACAGATTATTTTCTCCCAGTTCCTTTTTTATCTCCTGCTTCGTATATACAATTTTCGTATTTCCCACATCACGATACAGGTTAAAATCATATCCTATTCTCCTCCCATCCAATACGAGAAATCCCCAGAAGCCCATAGCTTTCCCCTTTTGAGCCTGCTGGCCGATTCCAATCGTCCGATAGCGGTTCCCCTTCCTAAACTCTAAATATAGATAGCCGGTAGCTTCCTCCTTCTCCCCATCGTTCAGAAAATAGTATTCCATTCTTCTGTCACTGGAGCCAAAAGGATCCAATCGACTAGGCGTCCTGTCACCATCCAGTATAAAAGGAATAAAACTCTGCGTAGTAATAGACTTTCCTGAGCCATTCTGTCCCCGTAGAAGCAGTTTACCATCTGCAAAAGAAAATACTTCATCATCGTATAGCCAGAAATTCACAAATCCTATTCGATTCATATGCCAACGCTCACTCATCTGCTCTTCTCCTTTGTCTCAAACTCTGCCGGATAGCGCCCGATCATTTTTCCTGCTGCCGGATAGATGACAATCTCCCCGTCACACTCGTCAACCATCATCCATGATTTCATATAAGAAATAACCGCTTTTAACAGTTTTGCGTCTTCCATCTCCCTGTATTCCTTGCTCCATGCCGCCCGATATCTATTACGATAATGGTGCATTTCTTCCTGAAACTCTTTTATTGAAACAACAATACAGTCGTCCTGCCGCTTCTTCCAAACACCCTCGTCTGCTTTTTCCCTAATCAGCCTGCACAAGAGCAAAACAAGCTCTGGAAGCATAGCCTCCCTTGGATGCCTTTCCCCAAAGGGTTCATCTTCATCTATCACCAGAAAGGCAGCATTTTTATGGACATGAAGCTGTCCTCCCAAATATTCACTGAAATTTTTCTGTATCCACTGTCTCTGGTTTTTCAGATAGATACTGTCTGGGTTATCGGACCGGCTCCAATAAAGAGCCGGTGCCGCCACCATCTGCCTGTATACACGATTAATCCTATAATGCCCTCTGTCCGCTTCGCTTTCCTCATTCTGCTGCTTCTCAAAATCTTCCCATGACTGAAAATCAACTATGCTATATGCAAAATTCACCGCCATGTATCTGGAAAGCCCTGTATTCTCATACAAAATCTCCTGCCCAATACTGCTGCCCACATTATCGCTGCTCCCTTCATATGCTTCTAACAGCCTCATATTCTCACAAAACTGCAGCACTCTTACCAAAGACTTTCTCTGTGTAAAAGAAGTCCAGTCCACATCCATCACACCTTTTAGCTGCAGCTCCAGCATATCTACCAATTCTGATAACAGAAATTGCTCCTGTTCTTCCTTATCTTCCAGGAATGCTAAGACAGCACAAAAAAGACAGTAATCCCTGCTCTCCGTAAAGTCTGTAATGCCCATATATCCTTCCGCACGGGCAGGGATTTTCTCCACCTTCAATATCTGTTCATTATTGATTACCGTCCAGCCTAGCTGCTCTCGAAAAAATTTCTGGCATTTTGGCAGCTCTCTGCGGACCTTCATATATAATTCTTTATCCTTCTTCTTATCAATCCAACAATTTTCTATTAATGCCCTTGCCGCTTCCATTTTTCTAATCCTCAAACTGAAATATATATCTGGGCATCATAAGTTCCCCATCCTCACATTTCAGAGTGTAACTTCCCTCCTGTTTTATCAAACGAAATGCCTGTCCATACTCGGTCCGTCCGCTTTTGGACACAGTCAGATTCGCCTGTGCAATCCAACGCAAAAGAGTCTCCCTTGTATCCACAGAAATGCAGTCGTCAATCCTACTGATATCCAGCTTACTGTCCTGAATATATTTCATAACCAGATTTCTGTCTTCCTCCAGTTTTTCCAAATATTGGTTACGCTGTGCCAATTTCTCCAATGCTTTACTTTCAAACCCAGATTTATGTATTCTAGGTTTATAAGTTCTGGTATGGGGCTTCAGTTCATATTCCGATGGCAGTTCATCGAAAACGCCACTGTTTATGCTATCCGTGGAACGGGGACAGTTTACTTTAAAATGCCGCACATGCTGTATTCCGAATACATGCGCCGAAAGTTTATGGGCCGCTTCTACATTTTCGCACTGCACGAACATCTGAATAAATTTCTTATAATCTTCCTTACGGCTGATTCCCCAATTTTGTATCTGTACGATTAAGGCTGCATTCTGTATAATTTTCCGTATAACTTCATCTGTAATATCCAATACCTTCTGACTTTCACTTGGATGCCTATCTGTCGAAATGAACCAATCTGACAGGCTCTGCCATTTTCCGTAAATGTTTTCTTTTATCGCATTCTCCCTTAAATCCTGGATTTCCGAATCAGGGTGTGGAATTGCCAATTCACTCTCAATGACCCGCTCTAATACTCTGTCTACCATCTGCTGAGACAATTTCTTAATTATATTTTCAATACGTATAGATTTATTCTGAAGCTGCTGCACAAACTCTTGTAAATAAGAAATAAATCGATCCTTATGTACGACAAACTCAATAGATTTGAGAACCTTATCTGATTTACCTGAATAGAATTCTCTCAAATAATCCTGATAGTTTCGGTTTAATCTCTTAAAATCTTCCTGCAAATTGCTCCACCATTCATTCACCGCTTTCAGCTCCTGACGGTCTATCTGCTCCATTTCATTCAAGGCATTCTCAATCCGCACAAAATAATTCATGGACAGATTACCACTGTCCATGAAAAGATTTTCAAGCTTTACCGTCATTCTTTCTATCTCTACTGCATATTCCGACATTGTATAACGGTATTGCTTATTTTTATATTCCGCAATCGTATAAACTCTTTTCGGGTCTTGGATAGAGGTAAGATTTTTCCATCCAACCAACGCCTCTAAATCTGTTTTTAACTGATCCATAGAATAATCTGAAAACTCCGGATACTCCCTAAGCAGCTCCAGCACATCTTCCTTATATAATTGAAAATGCATTTTTTCGT
>ERZ808028.626-NODE-626-length-27219-cov-6.700906_pt1 | contig 27219 bp, 28 predicted proteins | sample MGYA00380184_ERZ808028 | MGnify/ENA primary metagenome ERZ808028 (study PRJEB31490, sample SAMN06133397) | mouse gut metagenome | isolation source: J8_1 | host: mice | place: China: Chengdu | collected 2015-05 ...
CCCCTAAGGGGGACACCTCATAAATCTCCCGTCCCGCCCGCTGCCGGCTCCGCTCTCCTTCACTGTAAAGAAAATTCCTTTACTTGTCTAAATTCTTCTTGACATTTACCCAGGACGATGAATATGACGATGAATATTTGCTGTTTGCAGACCAAATCCCTGCCTGATTGAGGCTGTCAGCAGCCATAGCGCCACCAGCAGCAGAGTAATATTTCCCCGGCTTTCGGCCAAAAATATTCCTGCGGCCAGGGCCGTCCCTATGCACAGGCAGTCCAGACAGCACCCTGTTCTGGCCGCACAGTCAGGTCCAGCCAGCAGCGCAATTGTGCAGCACAGTGCCCGTCCGCCGTCCAGCTGTCTCACCGGCAGCAGGTTAAAAATGGCCAACGCCAGATTGAGCCCCGCAAAGGCGAGCCCATTTTGAAAGCTGCAGCAGCCCATTGCCAGCAAAAGATTGACTCCAGGCCCCGCCAGTGCGCACATCCCCTCCTGCCAATAGCCCAGTGGCTGTCCCAATATCATTTCCGCCCCTACCGCCGTCAGGCGTATGCGTTTTACCTCCCCTTTCAGCAGCTGGATCATAAAAAAATGCCCCAGCTCATGGGCAGTACAGGCCGCTGCTGCCATAGGCACGATGAAAGATCGATCCAAATAGTTCAGCCAGGCCAGCATCAAAAAAAATCCGCCCGTCGCCTCCACCCTGCCCAGCCGCATTATAGAAATTCCACATAATAGGCGGGGTTCAGATGCATCTTGTTATATTTCAGCTCCAGATGGAGGTGAGGACCAGTCGCGGAACCGGTAGAACCGATTTCGGCCACCTTCTCCCCGATTTCCACGGCCTGTCCCTTGGTGACCACAATCCGGCTGCAGTGTGCATAGAAGGATTTCACACCGTTTCCGTGGTCCACTTGAAGATACATACCATAGGAATCATCCTCTCCAATATACTCCACCGTTCCGGCCGCAAAGGCCCCAATAGGGTCTCCCATCTGTCCTCCAATATCTACGCCGCCATGAAAATGATATTTTCCATCAATAGGGTGATCGCGATAGCCATAGTCTGAGTTGAGCCGGCCCAGAACCGGATTCATTGTCTCCAATTCCCCCAGAGACAGCTGGTCCATGGTATAGTTGTTCGGCAGAGGATCACCGCTGTAATCAGATGCCGCCACCAGTGTTCCCGCCGCCGGGACAGCGGGCGGCTCCTCTGGCGCTGCGGCCGGCTCTGTCTCGGGAGGAGACGGCTGATCCTGCGGTCTCTCCGGTAACGCAACGCCAAATCTGGAGAAATCCGCATAGTGGGCGGTCCGTACCGCTGTGTTGCTGCTCTCACCTAAGAATTTCAGCTCAGAGGCCATGACACCGGCCGGCTTCGGCGGAAAAAAGGCCGTCTGCTGGGGCTTCTGCTCTTCCTCCGCTGGCGCCCCGCCAAATACTTCAACGCAGAACGCTCCAAGATCAGACAGTACAGTTCCCTCTTCCGCTAACGATTCGCCCAGGCTGGACAACGCCTCCCTGAAATCATAATCGGTGGAAATCAGGGTAAACAGATCTGTCCGAACCTGTATCAGCTTCTGTGGGAAGGCGCCCTTCCACAAAAAAATAAACAGAAACAAGATCAGACAGACTGCCAGTTGAACCAGCCTGACCTGCTCCTGACTTCGTGCCTGTCTTTGCCGGCTCCGCCCCGACACACCTCCATAAGATCGGACACTTCTTCGATGGCCTGCCATCTGCACGCTCTGGTCGCTCATAGCTGCCCTTCCTCCCCACATTTATTTGATAGCAGTCTATTCGTTCCAGGTTTATAATATTACTCTTGACAGATGGCTCAGGAATGATTATGATAGAGATTGGTCATCCGGGTGTGGCGAAGCTTGGTATCGCGCTTGGTTCGGGTCCAAGAGGCCGTGGGTTCAAATCCCGCCACTCGGACCAAAAGCCCGCTGAAATCATCAGATTTCAGCGGGCTTTTGCAACTTTTTCCTCGCTTTTTCTCTGCTCAATTTTTCTTTGACCCAAACCTGACCCAAACGGGAAATTTTTGAGGAAGCGTCGATTTTATCCAGCGCTTCCTCGTTCTTGTCTGTATAGCCTTTATGCTTTATACCGCTTGGGCGATAAGACTTCCAACCCGCTTCGCCGCCTCTTTCTGCATATCTCCTGTCACATGGGTGTAGGTATCCAGCGTAAACCCCGCTGAGTAGTGTCCCAGGATGCTGGAGACCGTTTTTGCGTCTACGCCGCTCTGAATTGCTAATGTCGCGAATGTGTGTCTGAGGTCATGAAATCTCACTTTTTCTGTGATTCCGGCCTTTTTCAGCAAGGTTTTGTGCAATCTTCCTACGCAGTCTGGGCCGTACATTCCGCCAGTGACCGGCGAGGGAAACATATATTTGTTGAAGATGTGCTTTCTGTGCTCCTCCACCAGCAGGTCCACCGTTTCTTTCGGCAGATATATCGTTCTCACCGAGTTCGCTGTCTTGGGCTGGCTGACTTTCACCTCGCCATTGATCCGCCCCGCGGACTTCGAGATTGACAAGGTCTGCTCCTTTACATTCAAGTCGCTCCAGAGCAGGGCCACAAGTTCACCTCTCCTTAACCCGGTGGTCAGCTCCAGATAGAACATTGGCAGGACACCGTGCTCCTCCGCCGCTCTCAGATAGTCGCCAATTTTCTCCGGTGGAATTACCTGCATCTCTTTTTTCTCTTTTGGCGGCAGTCTGCACCCTGTAGCCGGATTATATGGGATTAGCCGCTCTTTAACCGCCTGTTCCAAGCATTGCCGCAGCATCGCATGGAGGCCGCGCACTGTCTTGTTGCTCAGGCTCAGGTTCTGCATCCCTTCGTATCTCTGTACTCTCCCTCCCTCTTTGACCTTGTTGTAGAATTGCTGGAGATCCAAAGTTGTCAACTTATTTAACTTGATTTTCCCGATGTGTGGAATGATGTGCTTGTCGATGTAGTTTTTGTAATAGGCTGCAGTCGTTTCTCGAATGGACGGCTTGGCGTAGTTTTCAAACCAGAGAGTTGCCCACTGCCCTACTGTATACTGGTCGGTCTTGATGAAATTGATTTTGCCAGCCTCCTCTTGGGCCAGTCTCAGCTTTTCTTTACACTCTTTCTGCGTCTTAGCCAAGACATTTTTGCTGATTGGTTTTCCAGTGGCTGGGTCGTAACCCACTGTGTAGCGTCCCTCCCACCGTCCGTCCTTGCGTTTGCGGATGTTGCCCTCGCCGTTAGCTCTCTTTTTTGCCATTATACATCGCCTCCTTAGCCACACAACATACCATTGTGCGGCCACAATAGCCATAGGTTCACTGCAGAGTTATCAGAAATTTATCATTTGAATTTTGGACGCCGTTTGTTATCTTTGGAGACAGTGGTGCAGTTGACAGCTATCCCATTGTCATCGTCCAGCTTGGTGTCTGCTCCTCGTGGTCATCCGGCTTGTGTCCCATTGCGATCTTCTTTTCTCTGAGCTGTGCCAGCCGCTTCCGGTCGATCCGAATACCGCCAGGGACAGACGGGGCCGGTATCTGCTCTTGGAAGATACGGCCCATGTGATGGAGCAGTCGAGTGACTGACAGCATGACCGTGGGAGGCTTCAGGCAGTCCCAGCGGTCCAGGAAAAACTGAGCGTACTCGTTTCCCTGAGCGGCTGCCTGCGAGAACCAGTAGTAGGCCTGTTCATGATCCTGTCTGTCCAGATACAGCTTACCGAGAACGTATTGGGCGTACTGGTTTCTACCTTTAGCCGATCGGGTCAGGTAGCTGATGGCCCTGGCCGTGTCTTTGGGAACATCCTCACCTTGGAGATAGAGCTTGCCCAGACGGTAGTTGGCGTACTGATTGCCTTGGGCGGCGGCTTTTTCATACCAGTCGACAGCTTCCTTAATCCGTTTCCTGCTTTGCAGGAGCTTGCCCAGTGCGTATTGGGAGAAGTCATTTCCAGCCTCAGCGGAGCGGCGGAACCACAGCTCTGCTTTATCATCGTCCGGCAGGACACCTAAACCATCCCGCCAGCACTTACCCAACTGGTGCGCCGCCACTGTAAGGCCGGCGTCCCAAAGCTGTTCCAGCACTTGGACAACCTCCTCCTGTTCCGCCCAGGTTGAGTCGTCATCGCAGAGGACATGCTGGGCTCCCCGATATGCGTTCACCATCTGCCAGTGCGTATGAGGGACTGGGACATTTTCCTCCTCGAACGGCTCGTCATCCATCTGCTCATCCTCGAAGGTAACTTCACCCAACAGGATATACTCCGCTTCCCGGATGACCATATTCTTGATCGACTTGAACTCCTTCTGCTGAGACAGCGGCAGACATTCTCTGGGTTTGTCCTTGTAGTAATTTTCCAACTCGTCTCGCAGCTTGTTCCAGACCTCATAGCACTCCGCCACCGCTGGGAGCCGCGCCAACTCATCCACGATGGCGTCCACCTGGGCCTTGGCCGGCTTTTTCAGATAACCGTACATCTTTTTGCCCTTAGCGTCCTGGAGCATCTCGGCCAGAGTGAACAGCTTGTCCTCAATGACAGGACAGTCACAGATTCCGGACTTCATCTCTCGGATTAGATTGCGCATTGCCTCCTGCGCTGTATCGCGCACTTCCTGATAGGACAGGTCCTTTTGTTTGTAGAGGTGCAGGAGTTCATCTTGAAAAATATCGTTGGTCAGTTTGGAGCGCATCGTCTCGATGCCTTGCTCGGTCAGATAGCCTTGCTTTGAATCAGCGGACCAGACCATCATGTGGATGTGGGGGTGGTGCTTCTCATCGTGAAAGGCGGCGCACCAGCGGAACTGGTTGGGCGGTATCTTCATCGCCTCCGCCAGTTCCGTCTGGTGAGCCAGAAGGAGCTTCCGCCAGCTCTCCGCCGAGTTGTACCCCAGCCGGACGGCGTCCTCCCGTTTGAGCGAGTAGATGAACGTCCAGACGGGAGCCGGGTGGTTGTTAACCTCCTTCATTGTGTCATCGAGGTTTGTACTCTCGGCGTTGGAGAACAGGCCGTGAGACCTTGGACGCTCCGCGATGTACTTTAGGTACTGGTCGCCGGCGTTCAGCAACTCCACACCATCCCGGGTGCCGATGTACTCCGCGTAGTGTCCGGCACCGTCACCCGGTTTGATGTATCCGCTTTTTTGAACCAGTCCCTGCATCAGTCGAGCCTCTTTTGATATTTGTAGGCGTCTTCAAAATCGACTTCGCCGTTCGTTTCTTTGATGTCCTTGATACAGTTGACCCGTACCTTTTTTAGCGTGTCCAGATCCACATTGAACCCGTAGGCAACGATTTGTGCCATGATCGCCTCCTCCACCGACAGCTTGAACAGCAGTTTCCCGATTCGGCCACCCAGAACATCCAGTTTGCCCTCCAGCATCTCCGCGAGGACACGGGGCAGATAGCTGTAGGCCTGTTCGGTATCCAGATAGCCGGAGTAGAACTGGATCGCTTTCTCGATGTACTCATTCTGTGTGGAGCAGTTGTCGGTGCGGTAGTGATCCTTGACTTTGTTCCAGGCCTCATCCGTCAGCCAGACGGTGTGGCGATTTTTCTCTTCTTTCATGTGTAAACCCTCCTTTTTCCGCAATAGCGTTATTGGAAATCTTGAAACAGTGGCTTTTTCCTTTGCTCTTTCGGAAATCAGCGTCAATCAAAAATGTCAGCCTGTAAAAAAGCGTCAGCTCCCGTTCCTGAAACCGCCCGCACTGCGGGTGGTTGTGACCGCACCGGCGTAGCAAAAGCGCCGGCGCTTTCTCCTGCTTCTCACCGTCCCCTCGTACACTGGCGTTCAACTGGCGCACAGCGGTTTGCACTGTTGGGACGGGTCAGGTGCTGCCGGAGCGGAGTCCGGGGCACACAGGGCCGCTCTGGGGTGACGGTGGTCGTATTCCGCTTGCCGTCGGAGAACACGCCTACACTCCGTGTCCAACTCCAGTTGATGAAGCTGTCGCTGGTTGAACGCATCCATCGCCGCCCGCACAGGCAGGATCGTGTAGAGGTTGTTGCCATTCCACTTCATTCCGCGCTTGTCGAAGTAGCTGCTGGACTCCGCAGTAATCAGTCCCATTTCCAGCAGGGTACCGATACTTTTCATTGCGGTGTTCTTAGAGACTCCGGTCACCGCAGAGATGGTGTTGTAGCTTGGGTGGCAGTTGTGCGTTCGACGGTCCTCGATCAACAGCAGGTAGGAGTAGACCATAAACGCAGAGGGCGGAAGCTGCAGCAGGAACACCTCGTTGGGCAGAGTGAAAAATTTTTCGCTGGTGATGCACTGAACATCCAGCGCAAGAGATCGTTCGGCAGTGACGAGTCCTCTGTCCATCAGAGCCTCCAGATACTTTTTCACTGTGCTTGTCGTCATATGGACATCTGTTGCGATTACTTCTGGTGTGAATGTACCAGAAGGACGATGATAGCAGAGGTAGGAAAAAATTATGAACTCAACCGGCTTGAGCTTGTACTCCCACACCGCATTGGGCATAGCGAATCGGTAGTGCCGCAGATTACGGCGTGGCCAGCCGATTGGTGTTGCGTGCCGCCTCATAGCTGTGTCCCTCCAACTGTGTTCTGCTCCACCCACTGGATGAACTTCTCCTTGGGTACGACCATACGGCTACCCACTTTCAGTATTGGGAAACTAGGTTCGTGCATCAGCTCGTAGCCGCTGGAGGGAGAGACACCCAATACCTTTGCCACCAGTTCCGCATTGAGGAACAGCGGCAGTTCGCTGTAGTCTTTGAATTGAGATACTTTCATTTTGGCTTCTTCCTTTCACAGTTAATATTCAGTTATCGATGTGCAGATGGTGGTTGACTATTTCTTCCTGATGTGATATAGTCTACTCACTGATGTGGCTATCGTAACACAGCGGAGCAATATTGTCAATAGTTAAAAATAAAATAATAGTCTATTTTGTGAGAGGAGAAATTCCGATGAATTTTCCAAGACTGACTTTCCCGCTGACTGTGGACTTTGGGGATACAGAATATTGGATCAGAGAACAAGGGCCTTTCAAATACGGAGCTGCGGTGACAGCGTTTTTCATCGGAGAAGATATTGGACCAGTCTCCAACGACGGCATTCCTCTGATGCATGAGCTGGAGCACCAGCTTCAGACTTTTGGCAGCCACCTACAGCCCTATGCGAGAGAGCGAGAAATAGACGCGGCGACGTTTCTCTGTCCGGAGGGACAAGCGGTTGGCTGTTCGGTTTGTTTTGCATTCCACCCAACGGATGGCTGCACCGGAATTATGACAGAGCGATACACTTTTTCTTCTCTGCACGATTTTCTCTTTGTGGAGTTGGGCAAGTCGATCCTCCGCGGCAACGCGCCCCGGCAGTGCCGCCTGTGTGGACGCTGGTTCCTCCATGAGCAGGGAGACCGGGCGATGTACTGCGAGCGCATCGCGCCCGGCGAGGAGAGCAAGACCTGCCGGGAGGCTGGGGCGCGGGCGGTCTTTGAGAAGAAGATTCAGGATGAGGACACCTGGAAACTCTACAAGCGGGCCTACAAAAAATACTACGCCCGCTATATGAAGGGGAACATGAGTGAGGCGGACTTCAAAGCTTGGGCAACACAGGCGGCGGCTGACCGGGATGCCGCGATCGAGCAGATCACGCCGGAGATCGACGCGGCGCTGAAAGCACAGATCATTGAGCAGCTACGAGAGAAACTGAACCGTCAGTGAGCGCGGCCCTATCTTTGGAGACACAGGTGCAGTTTATTTTGGTAAGGAGGATTTGACATGTCTATTCTTGGAGCAGTGATTGTCCCCCACCCGCCGCTGATCATTCCCGCAGTGGGACACGGGCGGGAGCAGGAGGTCCAGACCACTATCGACGCTTACCGCACCGCCGCGAAGCAGGTGGCGGCCTGGGAGCCGGAGGTGCTGGTCGTCACCTCGCCCCACCAAATCATGTACACCGACTACTTCCACATCTCTCCGGGCCGGGGCGCCACCGGGGATATGTCCGCTTTTGGCGCGCCTGAGACAAAGATGGTTGTGGAGTACGACGCCCCGTTGCGGGACGAGATCATCCGCTGCGGGGAGGCCGCTGGCCTCCAGGTCGGGACGCTGGGTCAGCGGGACCCGTACCTGGATCACGGCACCTTCGTTCCGTTGTACTTTATGCGGGAGGCCGGGGTGGACTGCCCCATCCTCCGTATCGGCCTGTCCGGATTCTCGCCGTTGGACCACTATCGGCTAGGCCAGTGCATCGCTCAGGCTGTGGAGAACTTGGGCCGTCGTGCGGTGTTCGTTGCCAGCGGTGACCTGTCCCACAAGCTGAAGGACGACGGCCCCTACGGCTTCGCTCCGGAGGGGCCGGAGTTTGACCGTCAGGTCACCGAAGCAATGGCCGCCGGAGACTTCCTGCGCTTTTTGACCATAGACCCCGTCCTCTGCGACCAGGCAGCGGAGTGCGGTCTGCGCTCCTTCCAAATCATGGCCGGCGCACTGGACGGACAGGCTGTGGAGGCGAAGCTCTTCAGCTACGAGGGGGTCACCGGCGTGGGCTACGGAGTGGCCATCTTTGCTGTCACCGGCCCGGACGATGATCGACGCTTTGGGGAACAGTGCGCGGAACTGGAGCGCGCCCGTCTGGCAGAGAAAAAAGCCTCCGAGGACCCCTGGGTCAAACTGGCCCGGCTGTCCCTGGAGACCTTTGTGAAAACAGGAGAGCGGCTGGATCAGCTGCCGAAGGGCCTGCCTGACGAAATGACCGGCCAGGCCGCAGGGGCCTTCGTCTCCCTCCACGCCCGCGGCCAGCTCCGGGGCTGCATCGGGACCACCGGGCCGACTACTGAAAGCGTGGCCTGGGAGATCGTGCAGAACGCCGTTTCCGCCTGCGCCCGAGACCCGCGCTTCCCGCCGGTGACTATTTCGGAACTTGACAGTTTGGAGTACAGCGTGGACGTGCTGGGCCAGCCGGAACCCATCGTCTCCCCGGCGGAGCTGGACGTGAAAAAGTACGGCGTCATCGTCTCCTGCGGCGGCCGGCGGGGTCTGCTGCTGCCCGATTTGGAGGGAGTAGACATGGTGGAGCAGCAGATCGATATCGCCCGGCAGAAGGGCGGCATCAGCGCCCGGGAGAAGTACACCCTGGAGCGGTTTGAGGTGGTGCGTCACACATGATTTGTGAACTGTGTTTTCACCACTGCGACCTGACCGAGGGACAGACCGGTTTCTGCCGGGCCAGGGCCTGTCGGGATGGCAAAATCATTCCGCTGAACTACGGCAAGGTGACCAGCCTGGCCCTGGACCCTATTGAAAAGAAGCCACTGCGGCGGTTCCACCCCAGCAGTAAGATTTTGTCCGTGGGCAGCTTTGGGTGCAATCTGCGCTGTCCCTTCTGCCAGAACCACGAGATTTCCATGTCTGGAGACGGGGAGCTTGAGACGGCGGAGGTGTCCCCGGAGGCGCTGGCCAGCAAGGCGCTGGAGCTGCGGCCCTACGGCAACATTGGGGTGGCCTATACCTACAACGAGCCGCTGATCGGCTATGAGTACGTCCGGGATTGCGCCGCATTGGTCCATGAGTGGGGGATGGTCAACGTACTGGTCACCAACGGCATCATTGAGGAGGTTCCCTGGCGGAAACTGCTTCCGCTCATTGACGCTGCCAACATCGACCTGAAGGGTTTTACCCCAGAGTGGTACCAGAGGCTGGGTGGCGATTTGGAGACAGTGAAGCGATCCATCGTCCTGGCGGCGGAGCGGTGCCATGTGGAGGTGACTACCCTCCTGATCCCCGACGAAAATGACAGTGAGGAGGAGGTCAGGAGTCTGGCCCAGTGGCTGGCATCGGTGGATCGGAATATCCCTCTGCACCTGTCCCGGTTCTTCCCCCGGTACCGGATGGCGGACAAGGCACCCACGCTGGTGGAGCGGGTGTACCGGCTGGCCGATGTGGCGAGAGAGTATCTGTCCTTTGTCTATACAGGGAATTGTTGAGGATTGAATTTCCGCCGTTTTTCCATTACAATGTAATAGAGGGAATTTTTACCGAAATTAGGAGGGCTTTGATATAGCGAAAAAGACTTCAACTGCGTAAATCGGGTTTGAAAAACAAATCTGGGACGTTGCCTGTGTCTTGAGGGGCAACATGTACGCCTCAGAATACATAAACCTGATTTTTTAAGTACATCCCAGACCGCTCTGAGGAAAAGCACCAAGCTCTGCTGGAGTAGGGCGAGGGCTTTGAGGAGGATGTGGACGAATACACCGCCGAGGGGCTCTTCTTTGTCCCGGTCAACGCTCGGTGGAGCGTCATTGCCAAGGCGGCCCATACCCAGTCCATCGGGATCGCCATTGACGATGCCATGCGGAGCATCGAGAAGAAAACAGGCGCTTAAAGGACATCCTCCTCAAGAACTTCGCCCGGCCCGAGCCGGACAAACGGCGGCTGGGGGATGTGGTAGACCTGTTCACTAACATCCGGATAGTCGAGCACGGCAGTGAAAAGGACATTCTGGATCGCACCTATGTCCAAGTTTGCCGAGCAGGAGGACAAACTGACCGGGAGTTCTACACCCCGTCCTGTGTCGTGCGCACGCTGGTGGTGGTACTCCATCCCTACCAGAATATGATTGATTGTAAAAACCTCGCCAACCTTAAAGATTGTCTGTTACCTAAACTTATGGCTGGGGAGATTGATGTTTCTGGTATACGGTCCTAAGCCGCTAAATTCCAGTTTATCCGTCAAATCCTCTTAGAACCCTGATATATCAAGGCTTCCCGCTGATTAAATGTTCAAGCCTTATGTAATTTCCCTTGTTTTTGCCCTTACGGGCTGAAACAAGGGAAAGTTTTTTACTCCCCGCAGACCACCTTATCCAGCAGCCGGGCGGAGGTACGCTTGGCCTCCCTCGTGGCATGGGCGTAAATGTTCATCGTGGTACTGACGTCGGCGTGGCCCAGCAGCTCCTGCACGTCCTTGGGAGCCGCTCCGTTAGAGAGCAGATTGCTGGTGAACGTGTGCCTGAGCATATGGAAATGAAAATCCTCCAGCCCCGGCACTTTTTTCTTCGCCTGACGGCACATGATACCTACCGTTCCCGGCGTCTCAATGGCCCCGTCAGGCCGGAGACAGACAAAGGACAACTCCCTGTATCCCTCCGGCACCTCCGCCGTCCTGGGCAAGGTGTAGACCTCGTAATAGGCCCGGTCTTTCTCCCTGACCTCGGTGCAGTAGTTCAGGCTGTAAAGCTCCCCATAGCGCAGACGGTTCCCAATCTGCTCCTTTTTGGCCCTCCGCAGGATCGCCGCCAGCGTGTCGCAGAAGTCCACGGTTCGGACTTTCTTCCGCTTGGTGGCCCCGATCTCCGTCTTGTGCCTCGCCCCGTTGTAGCGGATACTGCGCCGCACCGTGAGATACTGCCCGTCCAGGTTGACGTCCTGCCAGGTGAGGGCGCAGACCTCCCCAATACGAAGCCCGGTATAGTAGGCGATCTGGATGGGCAGCAGGGCGGGGTTGTCTTTCTTTTTCAGAAAGTCCTCCAACGCTCGGAACTGTTCATGGGTGAGGATGGGCACAGCCGGGGCGTCCCCGTCCTCCTGGGAGAACAGCTCGTATTCCTCTTTCTTCCCCCGCCAGACCACATACTGCATGGGATTGAAGCTGATGAGCCGCTTGGGGAACACCGCAAAGCGGAACGCCCCTTGCAGGACTGCCGAATACTGCCGTAAGTACCCCTTGCTGAGCGTCTTTGCCGCTGTGCCGTCCGGGTTTGTCCCGCCGAAGCTGAGCAGGTCGATGTAGGCTTGCAGATGGTCGGGGGTGACACTTTTCAGCTTACGGTTTCCGATAGGGTGCTGCTTGATGCGGTTGACCGTCCCCTGATAGGCCATCACAGTGCCATTGCTGAGATTTCCGGGCTTCAATTCTTCCTCTACCCACATATCTAACAGTTGGCCCACGGTGGTGTTCTCGGATTTTGCCACGAATTTTTTCGCCTCGTAGTCCTCCATCGCCTTGCGGAGCAGAGCCACCGTCTCGGATTTGCTCTCCGTCCCGGCGAACTCCCGCTGTACCTGCCGCCCGCTCTCGTCCTCCACATAGAAGCGGTAGTACCACTTTTTGCCCTTTTTGCGTACAGAACCTTTTGCCATAGATGAAATACCCCTTTCTATCCGTGGCAATCGGGCCTGTGACGTATGATGTGCGCTGTTATGTTGTCAAGGTGCCACGGAATCGTTGGCGGCGTTCAGCCGCACCCGGGCGTCATGCAGGATGTTATGCAGGTAAACTGTATCTACCCTGGTGCGCCCTTTGTCGAAGATATGTAACAGCCCGTCCAGGAACCGCTTCATATCCTCGATAGGAGCTTCCATCTCCCGGCGATAGACCGGCACAATGATGTCGTCAACGTGGATGGTGTACTGCTGGATGGATTTTTTGAGGGCTTCATCCCCGGCCAGCCGGTCGATCTCGTTCAGCGTCCTGCCGTAGTGCTGGGCAGTAACGGAGAACAGGTCGATCAGCAGGCAAAGCGTGGACGTAAGGAACCGCCGCTGGATTTCCGGCTGCACCGTCTTACTTACAGCGTCAAGGAAGCTGTTCAGATGGTCTAAGACTTCGCCCTCGCAGATGGTTCGGCCATCCTCGTCTTTGACTTCTTTTTCCTCGGACAGACCCGTGAGCCATTCCGGGGTGGTTTGTAGGGCGTCCGCCAAGCCGTTGATGATCATGCTGCGGTTGGGATTGACCCCATCCGTTTCATACCGCTGGATGGTGGATTTGTTGACCCCCACCCGCCGTCCAAGCTCCGGCATGGAGATACCGATCTCATTTCTGCGCTCTTTGATACGTTTACCGACCTCTTTTGGAGTGAGCATTTCTGCGTTATCCAAGAAGTTCACCTCCTATCGAGTGTGAGTATAACACAGTCAGGCTTGAATTGCAACCCCACTTTCATATATTTTCAAAAATATTTTTTGAAACGCCTTGAAATGAGTTGACAAACAGCGGCGGTTTAAGTATAATAACGACGTTGCGGTTGCAAAACAAGTGCAACAGAAAGGGGCGTGCAGAATGAGCGCAGTTAAAATGGGGCTGACCATTGAGGAAGCCGCAGAGTGTACGGGCATTGGTCGGAACACCATGCGGAAGCTGGTGGACTGGGGCAAGCTGCCGGTGCTGAAGGTAGGCCGGAAGGCAATCATCCGGCGGGACACGTTGGAACGGTTCATGGCCGTCAACCAGGGGCGGAACCTGCTCCGGGAGGGTGACGTCCGCCGGGTTGAGTGACCTACTTTGAGCGTGTTCTCCCAAAATTCACCGGCTGAAAAGAGCAGCCAGGGCGGCGGGGACGCACCCGCGAAATACGTCGGGGCGGAAGTGGTACAGTCTTAGCAAGCAACGTATTGTGATATCACAATACCGCTTGACAGGGGCTTGCCGCCCCTATGACCCCGGAGAAAGGAGAATCCATGCGAAGCAGAACCAACCAAATCATCATCCGTCTGTCCGACGAGGAGCTGGCCGACCTCAACGAAAAGGTCAGCAGGGTACAGGGTTCCCGTGAGCGGTTTATCCGGCAATGTATCAGCGGCGCAGTCATCCGGGAGGCCCCCTCCGTCGATGTGCCGAAGCTGATCTACGAAGTCCGCAGGGTTGGGGCCAGTCTCAATCGTATCCTTATCATCGCCAACGCCAAGGGATTGCTGGAAGTGCCGGAACTCCGCAAGGCGATGGAGCGGAACCGGGAATTGGAAGTACGTATCGTGGACGCTTACACGAAAGACTGACGGCAGATGAAAAGCACCGCACAGCCAGAAGGCCATGCGGTGCCTACATAGACAAATTGCATAAGTGTTATCTACGATACGGTACTGTTTCGCCTGTGTCCTCTTGGCTGAGCAGGGTTCCGGCCTCATCAAAGGTATATCGAAACACCTGGCAGGTGCCGCCGATGGTGAAGGAGCTGGTAGCGGGGGAAAAGAAGGTGTCCACCACGCTCTCCACGTCCCACACCAGTTCTCCGGTGTCATTGATGGCCAGCTTTCCACCCAGGGAACCCTTGACGGAGTAGAAGGTCTCCGGCGCTCCGCCCTCCGGGTCGCACAGCAGCAGCACCGCTGTGTAATTATCCCGCACCATGGGGGTCAGCTCCTCGCTGGAAATCTCCCAAATGTTGTTGTCAAACAGGTAGGCCAGGATATCAGCGATTTCATACCGTCCGCCCCTGTCTGTCTGCTTGGGAACGGCATAGGCCGACAGGTACACCCGGCCCCCAAACTCAATCATATCGGTGATGGTGTAATCGCAGTCCTCCCCTTCGTAAATGAAGGTGTCCAGTGTGCCTCCATCCCGGCTCAGCTTCACCAGCCGGGCAGTCTCGCCGTCCGTGGTGTTCCCCAGCTGTACCAAGTAGCCGTCCCCCAGGCACACCACGTTCCAGATGCCGAGGTTTCCCACCTCAGCGTCGTAGTTGAACAGCTCGTTCCCGTCCATGTCGTACTGGCTCAGGCAGAGGTGCCGGAAGTCTCCCCGGCTGAACACCGCCCAGGTGCCGTCCCCGTTGTCCACCACGGCGGCGATATATTCCCGCTCAAAGCCATGCTCCAACTGCTTTTGCCACAGAATGTTCCCGCTCTCGTCCACCCGGGCCACACAGGAGTACTTGGGCTGTTCGCTGGACCAGGTATCATTGTACCCCCACACCGCTGTTCCGGCGGAGGTGTGGACGCTGCCCTCCACATAGAGGTCAGGGAATTCCGCCGTCCACAGCAATTCGCTGTCCCGGTAACACGCCAGAATGCTCTTATCCAGCACGTCAAAGCCCAGGGTTTTGTCCAGCTTCTCCGCATAGTCCAGACGGTAGCTGATCCCGGTTTCCGGCCGGGTGCTGCGCCACACATTCCGATCCCACAGTGCCGCCAGTTCCTCCGGCGTTGGCTCCCGCTGGGAGATCTCCAGCCCCGGCACCGCCCGCTCAATCACCTCCGCCGTCTTGTCATAGGTGAAATGTTGGCTGGTAATATCCCGGTAGACAGCTTTCACGTCTGACCGGCTCAGGCCCTCGGTAGACAGCCCGTTTTCGTCAAAGAACGCTACCGCCGCGCCATACTCCCTGGCTTCGGCGGCAAAAGCCACCCCTAGCAGGCTCACCGTCAGGGCCAGACAAGCGGCCAGTGCCAGCCATTTTCGGTAGGCCGGCGCCCTCCGGCGGCCCACAGGGATCTCGCTCCGTTCCAAAATATTATCATCCACATTGTCAAACGCTCGAAACAAATCATTTTTGTTCATAGGTATCCCTCCTTCAAAAGATGGGCTTTCAGTTTTCTGCGCGTCCGGCTCAGTATAACCATTACATTGTTTTCGGTAAGACCATATCGCTTTGCGATGTCCGCCACAGGCTCGACAAAGAAGTACCGGCGCACCAGCACATTCCCCTCCCGCTCCGGCAGCGCCCGCACAAAACGCTGGATAGCTTCCCGCAGTTCTTTGGCCTCGTACGCAACCTCTGTATCCGCACCGCCGCCAAAACATTCTCCCAGTTCCTCCAGAACGAGGGCAATCTCGCCACCGCCCCGTTTCTCTGCATTTCGTGCATTGAATCGGTCAAAGGAAAGATTACGAGTAATCTTCGCCAGGAATAGCCGAAGTATGTTAGGCTTTTGCGGTGGTATCGCGTTCCAGACATGAAGCCATGTATCATTGACGCACTCCTCGGAATCTTCGGTGTTGTGCAGGATGTTTTCAGCAATCGTGAAACAGTACGCACCATATTTATTGGCGGTTTCCGATATAGCGTCTGCGTTTTTTTGCCAGTATAGTTCTATAATTTGCCTATCCTCCAACACAATACCTCCTCTCCGTAGTTTGAAGGTTCCTTCACCCTATAAGACGAGAAATGCTCTAAAACCTTACAAGATTTTTCGGAAAATTTTAGTTCTCAATTTGAAGTCTATTGTATCAGGCGCAGACGATGAGAGCAAGTCCACGCATGGGCAAACGACAATGGCGGCGAGGACATATCCCCGTCGCCATTGTGCTTTATGCGTATATGAGTTCCTTATTCACAATCTCCATTGCGTTTGCCCGGATATTGTTCATCTTACCAACCCACACCATCTGGTCGGTAACTTTCAGCGCCTCGGTGATACCTTGGGATTGGGCCATCTGTTCAATGACGGTATCTAACCGTTCTTGCGCCTGCCGGTCAATGTCTGCAAGGTAGCCGTTCAGCTTGCCGCTCAACAGTAAAGCATTATAAAGGGCCGGACGGTATTTTTTGAGATACCGCTTGTGCCGCTGCCCCCATATGCCAACAGGCTGTTCTTCTTCAGCAGGTACAGTCAGACAGGGGAAATAGTAGTCGCCAACGAGTTCATACCACAGGCCGTTGGTCTCGTTAAAAATGTACTTGTCCATAGTGAAATCCTCCGTTATAATATATTCGCACATACGTCACAGTTCCCCGATTGCCACACATTGTTATATCCTGTTGCGAGATTTTCTTGCCCTTGCTTTTGCCCTTATGGGCAGTCAGGGCAAGGGTAAACTTGTGTGGAAGTGAATAAAGGGATAAGGCGAACACACTGTGAAAAATCCTTTGTTTTCAAGGCTTTTGGAGGACTTTATTGAAAACCCACGGTGAGCAATAGGCACTCATAAAATAGTGGTATTCAAATTCCGATTTGTGTGATATATCCTCCCACTCTAATGAAACACCGGACTGCAATCCTCCCATGAACACAAGATAATGTTGAGGTGAGAGTTTATGAACAGTGAGCTTAATTTCAATTCAAGGTTTATCCAAGAATTTACGCCTGACAGCATGGCTGGAGCAACTGAGTCTACTATTGTGTACCACTATACGTCACCAGAGGCATTTCTTTCTATAGTACAAGGAAAATCTGTACGATTTTCAGACCTCCGATATATGAATGATAAATCAGAGTCTTTCTTTTTTGTAAAACGCCTTCTTGAATTTTGTGATGAAAATAAAGAAAAATATCAACATTTTATAGATGTTGTAAATGAATTGCTCAAGGAAAATGACTACAATAAAATTAAAAGATTGGAAATCCAAGATATACGATACAAAGATTTTCTGGGATTAAGAATGGAAAAACAACGGAATTTTATTTTTTGCACAAGTAATGATTCCGATTCTTTGAATATGTGGAATTATTATGCCTCAAATGGGAAATATACTGGGTATAATATTGGCTTTTCTGTTCCAAAATTTCTTAAAACATTTGATGTGGATCACGATGGAACTGTTGATTCTTTTATAATCTACTATGGGAATGTATTATATAAAAAGAAGCTACAGTTTGAAGAAATAGAAGAGCTGGCAAAAGCCGTCGAAAGTTTTATCACAAAAAAGCCTGATAAGCAGTCCGTGCAAAGAGCGGCAATTTCTGTACGAAGTTACATAGAACTGCGTGGTCCCTTCTTCAAAGATGAAAGCTTTAGATCAGAAAACGAGTTTCGCTTCCTGTTTTCCATTGCAGAAAAGAGGATCCCCCATAATGAAGATGAAGCAAAGAAGTACTTTGGACAATATAATCAGCGGTTGAAAGAAGGCTTTTGTGTAAAAAACGGACTAGTTGTGCCTTTTATGCAAGTTGCAATTCCAGAATATTCTATTAGTCGTATTACGATGGCACCTATGACCGAATATGAAATAGCTAAAAGTAGCATCAAGGAGTTACTTAATGTTAAAGGATTAAGGGGAACAAATGATACCGAGATTCCTATTTTCAAATCAAAAATTCCAATTCGATTCTAAAGGGCTGGTTTAATATCCCGTTTATTTTACTGAAGCTACCTTTGAACGGGCTGTCATCGAGCTGTTCGTCCAAATGGTCTACACCCACATCTACGCCCAGACCTGAACCGCATGGACTTCAGTCTCCTGCTGAACTCGGTGCTTCTGGATAGCCTGGCACCTGAACAGAGACCTGCCCTTAGTGGTCATAGAGCTGAAAAGCCCCTCCCGGGAGGGCATAGGGGTGGAGAACACTTACAACCAGCTACGCAACTACATGCAGGACATCCCCTCCCTGTTTATCTACAACGCCATCTGCGTCATCAGTGACCTTTCCGCCAGTCGGGCGGGCACCACTACCTCCGGCCTGGACCGCTTCATGGAGTAGAAGACTAAGGACGAACGCTATGAAAATACAGACTTTGCCCAGTTTGACACTTTCTATGAGTAATGCCCTTAAGTTGAGAATCCAAGAGAAAAAGATATAAAAAAGCTTGATAAATCGCAAAAAATGTGCGGTGAAGCCCTGAAAAGTAAAAATACTTTTCAGGAGGGGCCGCACATAAGATACACACCAAAACTTTTGCGAGGTATGCCAAATTCGTTGATTCGGAGCATGGGGAGGCATCCCGAAAAATATGTCAGACAGCTGGGCCGGGTCTTCACCCGTCCCCGGACGCTGACCTTTGAAGAAGAGGCAGAAACTGCTGTCCGCAGCGCTGGAGGCACTGTTCCACCGCTTCACAGCAGCTCTGCTGCGTCTGGGATAAGGCTCGGACCATCGCCTATGGAGCCATTCTGCCTGACCAGCTGGAGTTTGACATCCTCCTCAAGCTCACCAGCGGCAGCTGGAGGCGCAAGAAATCGCCGTCATCTACTATATGATGCCTCCTCACTTAATCTTGAATCCGTTTTTTATCCTGCGAAGTGTCTTTTCTGGAGTTTCCCGCAATTCAATAAGGAGCATAAACGCAGCTTCACCATCAGTATACTTTGACAGTTCAGAAAGAGATTTGGCAGTATAGCCCTCCACAGAAACACCGGGCTGCAAATACTCATTATGTTCTATCCAATATTCAAATTCCTTTAGGATGTCCGTGTTTCTTTGGAGCTTGAGCATTTTCTGCTTTAACAGGAGGGGCATTACATTGGCCTGCTTATAATAGGTTTCAATAATTTTGCTCATCATGCGGCCTCCTTATTTGTAAAGATGTTTGCAAAAGCTCTGGCTTCGGCTTCTACCAGCTGATCTTGATAATCGGTGAAGAATAAGTATTTCCCGTCAGCCAGAGAAATAGGTGAAATATAGTTCTCAAAATTGAGTTTGTATAGCGTGTCTTGCCATGTTTCTTGTAATTCAGCCCTTTGGTGTTGATAGGCATGGCGCATTTCATGGGCTACGGTATCAACAACTTCCTGCGGGTCATCCAAAGTGTTCCGATTGATCTCAATCTTATTCTCACACGGAAGAAATGCCCCACAAGAACCGTCACGTCCGTCATAAAACTGAATTTCCGGATCTTCGACAATTCCTAATTTCTCGCCAATGACAGCAACTAATTCGCTTATTGCATCTATTCTCTCGCTTTCAGTTAGCTTTTCCCATTTTGATGCCTCAAAGCGGTCTAATACCGCCTGGATTACATCATCCAGCTCAAAATCAAAGTCAAACTCATCCTCAAATCGTCCAAAGATTTCGGCAAGCAGACTTCCTTCATCTATGGAAGATGTATCCCAGCTTTCTGAATCAACCGAGAACAATCCATCTAAGAACGATAGAACTTCCTCATTGGACATAGAGCCAGTTGGTCTTATGTCTTGGAAAACGGTAGAGGAAAGGAGTTCCGAATTATCCTTTTTCTCCACTGTATCGTGAAACCGAATCATACCAAAACTCCTTTCCCGCCCAGCTTCAGATTACAGAACAATATCCTGTGTTCCCACCTTTTTGAATTTGCCGTTTTCAAACACTACCGCTATACCATGCTCCATATCGAATTTGTAACTGCACATAATAGCGGCAATGCGATGTTTCTTAGTGTGCGGGACAAAAATGCTTTTCGGCATAACATACTTGAAGATGTTTTCTATGCCATCATCCGCAAGCTGACCTGCACCGGTCTTACGCACATATTTTTTGACAGCCTCGAGAGATTCGGCCACTTCCTTTGCATTATCTTCCACCATTGCAAAGGCTTCCTTCTGACTTTCCAGAATTTCCTCTCCGGAGTAGCACTCATATGCAACGGACAGATCAAAGGCTCTGTCCCAAATAGTGATTTTACACTTACTCATCGAATCCACCTCCATCTACATTAGTAGCATCACGCACTTTACACTCTGCACATCCGCCATAATGTCCGAAGTAACCATGAATATCTCTTGACACCAAGTCCATTGTACGGGTATCACACCGCTCATGCCAGGAACATTCATTTTCACGCCGCCAGTCACGGACATCTGCTGCCGTCCAGTCGGATCTTCCGTCTTTTTCAATGGCGTTCCATTGCTCCGCACACTTGGCGTCCGCCTGTGAGAAGTTTCCTTGCTTCTCATTTCCATCTGCATCCGTATAATCAAAACGGTTCTCGGTCATATCATCAATTTCAACAGTTGCTTCGGCACATTCCGAGAAGTCTGGTTCAGCGTATCTATACTCAACGCCATCCATATCCTTTTCAGCCAGCTTGTCCCGTGCTGCTCTGCCTTCTTCCGTTTCGTTGGATGGTATGTACTTGGATTCTCCTCGTTCTCCCTCCCATTGGCCACGAATACCGTCAACAGGTATGTTACTGCTTCTGGTTTCGTAGGAATTATAATATCCATCCGAAGCATCATGCGTTTCCTTAAAAAGACTGTTAACGAAGGATTTGGCTTCTGAAACCGTCATATCCGTTTCGGGCTTGATTTCCTTGAAACTCGAAACTTCTGGTTTCCCAACATCAGCTACTTCAGATTTTCTATGGAGTTCTGACATCAGAACACACCTCCTTCTGTTTTATAGATTTCTACAAAGTGAACCAACAGATCATTATAAGCCGCATCACGAATCGCCTGTTCATGCAGGATCAGAGCAAGGGCAAGGTCAATCTGCTTCTTGGAGTAGTCCTTGATAGACGGATTCAGACCATCAACCACGGAATGTACCCAATCCGTGATTTCATTGCAATGTGCCGATGCCTTGATTGCTTCTTCGGCAGACAGGAAGTTATAAACTAACTGGCGGAGAGCTTCGACAGCTTCGGTATCGTCAGAAGATATATACTCCATGAAGTCTTTCTTAATGGATGTATCCAGCTTGGAGCGAATGACCATCCGCTTCAGCCGTAGCATACCCTCACGAGTTCCTTTACGGAGCAGTTCCTTGTTCATAATGCAGTCCAACAAGGATTCAGACACGATACCGGCTTCTACATCCAAATGCTCATCGTTTTCCTTTGGAGTATACGTATATCTGATTTGCTTTCCGGAATATTTCGTCACTTTGCAAAGAACCGGCTGAACCCACTCGTTCTGATAAATGGCAGCCACACCGCAAGGCAATTTCGCCAGTTCGGTAATCTGATCATCATTAAGGTTAGCGGCTCGTCCGACCAGCTCACGGTCAGTTCGATCTGGCAAACGCATGATAATCTTGGTGTTGGTATTGCGAATGACCGACAAGTCAAGCAGCCCAGGAGCCTGGTCCGCAATGACAAAGCCTTGGCCGTATGTTCTCATTTCAGCTATGGCATTTGCCAGCATTTCAACACTCTTACCACGAAGGTTTGCACTCTCGGATGCCTGTTCTGTAGAAGTGCGCTTTAACAGATTGTGAGCTTCTTCCAAGACGGTGATATGCTTCAGCTTTTCATTCATACCGGTGGCCGTTACCATACGATGTTCTTGGAGTTTCAAGACAAGCATACCCATAATCAACGACTTGGTTTCAGAAGATCCCACACGGCTCAAATCAATAATTACATTTTTATCGAACAGGTCTGCATCTGCGATTTCATCACAAGTGAAGATCATCCCGTTAATACCGTTGGTCAAGGATTGCAGACGAGTCAGCAAAGAGCCTTTATATGCACCCTTGTTGTCGCTGTCATATTCGCTGGTATCAATGATCTCCTTTATGTTACGAGCAACATCGGCGAATGACGGGTAGAGATCTTCTCCGTATTTGTTGATAGAGCGGACAAGGTTCCAGCCACAATCCACGTAGGATTTCTCCACAGCGTTTTTCAGAACAGCAGGCATAGCTGCGTACATGGGCCAGCACACATTGAAAATTTCGATCAGCCGGTCAAGGTGCTCTAAAACATGAATCTCTTTCGGGAAGCTGAACGGGTTGATGCGGAGCAGTGGGGTAATTGCTGGATTGGTACCAAATACGGAAACATCGGGGTCGGAGCCAAATATGTGTTTATATTCGCCTTTGGCTGGCTCGACCACCATAAATTGGACGCCTTGTTCCAAAGCCTCGTTCAGGAGCTGATAAACTGTGTTGCTCTTTCCGGAGCCGGTGCTGCCAGTGATAAATGTGTGAGAGGATAAGGACTCCTTAGCAAGTTGAACCTTGACGTTTTCCTCATGATGCATGTGAAAGATATTGCCAATCTCAACTTTTTCCTTGCATTCCGGAATAATGTCAAAGGTAGCAATATTACGTCCAAATTCAGCACACTCAATGACAGGCAGGCCGGGGATGGATTTTCTTGGGAAGTTTAACGAGTATGCCAGTTCTTTCCCGGAAAGGTTTGTTGTGGCTGTTACAATAGGTGGATAAACATTGTAAGTCGGGGTTTCTGCTGTGACATTTGGGTTAAGGCCAAAGAGGGGGTGGCGTAGTTCCCGCAGATAGTTGCAGATTTCCTTTGCATCGCCGCTGGCCTCACCCATATCGCCGCGCCACAGATTGATAGCGGCCTGTGACATATAGGATTCCTCGCCCTGGGTAAGCGCCAGATAGGAGTGAGCTACATTATTGGCAACATTCAAATCCTCGCTCATCACATAAGCGGCAAAGTCCCACATTCCTAAAGCTGTGCTCAGTTCAAGCCGCTTCATCTGTGCTTCCAGAATTTCCAAAGCATGCTTGATGTTATAATTTGTGAAATTCTGATTGATACCCTCACTCTTGCCAATCGTTGCTGTAACGTTGGAGGCCCTCGCAAAACTTGCGCCAAAATTCGCACCAAAATTTACACTTCTAAAAGCACCAGCTGTTCTGGCAACGGACTTGGTTACAGCACGCCCCAGTGTATTTGCTACAGATCGTCCAACCGTTGAAGTCACTGCATGACTGGCTGATTTTGCTATTGCTTTACCAGTGGATTCTGTAATACTTTGAGATATGTTTTGGGTCGTTCCAGTTGTTACAGTATCAGACAGATTTGTCCCGGCTTGCTCTGCGGTACTGCTGTTCCATCCATGATCGTATTTCCCCTCAATGCCGCCTATAATCGGTATTGAAGTACTTCCTCCAGCAGTATTTGATTCGCCAGAAGTATCTGTAATAGAAGTGCTTGACCCTTCTGCGTGGGCATTGCTGATAGAATCCGAGCTACCAGTCGTATCCGTAATAGAACTGTTGGCAGAATCCGTTACGGTGTCTCCAGTCGAGTCAGAGGTGCCCTCACTTGTAGAATCGGTGGTGGTATCACTGGAAGAGTCCGTGGTGCCGTCTGTATGGGCGATGGACTGGTTTTGTCCATTCTGGACACCAGCGCTTGCGCCGATGTTGACGCCTACGGTCGCAGAAGAACCCGTGGAGTTTTGTTCATTATAGGTAAAGGTTGTAGACCAGGAAGCATACGGTGCAAGGCCGGAATACATCTCCGCCAAGCTAAGCTTGCGGTACTCTATGTCACGAATAGGTGTTGCGAGCAGGACAATGATGTACTCTTTGTTCCTCCTATCCGGAACGATGCCATCCAGGAGTTTCTCGATAGTCTGGCTGATAAATTTTTCAGACTTCTCTGTAGGAACATTGGACGCTATTGCAACAGAGTAGGGGATATCATTTTTCATGCAGGGAATGACACCACGACCAAGTTCTTTTGCCCATTCGGAGCCAGGGAAATTACCTTTGATAGCTTCACTCAAACGAATGCCAAAATTGTCAGAGGCAACATTGTTGTTCGCATTATGGGTGTTGGTTACCGCCAGAAATACATTAGTCGTTTCGCAGGTCCTGTGAAATACCAGAGATATATTGCAGTCTTCGTTGGAAAGAACTTCATACACATTCACAAGCTTTTCCAAGCTGTTTTCATTTTTGTCCACCACCCATTTTGTGATGTTGTAAAAGCGGATATTTCTGGCGGTATCAAAATCCATACTACCATACTCGACTTCTCTCTTGATAGGAACATAGAGTTCCTTAAGCTGCGCAAGATAAGCCTTGTAAATTTCCACGCTGCTGGCAGCAAGAAGCCGTTTGGTCAGTTCTTCCGCTGCACTGTCGGTTGGATCAGGCATCTGAGAGAGGTATTCATCTCGCTGAAATTGGATGTTTTCAAGCTGCTCAGGGCTGAGGGAGGATAACTTCGAAACCTTATCAGCAGCCTTCTCTCCAGCTCTCGCAATAATATCCTTGATGCTCATGACATAGCCTCCTGCCTATCAATTTGGCTCTATAAACTTTCAAGATTCTTTCCAATCCATCATCCGCCTAATTTGCTCCGTGTAATCGTTGAGTTTGATCATGCGGGATTCGAGTTCAGAGATTCTTGCGGTTTCTTCCCGTATGATTTCGGCCTGTTCATGAAGCTGAGGACTAAACTCTACAATATTTCCGATAATTGTATCCAGCAAGCTGCTCATCCAGACGTCAAAACTATTTGCGTGGCTACGTTCAAAAGAGTGGTAGATTTCCAAAACCTGCTTTTGCATCTCCTCGTTATACTTTCTAGCAAGTTTCTCAATCTTCAGCCTGTTGGTATCGCCGAAAAATCGGTATAAAAATGCTGTTTTATCAAAAATAGCTTCGGCCTTGGTATCAAAGACTAACTTTTGATATTCCAGGATAATTCCTGAGAGCTCAGTACGCTTTTCATCTGTCAATGCGCTGGAGTTGGTCACAATCTGAGAAAGTGCAAGTTTAAGCTGCTCGGTTCTGGCAGCCCAATACTCCCTTGACGTTTTTTCCAAAAAGACCTGCGCACCACTAAAATTGGTGGTAAATACGTTGCGGACGGTTTCAATAAGCGCATCAGAGGAAGCCTGCTCCGCATCTTTCCTGGTTTCGGTCAGTTCATTATAATTGTCAATAATATCCTTGAAACCTTCTGTAAAGTCAGCTCCGATTTTTTTGAGAGCAGATAAATTGCGCTCTCTAAAAGTATTGGCAAAGTTTCTTCCTAAATTATCTACAAAAGATTTAGTGGATTCACGCACATCCTCACGACGGCCTTCAATGTCCTTTTCCTCTGCTTTCGCCTGACGATATGACGCTTCAAGATCCGCTAATTCGGAAGACTCATACGTTGTAGTTGCCGCTTTAACAAATTCGTCCATGGCCGCAGCATAGTCTTGCTGATAACCAGTTTCTGCTTCAGTAGAGTGGGTTTCCAATCTGTTAATAAGGTCTTTCTTTTCCTTTTCAAGATTTGCATGAATACGTTCACGGTAGGCTTCCTTTTTTTGCTTTGCGTCTGTGATTTCATCAAAAGTAATTTGAATAACCTTACCGAGAAACAGCTTAGATTGTTGGCATTTATTGTAGTGAGAATAGATGCTGGCAAAGGTTTCAATCGCCTGCTCTACACTGTAAAGACCGCTGTTGGCATACAGCAGGTTTTTGTGTCTCTCGGAAAGCATATCATACTTACGCTTAATCTGAGCTGGCAGAATATTATAACGATAAAGCTGTTTGTAAAATCTCGAGGTCGAATCTGTGTACTTATTTTTTTGATCCTCAAAGACTTCCGCATTATGTTCTTCAATAAAATTTTCATCGTTTTTAGAACCGAGACCCATAATCGAAGAAACGAAGTAAATTCCGCCGGAATATAATTGACGTGGAATTGCAAGGTTTAAAATCCGATCACGATCATCATCAGAAAGGCCCGTTTTTTTCAAAGATGCAGCATCTGCCTTATTCACAATAATCATTGTGAAACGGTTGTCCAGTTCGGCCATGTTATTGATGTCCTGATACAACCTGTCATTATCCATGCTATCCAGCGAATCATACTCTGATACAAAGATGGGAAGTCCATTGGACAAACCCTCCAGAGCTGTTTGCAAAACTTGATAATGCTTAATATTGGAAGCGGAGTTTGAACCCGGTGTGTCGAAAATAACAAAGTTATTCCATATCTTTCCCCACAGTCCATCATCGTCAAAGGGCGTTTCTATTTCAATCAAATCGGAAATAGCTTCATCTTTTTCGTGATTAGCGAATCCGTTAATCGTTTCTAAAACCTTACTTAACTTGATAGGTATTGGCTCTGCAGCAATTCCGTCCAGAATTTTCGATAGCTTTACAGCCAGTAAATTTTCCTCCGGATCGGTTAAAAACTTGTAGGAATCTGGATTAAACCGGATGCGAACACTCTTTAAATCGTATTCGAATTTGATGGTCGCCCTGTCTGGCTGCTTCGACTGAGAAATTTTATAAATCTTTGCCGTCGTAGGCTCATCACTGCTTGGAAGAAGTTCATATCCAATCAGGGCATTGATAAAAGTGGATTTTCCGGAACTGTAATTTCCGATTACACAAATCGGGATAACATCGTTGGATGCATCAGAGAACTTTTCAAGCTCTCTTTTAATTTTATCCTTATCAGAAACGCTCTCCGCCACGAGTTGGCTTAACTCTTTGAAAATATCAATTACATCAGGCAAAATATCTCTCGCATTTTCGAGATATCTGCCAGATTTAGAAAGCGTGACCGATGCACTATAGTCATCTTGGCTACAAATGGAGTACAGTTCAAGGTACTCGTCGTCTGTACCTTCAAAAATAACTTCAATTTTTTCTCCATTGACACTGTATTCGCTGACAATCACATCAATAATCTTCTTGGCCTTGAAAGGAAAAAATCCAACACAAAGTTCGTCACAAAGTAACTTACTGTCCGCGTTGCTATCAGCATCAATCGAATGCCATTGTTTCAATGCCTCATCCCAACACTGAAATACTGTCATTTTTTGGTACGGATTGCTGATTATTTTTATTTTCGCCATATCTTTATCTCCCCCATAGTTTATTTGGATGGTAGATACTTCTTCTTACCTACCAGTATCTCAAAATAGTTGTCCAATAAAACGGACTCTTATTGGAGACGGCCCAAATTGCCTCAAATATCACTAACATATATTGCTTATCATATAATTTTTTTCGACATTTTTCAAGAGGAAAGGTAAAATCTGGCACATTCTTTCATGCGGAAAAAGAGTTTGTAGCAAAAATGTACTTTCAATATATTACTCCCGCAGTTAAAGATAGGAAAGTGCCGAGTGGAGGAAAAAGCAGGAGACGAGAGGCGGATGATGCTGCAA
>ERZ808028.629-NODE-629-length-27083-cov-6.546693_pt1 | contig 27083 bp, 25 predicted proteins | sample MGYA00380184_ERZ808028 | MGnify/ENA primary metagenome ERZ808028 (study PRJEB31490, sample SAMN06133397) | mouse gut metagenome | isolation source: J8_1 | host: mice | place: China: Chengdu | collected 2015-05 ...
ATATAGGAGGTTCTATTTGCATATTATGCTAATAAAGAAAAAAATGGATAATTTAGAAGTAACAAAACGAAGACTCACTGACAATATACTTGTATTATACATTATTACAATACTGCTCATCCTACTTGGGCAATTTCTGGGAATGTTATTAGGCTTCCTCCCCTTCATGTCAAGTACAGATATTGCAATGACCGTCTATATGTATCTGAGTTTTATCGGCATCTGGATATTAACGATACTATATCTGCGGTTTACAAAGAAAAACCGCCCTATCCTGAAAACAATCGGAAGAAGGGCATCCGGCAACAACATGAAGAACCTCCTTATCGGGTTTGTCATGGGCTTTGGTTTGAACGGCGTCTGTATCCTTGCGGCATGGCTTAATAAAGACATTTCACTACAATATGATTCTTTAAAGCCGATTGCTTTTGTACTGATCTTTATCGCAGTCTTTGTACAGTCCTCGGCAGAAGAATTGGTCTGCAGAGGCTTTCTGTACCAACGGTTAAAGAGTAGCTACAAGCATCCGGCAACTGCTATTATAGGAAATTCCCTGCTTTTTGCCATCCTGCACCTGATGAATGAAGGCATTACGGTTTTGTCCGTACTGAATATATTTATTGTTGGAATTTTATTCTCATTTATGGTCTATTACATGGACAGTATCTGGTGCGCCATGTCCATGCATGCCATGTGGAACTTTACACAGAATATCATTTTTGGACTGCCAAACTCCGGTATCGTATCCCCATATTCTGTCTTCCGTCTGGATACCTCCACGGCAAATAACAGTTTCGCATACAACGTAGGTTTTGGCATTGAAGGGACTCTATTTGCTGATATTCTGCTGATAGCGTCGTGTATCTGCCTATATCTGTGGGGGGAAAAGCATTCGCACTCCTAAAACACCACAGCCGACACAACGGGAATCGTCACGACAGACAAAAGCGTGGTAAGCGCCACGCCTTTTGCCGCCTGCTCCGCGCTTTCTTCATCTCCATACTGCTGCGCCAGCATGGCGGTCATGCTCGCCGCCGGAGTCGCAAGCATCACCATACACACCCCGCACAGCATTTCGTTATCAATCACCCTGACAATCACCTGCATGGCAAGAATCGGAATCACCAAAAGCTTTGTCAGAGAATACAAAAGCAGCCTCTTATCCAGAAACAATTCCTTCAACCTGATACTGGTCAGAGAAATGCCAATCACCATCATACTTAAGGGGGCGGTCAGCCCGCTTAACCCACTCATAGTCGTATTGAAGAATTCCGGAGTGGGAATCCCAAGGAGATAAATCGCAATCGCCAAAATACTGCCGATTACCCCTATGTTAAATACCTTTCCCCACTCAATCCCCTTCGTTCCCTTCTGTACAGTCTGAATCCCATAAGTATAGATTAAGACATTAAACAGCATGGAAAATATGGCCGCATACAGAAGCGCCTCCTGCCCATACACCGCCACAATCACCGGAAAACCCATGAAGCCGATATTGTTAAATGCACTCATCAGCCGATAAACGCCCTTCTGTTCTTTCCTGACACGAAATATGAATGGTATTGCAAGCGATAACAATACCATTCCCCCAAGAATCACCAAAGCAATTACCGCAGTCAGAAGAAGCTCTTTTCCCTTAATCGTCCCGTCTCCGTTTACCACAGCAGACAGCGTAAGAGCAGGATTTGCAACATTTACCACCACCCAGGAAATCTTCTTACTGAAAGTCTCATCCATGACCCCCTTTTTTGCCGCCCCATATCCAAGAGCAATATAGATAAACAAAACAATCATCTGTTGTAACAGTAACATTTTTACTCTCCTTTTACCACAGTGCTCTGAATCCTCTCATATACTCTGTGCATAGTCATCCCCTGGACAATCGTTGTAAAGAAAACAATCGCATAGGTTCCGCCAAGAATGATCAGATGAATCTCATCAGAAACCATCCCCTGAGCGCTCATGGCAAGAGCAACCGAAAGCCCTCCCCGAAGCCCTCCCCAGGTCAACAGCTTAATGAACTGCGGCTTGTTGTACCCGTCAGGCAGAGGGCCAATGAATATGGATGCAGCTCCAAGGCTTCCCGACCTTGCGACGAGATTCGCAGCAATGGCAAGGAGTGACAAAACCAGAACATGAGGCATCTGTAAAATCCGGATAAATGAAATCCCAAGCATAACATACAAGACGGAATTCAGCAGCGTATCCAATATTCCCCAGAAGATATCAAACTGACGAAGATCAAGAGGCCTCCCTTTATACTCTGAATAATTCCGAAGCGCAGAGAATAAAACTCCGCATACAACCGACGCAATCGCCCCAGAAAATCCAAAACACTCGCACAATACATAGGACATGGACACCGCCAGAAGGCTGGTAAATATCTGCCTGGACTCATCCTTCGTACGGCTGAATATGGCGAAGCATAAGAACGTTACTACAATTCCCACAAACATGGCGCCCAGTATCTCCTTCGCCATCACGGCAATAAAACCACCGCTTTCCTCGGCAGTAACCATTCCCGAAAAAAAGATAAACAATGCCACGCCCATCCCGTCATTCAGCAGAGACTCCCCCTCTATGATGAAGCTAATCCCATCGGGAAGGTGAAACCTCTTTAAAATACTGGTGGCGGCAATCGGGTCCGTAGGCGCAACGATACTGCCGAACATCAGACAGACGGGAAGGGTAAACGAAAGCCCCAGAAGCTTGCCTGCCCCATAGAAAATCAGTCCATAGAACACAGCCCCCAGAAATGTAGCGCCCACAGCCAGCAGCGAAATTGCTCTAGCATACTTCTTAAAATCCAAAAGCCTCATATGGCATGAGCCTGCGAACAGCATAAAGCACAGAACTCCCTCCATCAAAAATCCTTCCAGATTGAAAAACTGTAATTCTTCAAGAACCTGGGATGCCGTCCCCGTACCCCTTAAGACCGCGCTCGCCACCAGCAGCACACCGCCGACAATTACAGTAAACAGCATTAGTGCGATTTCATGGGTAAATTTCGTCACCTTCTCATTAAAAAATCCCAACACTACTACGAGCGCCAATAAAATAACCGTATTTAAAAGAAATGTATCCAACCTTCTTCTCCCTTCAATTTTCTTATTCTCCAGACGGAGTCTGCAGCAAAATCTTAACTGTAAAAATCCCCCCGTCTGTAAGCACCTCCATCATATCGCCATACTTCATGGCAATCATATTAACAGATTCTAACCCCTGGCCAAAACCTTCCCTTTTGGATGAACGGTAATGCCTCCCCTCCTTCTTAATCTCTCCCTGATAAGGGTTCTCCACCTTCACCGCAACCATATTAGACGCCGTCTGCCAAATCTTCAGCCTAATATACGGCTCCTCCATATCTCGAACGCCGTCCATGGCATTTTCCAACAGATTACCAAGCATCACACAGAAATCTTGATCCGACACCTGTTGCTTCTTCGGCAGGGAGACAGCGAAATCCGTCTCGATACCCCTCCTCAGGCAAATGGATTCATAATATGAAATCAGCGCATTCAATGCCGCCGAATAGGAGTACAGCTTCATCTCCGCCTGCTCCTCGTCGATGTATCTGCCCACATACTCCTTTAGCTTCTCGTACTCCTTCTGCCCCACCAACTCGGAAATCACAATGAGCTGATGCCGGAAATCATGGCGGATTCGGCTGTTTTCCTCAACATTCCTTAATAACTGCTGATACTGCGCCCCCTGCATCAAAAGCATCTGATTTGCAATCTCCGTTTTCTGCTTCTCCACAAAAGAACGTGCCACCACATAAAACAGAAAATAAATAAATACTACAAAAAAAGTAAAGAACAGCAAAACAAACGGGTAGAGCTGCCGCACATACCCCACATACATGTTTCGATATACACGCGGGTACATAAAATAGGTAGACGCCAAAAAAAACGCCGGAAAACACCATACCCTTTTCCAAACCGCTTCTTCATGAAAATTTTCCATCACCCAACCCATATATCTGGTAAGAGGCAGATACAGAATAACATCAGCAACCGCCAAAAACAAAACCTGCACTCCCAGGGCTTCATAGGAAAAGGCAAGTGCATTTCCAGACGGGTGCATAGTATAATCGAACATTGTAGCATATAACTTTGAAAATCCTCCCACAAGACAGGCAGAAAGAAACGCGAACAACTTCTTGGAAAATGAAAGCCTAACCTCCCTATTATACAGATAAAGGAAATAAATACCTGCCGGATATATTATGAAATCCGTCACATCTCCCAGAGAATAAATACTTCCAACCAGCACCACACATGAAACCATAACCAGAAGCGCTATGGCAATCTTACCTGCCAACACAGACAATCGGTTCTTCACATATCTCTGCACCGGATAAAAACATAAGGGAATCATAGGGAGAATAATCGAACTATATAACAAATCTTCACATACTTTCGGCAATTTTCTCCACTCCCTTCTCACATTTCGCAGCTCGATACATAAAATATATACCTTAATGGACGAAGTCCACCTACCCGAAGGGTATGCTTTACGGTGTGCCCTTAGCCTTGGGTATACGTATACGGACTATCTGTCTGCTTTTCTCAGATAAATATACCAGTATACGCACCCGACGCAGACCGCGCCTCCAATGATATTGCCAATGGTTACCGGAAACAGATTTGCCCCAAAGAAATTCCCCCAGGTAATGGCGCCCATATCCACGCCTGCCGCTGCTGCTGCATCTCCATACTCCTGTATCCCCTTGGCAAAAATCCCTGCGCCTATGTAATACATATTCGCTATGCTGTGTTCAAACCCACAGAGCACAAACATCATAATCGGGAAGAACAGTCCCATAATCTTCCCCGCCGCATCCTTTGCCGCAAAGGAAATCCATACGGCGATACAGACCAGGAAATTACACAGAATTCCCCGAATGAACGCATCCCCAAAAGACAGCGAGCACTTGGCGGCAGCCGTGGAAATGACGGATACCGCCATCTGTTTTCCAAACAAATCCGGCTGATGGGAATATACGACGCCTGCCGCCACTAAAAGGCCGCCGGCTAGATTCCCAAGATATACCACGCCCCAGTTCTTAAGCATTCCTGCCGGAGTAATCTCCTTTTGAAGCAGCGGAATCACCAGCAACGTATTGCCCGTGAATAATTCGCTGCCCGCAAGCAGAACCATGGTAAGGCCGCCCGGAAACACGCACGCACCGACGAACTTTCCCACCGACGCAAGCGGAACCGAGACTGCTACGGTCGTCGCGCCCACACCTCCCATTGCGATGAACGCGCCCGCTAATACCGCCAGAAGAAGCATCTTGCTAATCGGCGTGTTTACCTTGGCTTTTCCTGCTCCAATATAGTTTTTCGCCACCTCGGCTGGTGTAAAAAAATTCATCTCTCATCCCTCCCATTTATACTCACCTCACTATCATAGCATCTTTTTCTATGATTTTGTATGGAGATATTATAATTTTTATTTCATACCTTGCTGGACGGAGTCCACCTACCCGAAGGGTATGCTTTACGGTGTGCCCTTGGGTATACCTTAATGGACAAAGTCCACCTACCCGAAGGGTATGCTTTACGGTGTGCCCTTCGGGCTGATGGACTTCGTCCAACAATGTATACAATCTAATTTGCTCTAATATCCCCATCATCAAAGGGGTCTCCGCACTCCGGACAGAACTTCGGCGGTTTTGTCGGATCTTCAGGCTCCCAGCCGCATTTATCGCAGCGGTATTGAGGAATCCCCGCCGGCTTTGGCTTTCCGCACTCTGAGCAGAATTTCCCCTTATTCACAGTACCGCAGGAGCAAGTCCATCCTGCTGCCTGATTCGGTTTCGGCGCGCCGCATTCCACACAGAATTTCCCTGTATTGCCCAAAGCCCCACATGAGCAGGTCCACCCTCCGGCCGACCCATGGGAGGAGCCGCCTCCGGCCTGCGATGCCCCATATGCTCCGCCAGCCTGGCTTTGTCCCTCCGGCCTCTGTCCCATAGTATACAAATCCTTAAGATTCATCCCTCCGGCTTGCGATGCCATGCCCATTCCCATGAAGCCAGACATAGCTCCGTTCTTATTCCCTGCCGCCGCGCGCATGGCATCCGCCTGGGCGCCCACCAGCGTTGCCGCCGCCATATTGGGATCACGCATGACCGCCGATTTCTGGAGCTGCTTGATCATCTCCTCATCTTCTTTAGACGCCGTCACACTGTTGACGCCCAGAGAATATACCATGATTCCCCGAAGCTCAGTCCATTTTTTTGACAAAACATCATTGAGGGCGTCCGACAACTCCATGGTATGGCCCGGAAGGGCGCTGTATCGGATTCCCATCTGTGAAATCCTTGCAAACGCAGGCTGCAATGCTGTAAGAAGCTCTGATTTCAGCATAGAATCAATCTGTTCTCTGGTATACACATATCCCACATTTCCACACACATTGGCATAAAATACCATCGGATTCACAATCCTGTAGGAATACTCCCCATTACACCGTATGGAAATGTCCACATCCAGCCCAATGTTTTGGTCCACTACACGGAAGGGCACCGGATTCGGCGTACCGTATTTATTTCCAGGAATCTCCTTAATATTCACGTAATAGATTCTCTGATTCCTTCCTGTGCCGCCTCCAAACTGAAACCGCCTCCAGGCTTCTTTCGCAATTCCCTTTAAGCCCTCCACAAAAGAACCTCCGAACACAGAAGGGCTAGTGCTTGTGTCATAGGTATACGCCCCTGGCTCCGCACAGGCGTCGATTACCTTTCCATCCTCCACAATAATCATACACTGTCCGTTCGCCACGGCAATGTGGGAGCCGTCTGTGATAATATTGTCGTCCCCTTTTCTGTTTGACGAACGCCCTGATACCTGCTTTACTCCCTTAGCCACCAGTACATCTGCATCCAGCGCATCACAGTAAAAATATTCCTTCCACTGATCCGCCAGTGCCCCGCTTGCTGCTGACCATGCTGCCTTAATTAATCCCATAATTTTGATCCTCCTAAACCTCTTTATTTGGACGAAATCCACCCAAAAGGACATGTATTACGATATGCCCTTTGGGTGTCTCTTTATATCCATACACATCCATCAAAACTTTCCGCTGGTTCCAGAACTGCTGGAATGCATCCCGTTGCTGCCGCTGCCGCTTGAATGATTCTCAGTCTGACGCTTCGTGCGCGTCACCGTATGATACAAAAATCGATCTGTCTGATTATACAACTGAAAACTTCCTTCTCTCATATATTCCGTTGCATCGTCCCTTAACTCTCTGGTATTCATACTCTTTTTCCACGAAAGCAACACCCCTAAGGATACGCAGAATGAAAGCAGAAACGATAGCCCGATAATCGTCGGTATCCGCCATCCTTCTCCATATGGATGCTCCTCGGTGTAAGGCTTCCCTTTCTCTGCCGCTGTTAAGTAATCCTCCGCCATAGATACATATCTTTCAAATGCATCGTAAAACTCTCCGTCAGACAGGTCATCCAAAATCTTCTCTCCCAAACGTTCTCTTCCGTATGTAGTAAACGCCTCCTGGGCGGCGCCGAAGCCTACCAGTCCCCAATCCCGCTTTGCCATACTGATGGCGAGCATCACGCCGCTTCCCGAAGACTCTGTCCCAAGTCCATACTCTGTAAAAATCCGGCTCTGCCAGTCCTTAATATCCCCGCCGCCAAAATCCGGCGTAGTAATGATATAAACTCCTGTATTGTACTGCCTGGAGACTCTGGCACATTCCTCCTCAAGAGCATCTTCCTCCTCAGACGAGAGAAGTCCCGCATCATCCTGCACCCATCCCTGGAAGCTTGGGGTATTTCCCCCAGCAGATACATATAGCATTCCAGCCTGCGCCCAAACTGCAAATCCAATGATACACAGCGCTGCTACAAACAAGAACCTTTTTACTACGGAAAAAATTTTTGCCCCTGTGCTGTCCCAAACTGCCCTATTGCTCATCATAACACACCTCCAAACAACAGAAGCCCCAGAATGGAACAAACTAAAGTTCCAATCGCTGTGAACCCACAGAGGTATTTCCAGAACGCGCCTTTATCTACCGGAAGCTCTCCTACCATCTTTCCGGTCTGCCCGTTGATGGCAAACTGATACTTCTTTCCCCCGTAAACTGTCTCAAACAGCCAGACAGGTAAAAGAGCATACAGCACTTTGCCGTTCTGGGATGCAAGACGACGCTTTTTCACAATCACAGACTCATAGCCCTGTACCGTACCGCGTAAGACCTGTTCCGCAGTATTATATAAACGCTGCTTTGCCCTGGCCTCTGCCGCCTTTTCATCCACATCATATTTATCCGTCTCATAGCCTGCAAGATAAGCAGGCTCAAAGCTCGTCAGTCCATTGTAATCAAAAGGCTCAATAGACTCTGTCGTGCTGTCGTCCATCTCCACGCTGCCATCCACAGGCACATGGATAAACTCCATGGTCCCTGCCCTTGAAACCAGATAGTAGGAGGTGTCCACATAGTCATACTCGCTGTCACTCCACATCCTGACACGTGTTGCATTAAAACTCATATCTGCGCTTGCCTTACAGTCAAACAGCCAGTAAGGAACATAGCATCCTCTGATATTTTTTAAATAACTACGGTCTCGGAAGTTCTTCGGAAGCAGACGCTTTCCCTTGCAGAATTCAAGCAGCTTCTTACGCGCCTCGTCCCCCTTTACCATAAACGGAATCATAACGTCCGGCTCAAACTCTCCTGTCGAAGCCGCTTTGATTACCACCACATTGTCACAATAGGGGCAGACTGTACTTACCGTATTCTCATCTGCCTCAATCTCTGCCCCGCAGGACGGGCAGATATATAAGCCATCCTCCGTCTGTTTTGCCCCTTGCGCCTCCTTTCGGTACTCCCACTCTAAGTCCTGCTCTCCCTCCAGGCGTTCCTCCTGTTCATACTCCTCCATTACCTCTAAATCATACTGATTATCGCAGCTATGACAAGAAAGCTTCTGCGTCTTGGGAGAAAATTCAAGTGGCGCCCCACAGCAGGGGCATTTATATTGTACAAAATCCATTCTGTTCTCCTTTTTAATCACCCTAATTCATACCCAAAGGGCACACCTTACACTTTAAATGCCCCGCTCTATTAAGGTTTCAAACTTACGTTAAGCTGCTAAGGGTATCAAAAAACTCCGGATATGATACATCGACGCACTGGCTGTCTTCAATCACCGTCTCACCCTCGGCTAATAGCCCTGCGACGGCAAATGCCATTGCGATTCTGTGGTCCAGATAACTCCTGATACGCGCTCCCACAAGTTTTTTTCCACCCTCAATAATCATTCCATCCTCTGTGGGCGTAGCATCACACCCCATGGCCTTTAGATTCTCCGTAACCGTATCAATCCTGTTGGTTTCCTTCACCTTCAATTCAGCCGCGTCCTTAATCACTGTTGTTCCCTTTGCACAGGCCGCCATAACCGCAATGATCGGAATTTCATCAATCAGGGTGGGAATCATCCTTCCTTCTACGGTTGTTCCACGAAGTTCACTGAACCTGACAAGGATATCGGCAGTAGGCTCGCCCCCCATATCCCTGCAATTCACATAAGTAATGTCTCCCCCCATGGCTTCGCAGACCTTGAGTATTCCCGCCCTGGTTGGATTAATTCCTACATTACAGATTAGGAGCTCGGAGCCTGGAGACAAAAGACCGGCTGCTATAAAATATGCCGCTGATGAGATATCACCAGGTACTAAAATCCTCTGTCCATAGAGCTGCTTACAGGGACGTACCCCTGCCGTTGCGCTGCCATCTTCATGTAAAACGGAAACAATTTCTGCCCCGAACCCTCCAAGCATCAGCTCCGTATGATTACGGGAAAGAGCCGGTTCAGTCACAGACGTGGCGCCGTCAGCGTAAAGCCCTGCAAGAAGGATTGCAGACTTCACCTGTGCCGAGGCAACCGGAGATTGATAACTGATACCGTGAAGCGCGCCAGGCTCTATCTTAAGAGGCGCACATCCATTACTCCCTACGCTCTCTATATGGGCGCCCATACGACTTAAAGGCGTCATAATCCTCCCCATAGGACGGGAATTCAAAGACTCATCCCCAGACAGAACTGATGCAAAACCCTGCCCTGCAAGAATACCAGACAAAAGCCTTGTAGTCGTCCCGCTGTTACCTACATTAAGGGTCTCCTTCGGGGCAGACAGCCCGTAAAGCCCTCGTCCGTGTACCACAAGCCCCTCCTTTTTCTTCTCAATCTCAATGCCCATTTTCTGAAAACAATGAATCGTAGACAGGCAGTCCGCACCCTGCAAAAAATTCGTAATCTCCGTAGTTCCTAATGCAATAGAGCCGAACATGACAGAGCGGTGGGAGATGGACTTATCCCCTGGAACCCTGACCTCTCCCTTAAGTCCGGCTCTCGGATAAATGGTTTTAACGCTCATAGACTATATACCTGAATTTCTGCAGTAATTCCGCCGCCCTCTTTGAAGACGCCTCATCATAGAATTCAATGCGCAGAACCCCTTCTTCAAATTCTCTGTTGTGAACAATCCCGATATTCTTAAGATTCAGATTGTTGGATGCAAGAATCGTGGCAATCGCCGCAATTCCTCCCGCCTCATCAATAATGTCGCAGTAAACCTCATATGCCTTTTTAATAGGTCCCGCAAGGGAGGCCGGAATGGAATTCCGATAGTTTCTTGAGTTGTCAAACAGATGATAGATTCCCTGTTCATCCTCCCTGTCAATCAAGTCTTTCACCTTCTCCAATTCCATAACATATTCTCCAAGAATACGGGAAATATATTCTTTATTCTTCAGACAAATATGCTGCCACATCGTAGGTGATGAAGACGCGATACGAGTAATATCCTTAAATCCTCCGGCGGCAAGATTCTTCATCAACTCCTCCTTCGTATCCGTATCCCGCACAAAATTCACCAGGCTTGCTGCAATGATATGGGGAAGATGACTGATGGTTCCGGTCACATAGTCATGCTGCCGGTAATCAAGAAGAACCGGTATTGCACGCAGAGCCTGCACGAATTCCATATAGCGGTCAATCTTCTTCTGTGATACACCCTTTCCCGGAGTCAGAACATAATATGCATTCTCAATCAGCATTGCCTTTGAATTCACATAACCGCTCTTTTCAGAGCCCGCCATGGGATGCCCTCCGATAAAATACGGCTCAATTCCCAGAGCCTCCACCTCTCTGTGAATGTTCGTCTTTACACTCCCCACATCCGTCAAGATACAATCCTCATGGAGATATTTTGCTGCCTGCTTCAAAAAAGCCGTATTAAAAGAAACTGGCGCACACAGAAATATGTAGCTGCAATGATGAAAATTATCATCAATAGTAGTTGCAGCTACATCAATTACAGACTCCTGTGTCGCCAGCGCCAACGTTTCCTTATTCTTATCAAAAGCCACGATCTCATAATCCGGAAAATACTGCCGGATTGCCCTTGCAATCGACCCTCCAATCAATCCCAGACCAATAAATCCTATCTTCTGCCTCATAATTCTTCTCCTTTGAATAACGTCTAATTCATTTTACCTCAAATTTACTCCTTTTGTCAATATTTCAACAATTTAAACCGCTAAAGCAACAAATTAGACATTACCCTTTTTTACAGAAAGATTCAGCAGAATCCGCGTCACAAACCTGCCATCCTCTATGGCAAAATCCACCTCTCCGTTATAACGCAACGCCGACTTAATAATACTCGTGGTACCAAGCCCTTCCCCTTTTGCCGATTTGGGAATCCCCTTTTGAAATATAACATCATCGGTACAGGTATTGGTACACTGAATAATAATCTTCTTTCCCCTTTTCGTAATATATATATCTATCTCCTGTTCCATTTTGCCGGAATTATTACATCCGTGAATGGCATTATCAAATACATTTGCCAGTATCGCAACCCAGTCAATATCACGTATGACCGTGTCTTTAGGCACTTCTGCATCAATATTTACAACAATTCCCTTTGCTCTTGCCTGCCTTGCATAGACAGACAGGATACCGTTCACAGCCGGATGCCCACAGATTAGCTTTGCTCTCCTGTTTTCCACATCCTCCCCGTATTCCTCCAGATAAGCCAGCAGGTTATCCATATTTCCCTTTTCCACATAATCCCTGATCAGTAGAATGTGATGCCGCGCATCATGACGGATTCGTGCCGCCTCCTTCTCTGACTCGCCTACAATGTCAATCTGGCTTCGCAGAAGCTGTTCATTCAATTCCAGCAATTCCTTCTCTGTCTGATAATGATGCTCCCTGCCCAGATGAATGTACAGGTGGAGAATCGTGTACTGCAGGACTCCCGCTATAAACAGCACAAAGAACGCACGTACCATATTAAAAATGGAAAATCCCTGGAGATTCGGCCAATATGCCATGATTGCTCCTAGAAATATAGAAATAAACAGAGCAAAGGTACTGAACAAATCCATCTCATCAACCAGAAAATCCACACTTTCCAAAAATAGTTTCCTAAGCTTCTTCCATGTAAAAACCAGCATGACTAAATCGCACAGGAAACGTACCAGAATATCCACCCACAGATTCCCGCCAAACCACCAGCGGGATACGTCTACTCCCAGGAATGTACCCACCGAAAACAGATAGAAGGATGCTGCTATTTTATACAGAGACAGATAGATGACCTCACAGCTCATGAGACTGCAGAAAACCCCGACGATAGGAAGAATGGAAAACGCCGCCATTTTGACAAAACTTGGATGATCCAAAAGATACCAAAGATTGTAGCCCACCAGCATCAGCACCCCAAAAGTAATATAGCAGTAAATCGTCTTTTTCATGGAGAATCTTGGACGATCCAACATCAGAAAAAAAGACAGCATCAACGTAATACTCATTCCATTCCGCAAAAATGCAATCCAAAAAGAACCGCCTAACATCTTTTTGTCCCTCCTCGCTCCAAAAATGTCATTTCATGACACTTCTTTTTCATTATATCACGAAGAGGATTATTATTTTTAAGGTGGGATAACTCGTCATTTATCTGGGATAAAAAAGAGACCGTCGGGAAACCACTCCCTCAAGTCCCTCTAACGCTTTATTAACTGTCAAAATAATAGGAAAAATAGACTTTTTTAAATTCCGCGGATACGTTTCTCGGAATATAGATTCTGCACTCATTATCCATGAGAATTTCTTCCTTCTCCACGGAAACGACATGGTTCAGGTTTAAAATATAAGACCGGCCGCATCTGCTAAACTGTACGAAATGTTCCAACATCTCCCACATCTCTTTGGCCGTTATTCTCACCCGACATTCTTCTGTATCCAGATACAACATCTGATAATTCTTCTGAGACTCACAGTAGACGATATCATCCGTCTTTATCTGCCGAATACCGCCTCCTGCAACCTTCATCACAATCTGCTCCTCTCCTGCCTTCTTCATCTGCTGGAACACAATTTCCATAGCATGGAAGAACCTCTCCTCATCCAAAGGTTTCACAAGATATTGGAGTGCATCCACCCCGTAGGCTTCCAGGGCATACTCCTTTGACGTAGTCAGAAAGACAATAAGCGTACCGCACTCCTGCCTGCGCAATTCCTCCGCCGCCTCTACACCGGTCTTTCCCGACATAAATATATCCAAAAGCAAAAGATCCGGCAAATATTCCCTCTCTGTAATCCTCTCCAAAAGTTCTTCTGCACTCTTGAATCGGTCAATCTTGTATTCATCCGTTTCATTTGACTTCAGATATGCTGTCAAAAAATCTTCAATTATGTCCAGCTCCCTCTCATCATCATCACAAAGGGCAATGGAATACATTAAGGCGACACTTCCCTTCTAAAAGACCTCTCTATTCCTCAGAGGTATATTCCTCTATAATCGGCGGAATCTGAGACAGCAGGTTATCAATATCCTCAAACATGGCGCTCTTAGTCGTACCGTGTCTTGCCGCTTGATTAATATGCTTTATAACTTCCTGATACTGCCCTCTTACCTGCTCGAAGAACCCGCACAAAATCTGAAGTGCGTTCTTTGATTGATCGATTACGCCAGAAATCTCCGTATGAACATTGACCGCGCCCTCCGCAGACTGGGTAATCTCATCGAACATGTCATAGGTTTTCTGCACCTTCTGGATGCTCTCCCCAAGAGCCCCCTGGGATGTGGTGATACTGCCGTTCAATCGTTCTGTACCCTGCTCCACATCTTGGATGCCCAAGTCTACCTCCTTTGTCAGACCCTTAATCTCGTCTGCCAGCTTCTTGACCTCTACAGCCACCACGGCAAACCCTCTGCCCTGCTCGCCTGCCCGCGCCGCCTCAATAGAAGCATTAATGGCAAGAATGTTGGTCTGGTCAGCAATAGAAACAATCTTATCTGTACACTGCTTAATCTTCTCTACAGCCGTCTTAAGCTCCTCAAACGTCTGCTCCATCTCGCTGAAATAGTCCGCAACCTGCATAGAGCTGCTCTTAAGCTCTGTCACCTCGTCCTGCGCTTGCTGTACTGACTGGGCCACCGTATCTTTTACCTGCGCAAATCCACCGGATGCCTGCTCAATGCTCATGAAATTCTGCTCGAAATCTGAAAGCCTCTCCTGGAAGCTCTCTGTCTCCTTTAAAACTGTATCAAAAGAGCCCCTAATCTCATTCAATTCCCACAGAGAATCCACTTCCTTCTGGACCATTTCCTTCTCATACTCTTTTAACGTATTCATGACATGGACCACAGGATATAAGTTATCCTCGTTCTCTGATCTCATGTCTGCCTCACGCTTATTCCTTCTCCAAAACAGCATTGCCCTCTCCCCCCTTTACTCAAACACCACGCAAGTCATAGACTGGTTCACAAACCGATTGTTATAATGTTCTCCATATCCTACAAGACCGGCGTGGTTCCCCAGCTTCTCCATATCCTTAAGATATTCCTGCATATAGTGATTCTGTGTAAAGAGCAGATACCGAAACAGACAGTTCACGGAAAATACTGCGGAGACCTTTGAAAAATCCTGCCGAATCGTCTGAATCGTATTCCTCACAGTCTCCCGATAGTCCCCAAGCTCCAGCAGCACCAGAACGTCCGAATCATTTACCTGTCGGAAACAGACCAGTGAATCGCCCTTTACTTCTTTGATGGAAATAATACATGTATCATCCCCGTTCAATTTACCGAAAGGATTCTGGAAGGTACGAGTCGTGATCTCCTGCTCTGTTACATGGAGGATCTCCTGATATACCTGCTTAGCCGGTCTGCCGTTCAGCGCCCCAAGCACATAATTGGCCTTATCTGTCCGAGATGCAATAAACCGGTGGTTCTCCATCTGATGGTAAATATTCTCTTTATATGCTTTTACTCTGCCGCCCTGATTCTTTACTATTGCGTAAGCTACGGCATCTTCATATATCCTGCCGTTTGCCGATACCTTACCTCCATCGCCGGTTCCGCCTACCAGCGAAATATTCTTGCGCTTTAACACAGAATAAATCGTAGTCAGCACACAGGCATCGTTTCCGGCGCAGAAATCAATACACACCGTATCATTCTGAGCCGCCTTAACACTGTTCACGTCCTTTACAAGCCGGTCTATATACCTAACAGGCATCACGGACACCTGCTCTAACACATTCGCCGCCGCAATAACTCCTTCCGTAAATGCTACGACGCCGACACCCTTCTCCACTACTGCTGAATCATAACACATTCCGATACATCCAATACTTGGAACGTTCGGATAGAGCTCCTCTAACTCTTTTACATGTCTTTCAAACTGTTCACTGTTGGAAAACAGCATAAGGAGCTGCGGTCTGCTGATACCGCGAACCGCTTCCTGCAGATTTCCACTCTGGCTTTTTCCAAAAATCTGTTTCATTATGTAGTTCCTCTCTTTGCTTGTCGAATAGTGAATATATTATATGTGATAAATGTACATTACGTCAATTAAATTTTCCTTTTTATGTTAATAATACTTCACATTTACCGTCTTCCCCAGACTCTTGGCACACTCTTTTAACTGCTCCACAAGGTTCATACGCACGCTCAAATCAAAGGGCAGGTTCGAGTTCTTATGGGCTACGTTCATTGCTTTCCCCACAAACAGATTCAGTTCCGTACACTCCTCTATGATCAGCTTCGCCAGCTTCGCAGCTCCGTTATCCGCATCCAGTTCATCGAAAAACGCCTCGTCAAATTCATCCTGTTCATACCGCTTCAGAAGCCCCAGGGACTTTCCGATGGTGAGGACGCCCTCTGTCACCAGATCCAGTCCTTCAATCGATGCAGTCGGCGGAACCGTAGGGTCCGCATAATTAACTGACGTCACAATCTCTCTCTTTAATACTCTGGATGTGATATTGGCGCTTGTACCGCCGCAGACCACCTTCCTTCCCTCCTGCTTCATGAAGTCGCGGACTACCCTCTCGTCGTCCTCCTTATGAGTCGGAGGTCCGGTAAATATATTGACAATCCGCCGCTCAATCACCCTTGCCACAGCAACCGTGGTGTCATCCCCTGGCTTATTGCCGTACAGATCGTCGCAAAGCTGGCTCAGCATTGCAGCAAGACGGGATGCTGAAAGAGTCTGCTTCGTGCATTTTAACGTGTAATCCGCCATATCCTCCCAGGTCCACCCAAGGTTCATCAGCTCTCCTTCGCCTGCCCAGATTACCCCGTCGCTCATCAACACGAAGCAGTCCTTAAGACTCACATTGAAACGGTACTCTCGGATGGCTTTGCCCTCGATTACCCTCTCCTGATATGGGTAATTCACAATCTTCCCATCTCTTACGAAGATACACAGCGGATTGTCGAATTCCACAAGATACGCCTCCCCGTTGTGAAAAATCTGCAGAATACTGAAGGTCGCATACGCTGCCTCCCGAACCTTACAGACAGGAAGGGTCTTGGCAATCGTCTCCACACAGGAGTCAATGGCAGCCCCCTCAAGGAACATAGTTCCCAGAATCTTAGAGGTAAGGGTCGCCAGAATATTCGCCTTGACTCCGCTTCCCATACCGTCTGCCAGTATCACAATCTGGGAGTCCTTTGTCTTCAATATCTCAACCTTATCCCCGCACAGTTCTTCCCCATGCTTGTTCAGGCTTTTCCAGGATACATCTACACTTACACTCATACTATTCATCCTCTTCAAACAGAATCGAATCCCGAAGCTTTGACAGAGTCACCTTCGTCTCAGCCGTAGTTTCCCCCAATAATCCAGCAATCTCCTGGGCAACCATCATCTGCTTATCAATAACCTTCTGAGCCATCTCCACCGTCTCAATCTTCAGGTTATAGTGCTGCTCCTTGGCCTTTTCTTCCTTCGTGATATCCTGGTAGGTTACAAGCACAGATTCCAGGCTGTCGATATAGATAATTGTCTCCACTACCTTAAGCTTCACAGTCTCCAAATTTATCTTCTTATGGATCATCTGCTTCTTTGTCCTTAACACTTCCGCAATATCCTTATCATCAATGAACTCAAAAATATATCTCTCCAGGGCTTCTTCCCTGGATACGCCAAGCATCTCCATGGCTTTCTTGTTACACTCACGAATCCGCATATCTTTGCCAATGATCATAATCATGCTCGGTGTCACATCCATGACAATATTCGACATAGATTCTGCTTGAGCAAGGGCATAAGGAAGGCACATGCCAATCTCCGCCTTCTTCTGGAACACAGCCACAGCCTTCGCACGACAGGTGGCATACCCGCAGGCTCCGCAGTTTAACTCATCCTCTCTGGTGTATTTTCCCATGGCATGGAGAACTGCCTGCATCTCCTTATCATCCGGCTGCCTGTCAACCACCTGGCGGTCTGTGAATTCCTTATAAAGCAATACGGCGCTTCCATCGATTCCCTGGGCTTTTTCCCTATGCTTCACCTGCCTCTCGATATCCATCTTGGCGCGGATTAATGACTGCTGCCATTTATCCGAAGCAGGCCCCTTGATGCATCCGCCCTCACATACATTTACCTCGAAAAAGCACTTGCTAATCTCGCCCATCTTCAATTCTTCAAACAATTCCATACAGTTCTTAAGACCGTCAATATGTACCTTATAGTAGGAATCCTTTGACGTATCTGCCAGCACAGACTGAATCACACCGCCGCTTAAAGGATAGAGCTGGTTCACCTCTGGGCTTGGATTGCCCACAGGCTGGTCGTCACACTGGTGGATGTCGATTCCTTCTGCCCTCCACCATTTGGTAATCTCCTCAAACGTCAGGATTGCGTCAATGGCGCCTCTTACACGCTCGTCTCCAATCGCCTCCTCCTTCTTGGCAATACAGGGACCTAAAAAGACAACTTTAACCTCCTCCCCATAAATACTCTTAATCAGACGTCCATGAGCCACCATGGGAGATACCACCGGCGCCATCATAGTAACCAGAGAAGGATAGTATTTTTCAATCAGGTCATTGACGCTGGGACAGCATGTGGTAATGATATTCTCCATCTTTCCCTCCTCAAGAAGCCTTGCATACTCCCTGGTCACAAGGGCCGCCCCCTCTGCCGTCTCACGCACTTCATAAAATCCCAGACGCTTTAAGGCGTCCACCACCTGCCCCGGCCGGTCGTACTCAAGGACTCCCAGATAGGAGGGCGCAATGGAGATGACGGTCTTCATCCCCTGCCTTAAGTATCCCTTCACCCGTTCCATGTCGCTTGCAAACGTCTTCGCATTCTGAGGACAGACCTCCAAACAGTGTCCGCAGTTAATACAGTGGTCTTTCATGATGTGCGCCTGCTCATTTACTACAGAGATTGCCTTTACTTCGCAATGGCGCACGCATTTATAGCAATGCCTGCAGCTTGCATCCCTAAAATCGATTACCCGCATCTTTTCGCCTCCTGTATGATTTCTTTCTTAAATTATATCAAAACAAAGATACCCTCTCAAGTTATTTTGACAGTTTTTTCACGTTCTTGTGAGTCAAAAAACTTGCCCTTGGCTGCCTGTACCATGCCATGACAAAAATAAGAAATAGCACCCCGCTTGAACAAAGTTAGGTGCTATCTCTAAATAATCTGTAATGCCGGAAACGGAAGGGTTCATTCTACCGTATCGGCCGTCTTACTAAGAATATTTATATATTTACAGACCTTTTCACATAACTGGTATGCAGAGTCTCATGTGCCTTGTGGCTTCCCGGTGCGCCCAGATAATCTTCATAGAGCTTCTTAATCTCCGGATTCTCATGTGACTTACGAATCGTCTTCGCCGCATCATTGCGATACAATACGCCCGCCCGAATTCCACGTACATCCGTAAAGTTACGGACATCGCCGGATACCTGGGGCTGTCCTCCGCCATTCACACATCCGCCCGGACATCCCATGATCTCGATAAACTGATAATCCGCTTCGCCTGCCTTCACCTTATTAAGCAGCTCTCTTGCATTGCCAAGACCTGATGCAACGGCAACCTTCACATCCATACCTGCCACATTGTAGGATGCCTCCTTGATGCCCTGGGTTCCACGTACATCCGTAAACTCCAGATTTGCAAGCTCCTCGCCTGTCAGCGTCTCAACCGCCGTACGCAGCGCCGCCTCCATAACGCCGCCGGTTGCCCCGAAGATTACGCCTGCTCCGGTGGACTCGCCCATTGGATTGTCAAACTCCTCATCAGGAAGCATTGTAAATTCAATGCCACAGCGCTTAATCAGCCTTGCAAGCTCTCTTGTGGTGATCGCAATATCCACGTCCGGAACACCCGCCGCACTCTGGTCGTCTCTGCCAATCTCAAACTTCTTTGCCGTACAAGGCATAACGCTTACGGAGACAATCTTCTTCGGGTCAATCCCCTCCTTCTCGGCAAAATATGTTTTCAGCATTGCGCCGAACATCTGCTGAGGTGACTTACAGGTTGACAGATTCTCTGTCATATCTGGGAAATAGTGCTCACAGTATTTAATCCATCCTGGTGAACAGGAGGTAATCATCGGCAGTACGCCGCCGTTCTTAATCCTGTCAAGCAGTTCGTTGGCCTCCTCCATAATAGTAAGGTCTGCCGCCCAGTCTGTGTCGAATACCTTATCAAAGCCGATTCGCCGCAAGGCTGCCGCCATCTTGCCCTCCACATCCGTTCCCATGGGATAACCGAATTCCTCTCCAAGTCCTGCGCGGACAGATGGAGCGGTCTGTACCACCACATATTTCTCCGGGTCTGCAATGGCTTCAAGGATTTGCTTCGTATAATCCTTCTCGTACAGCGCGCCTGTCGGACAGGCTGCAATACACTGACCGCAGGATACACAGCTTGTCTCTCCTAGTCCCATCTCAAATGCCGAACCAATCATAGTGGCAAATCCACGGTTATTCGGTCCAATGACACCGATTCCCTGGGTCTTTTCACAGACTGCCACACAGCGGCGGCATAAGATACATTTATTATTATCACGAATCATATGAGCGGCGGAATCATCCAGCTCATAATGGTTCATTTCACCCTCATAGAAATCCTCGTCCTCCACGCCGTACTCATGGCATAATTGTTGCAGCTCGCAGTTCCCACTCCTTACACATGACAGACATTTCTTATCATGGTTGGACAGAAGAAGCTGCAAAGTCTTCTTTCTTGACTCGATCAGCTTTGGCGTATTGGTATATACCTCCATTCCTTCGTTGACCGGATGTACACATGCAGCTACCAGGTTCCTGGCTCCCTTTACCTCAACAACGCACATCCGGCATGCGCCGATCTCATTGATTTCCTTCAAATAACAAAGCGTAGGTATCTTGATTCCCGCAAGGTGCGCTGCTTCAAGGATCGTAGAGCCTACAGGAGCGGATACATCAAGACCATTGATTTTAAGATTAATATTTTCCATATTCTCCATCCTCCATTACTCTTTATAGATAGCGCCGAAACGACATTTTTCCATACATGCGCCGCATTTTACGCACTTATCCTGGTTAATCACATGCGGTTCTCTTACGGAGCCTGTGATTGCGTCATTCGGACAGGTCCTTGCACAAAGAGTACATCCCTTACACTTGTCCGCATCAATCTTGTAAGAAAGAAGGGCTTTACATACGCCTGCCGGACATTTCTTGTCAACAATATGTGCTATGTATTCATCCTTAAAGTAACGCAGAGTGGAAAGTACAGGATTGGGGGCTGTCTGTCCAAGTGCGCAAAGAGAATTGGACTTTAAGTGAGCCGCTAAATCCTCCAGCTTGTCTAAGTCCTCCATGGTTCCCTGTCCATTGGTAATCTTCTCTAAAATCTCCAGCATTCGTCTGGTTCCGATACGGCATGGCGTACATTTTCCGCAGGATTCATCTACCGTGAACTCCAGGAAAAACTTTGCAATATCCACCATACAGGTATCCTCATCCATAACAATCAATCCGCCGGAGCCCATCATAGAACCAATAGCAATCAGGTTGTCATAATCAATCGGCACGTCAAAATGCTCTGCCGGAATACATCCGCCGGATGGTCCTCCGGTCTGGGCTGCTTTAAACTTCTTGCCGTTTGGAATACCGCCGCCAATTTCTTCTACAATCTCACGTAAGGTGGTTCCCATAGGAATCTCCACCAGTCCTGTATTCTTTACTTTACCGCCGAGAGCAAATACCTTCGTTCCTTTGGACTTCTCTGTTCCCATATCTGCAAACCAGCTTGCGCCGTTTAAGATAATCTGCGGGATATTCGCCAGGGTTTCTACGTTATTCAGAATCGTTGGCTTCTGAAACAGACCCTTAAGCGCCGGAAATGGCGGACGCGGACGCGGCTCGCCTCTGTTGCCCTCGATGGATGTCATAAGCGCCGTCTCCTCGCCGCAGACGAAGGCGCCTGCACCCAGACGAAGCTCAATATCGAAATCAAATCCTGTATCGAAAATATTCTTTCCAAGCAAACCGTACTCTCTTGCCTGACTAATTGCAATATTCAGACGCTCTACTGCAATCGGATACTCGGCGCGGACATAGATATATCCCTGAGATGCGCCGATAGCATAACCTGCAATGGCCATTGCCTCCAGTACTACATGGGGATCACCCTCCAGTACGGAACGGTCCATGAACGCTCCCGGATCACCTTCGTCTGCATTACAGCATACATACTTCTGGTCTGCCTGATTCGCTGCGGCAAACTTCCACTTTAATCCAGTGGGGAAGCCTGCGCCTCCGCGCCCCCGAAGCCCGCTGTCTAAAATAGTCTGGATAACCTCCTCCGGCTTCTTCGTGGTCAGCACTGTACCCAATGCTTCATAGCCGCGGGTTCCAATGTATTCCTCAATATTCTCAGGGTTAATAGCTCCACAGTTGCGTAGTGCAACTCTGTGCTGCTTTTTATAAAACTGCGTATCCTGAAGAGGCAGAATCTCATTATTCCCTTTCACGGTCTCATCATACAGAAGCCTCTCTACTACATTTCCTTTTACCAAATGCTCCGATACGATCTCCGGTATGTCCTCTTCCTTTACCATTGCATAGAAAGCGCCTTCCGGATATACAATCATAATCGGACCTAATGCACACAGTCCAAAACATCCGGTCTTGACTACCGCAACTTCTTCCTCCAGCCCGTTTCTCTTAATCTCTTCTTCTAATTTTTCTCTGATCTTCTGGCTGCCGGAGGAGGTACATCCTGTTCCGCCGCATACCAAAACGTGCAGGCGGTACTTAGATCCTGTCTGTACCTCATGTCCGGAACGAAGGTTGATTTCCCCCTGATTTTTTTCTCTAATCGCTTTTAATTCTTCCAGAGATTTCATTCTATCCTTATTCCTCCCTTATGGTCGTCAATATGTTCCTCATACTATGATATTCCCTGTCTTTTTTACTCATATTTAGCCAGAATATCGTCGATATCGTCCACAGTAAGCCGTCCGTATACCTCGTCGTTAATCATCATAACCGGAGCCAGACCGCAGGCTCCGACACATCGGCAGGCGTCCAGAGAAAACTTACCGTCCGGAGTACATTCTCCGCCCACAATCCCCAATTTTTCCATTAGTTTGTTATAAATATCTCCGGAGCCTTTGACATAGCAGGCTGTTCCAAGACAGACAGATATACGGTAACGCCCCTTCGGATTCAAATTGAACTGTGAATAGAACGTTGCAACTCCGTAAATCTTCTCCAACGGAATCTCCGTCTCATCGGAAATAATCTTCTGCACCTCATAAGGCAGATATCCGTAGATATTCTGCGCTTTCTGCATAATCGGCATTAAAGCGCCCTTCTCATCCTTCAGCCCATGGATTACGTCCAGCAGTTCTTTCTCCTGTTCTTTCGTTCCATTAAACTGAACTGTAGATTTGTTAGAAAGCATTCGTATTTTACCTCCCTTGATAAAAGTTTTTTGTAACATTTAAAATCACATCCGCTAAATTTCATTCTACCACATAAATTTTCAAAAATCTACAAATTTTCCCTCTAAATTGCGTTAATTTTCTGACATCTTTGTTTGATATTTCACTATCAATATTCTTTAACTATTTGCTCTGCCTTCTCTCTGATTTCCCGCACCTTCTTATGGTTCTGCCCGCCAGAACAGAAACCTATCACCAGATTTTCCCGCCGGATGATTCCTGGAAAATAGAAGTCGCACAATTCCTTTCTGTGGGCAGTATTAACCGGAATATTGACTGCCTTGCAGTCCGCCACAATGCGGGTGTTGCATACAGGGTCATCTGTGGCCGCAAGCACAAAATCTGCGCCTTTCAAAAGCTTTACGTCATAGACGTCCAAAATCCACTGAATCTGTTTCTCTTTGCTTAACTTCTTAATCCGATCCGTTACCTGAGGCGCTATAACCGTAATGTTTTCTGTAAATCCCAGAAGTGTATCAACTCTCCTTGTGGCAATCTTTCCTCCGCCAAACACCACCATTTTTTTCTCCGATATATCCACAAATAATGGAAAATAGGGTTTTTTCATATTCTGTCCCGCCTTTCGTCTCCCACCAGCCTGCGCTAAAGCTTATTTGACATCTCTTTAAGCCGTCTCCTACGCTCTTGATAATCCGGTAATACCTGCTCCACAATTCTCCAGAAATTCCTGGAATGGTTCATTTCTGTCCGGTGGGCAAGCTCATGCACAACCACATAATCTAACAGCTCATTTGGCATCAATGTAAGCTTCCAGTTAAAATTCAGATTCCCTCTGCCGCTGCAGCTCCCCCACCTTGTCTTCTGCTCACGGATGGTAATCCTGCCGTAAGTAACGCCCATCAGACAGGCATAATATTTTACGCGCTCTGGCAAAATTTTCTTTGCTTTCTCCATGCCCTCCCTTCGCATCTCCTCTGTAATTCTAAGCTTTTGCTCATGGACCTCTTTGAGCGCCTTCTGATTCTTGATAATCCAATCTCTCCGTTCTTCTAAGAATTTTTCCACCTGTGCACGCGATACAAAGCAAGGGGTGCGCACTACCACACGTCCTCCCTCCTTTATTTGGACTGCTATCGTCCTGCGGCGGGTACGTATCCATTCATATGTAATCTCGTCCATTTTAATATTTTTCTCCTTAATACTGCTGCTTTCATTCTTCTTTTTATCATATCACATAAAAAGAATTCTATATAGAAAATTTTTATTTGCTGTACTCACATTTCTGACTGTAACTAAGCAGAAATAAATAAAAAAACCATAGTAAGCTATTTATTTTCATTATTCTGATGGTAAATATCCTACATGAAATGAGATGAATCCTTTGAAACAACTTTTTAGTATATTTTTTGGATCATTTTAAATAGCTTGCTATATATTATAAAAAGGGCTGCAGGAAAATGATTCCGTTACCTCATTCTCCTACAGCCCCTCTTTCCCATGGGTTCCAAGATTTCTACTGATCAATTAATCCCATCTTCATATTCTTCTGAGTCAATATTTCCCATAAATGCATTTATGAACTCATCCGTAAGATGCAGCTTCCACACGCCGTCCTCTTTATACGCCGTGACTGTAATATCCTCTGTCCATGTATGTTCCGTCTCGTCAATAAATCGAATCAAATCATCGTCACACTCATTTACAGCCTTTGATATATTCTTGATGACAAAAGCAGCCCCAAGTCCCGTATCATTTACAGTATCCTCCACAATCCACAGAATATAACGCTCCACGGCCTCCGCCATATCCTTATTAGTAAGCTTAATCCTTACACTTGCCTTCTTACCGCCATCTTCTTCCCGTACCCCGTCAATCTCCCAGGTCAAATTCTCCACAACCTTCTTGGCAAACCTGCGTTTTTCTTTGTATCGTCTGCTCTCGAAAACATGGGGATTTAAAAGGTCCTGAAAGACCTTATACTCCTTCTCCACAGCAAATCCAAACAGCTTTAAGCAGGCTCCTTCATAGTTGTCCGTATATGCATTGAAGGTCTCTAAGTCCAATTCCTTTACTGAGCTCATCACCTGCTCTGCCGCCTCTTTTGGAGTATCTGCGCCCTCCTTTCTGACCTTTCCTGCGCAGGAAGTAAAAAGAACTGCGCTTGTCAGGATTAGTGCGATTCCCTTTTTGGCAAATATCCTCATATGTCACTCCTCCTTTTTTTGTGTTCTGCCCACATCTTATTCCTTCAACGCAGACATAGCAACCCACAGAACACAAATCGACGGTATTGCGACAAGAAAATACTCCTATGAAAATAATTCTTTTGTCTTTCGCATCCTCTCTACAACGGATACATGGAAGGGACACCTCTCCTCACAGCCTTTGCATCCGATACAGTCTGACGCATTTGCCCCAAGCTGTCCGTAATGCGCGCGTACAGTTCCTGGAATCTCCTCCTGCATGACGGCAAGATCATATAGTTTATTCACCATAGCAATATCAATCTTAGAGGGACACGGCGCACAATGACCGCAATAGGTACACTGGCCTAAGGAAAATGCATGGTTGGGAGCTTTGGCAAGAACACTAGCGTAATCCTTCTCCTGCTCTGAGGCTGTCTCATATGCCACGGCTTCAGTCACATGCCAAGGATTATCGAAGCCCACCATCACAGCGGCAACAGCCGGACGAGTCAAGGCATAATGCAGGCACTGAACAGGCGTAAGCGCAACCCCAAACGGCGACGTCTGAGCATGGAACAGGCGTCCTCCCCCATATCCCTTCATAACCGTAATCCCTACTCGATTCTGCTCGCAGAGCTTATACAATTCCTCCCGTTCCGGAGCAATCCCGCTAAGCTTCTCGTCATATGTTTCCGCAAAATATTCCTCAAGGTCTGTTACAGGCGGCATCATGTCAAAAGCCGGATTGATGCTAAAGAGAAGCATTTCAATTTCACCATGCTTCGCAGCCATCATGGCAGTCTCCGGATTGTGAGTGCTCATGCCGATATGGCGAATCTTCCCCTCCCTTTTCAACTGCCTTACATATTCCATAAATTCTCCGTTTATCACCCTGTCAAATTCTTCTTTTGTATCAACAAAATGAATCATTCCCAGGTCTATGTAATCGGTCTTAAGCCGCGTCAGCAGATCCTCAAATGCAGGCTTCACCTTCCTAAGTTCTCTTGTCCGGACATACTGACCATTTTCCCAGATTGAGCCGATATGTCCCTGTATCAGCCATTTTTCACGCCGTCCCATAAGGGCCAGACCAATATTAGAGCGGACGTTTGGCTCAGACATCCAGCAGTCTAAAATGTTGATTCCCTCTTTTTCACAGGCGTCAATAACTGCCTTAACTTCCTCTGTATTATGGCGCTCCAGCCATTCCCCGCCAAGCCCGATTTCACTGACCTTTAATCCCGTCTTTCCCAATTCTCTGAATCTCATAGATTATCCTCACTTTCTTTACATTATATACAAACTACAGTACGTCCGGTATTACGGCAGAAAAATAGAACCAGCCGTCCTCGCATTCCAATATACTAATCCCATTATTCTTTTCGATTACCCCATTGATATTTAGCATCCCCAATCCGTGACTGCCCTTTTCCTTCTTCGTCGTTGGAATTCTTTTTCCCTTTACCAAAGCCTTCTCTTTCACCGGATTGCGCACTGAGATTGTAAGCTGCCCTTCCTCCAGCATCATCTTAAATTGTATCACCTTATTCTCATCTACTTTCTCGCATGCTTCGATTGCATTGTCCAGCAGATTTACAAGCAGAGTGACTATATCCTCCCTGCCCATTGTAAG
>ERZ808028.630-NODE-630-length-26996-cov-13.207623_pt1 | contig 26996 bp, 34 predicted proteins | sample MGYA00380184_ERZ808028 | MGnify/ENA primary metagenome ERZ808028 (study PRJEB31490, sample SAMN06133397) | mouse gut metagenome | isolation source: J8_1 | host: mice | place: China: Chengdu | collected 2015-05 ...
CACATTGGCCGAAGCTATCCTTATGGGTACTGATGCCGCATCCGGCTGGGTTCTTGACGAACTGGAGGACGGAAAACCCGCACCCGAAGCAAGCCCATTAGACAGCATTATCCCAGAAACCGGCGGTTTCATAAGCATGTTAGTTCTGGACATGGATGCTTATGCTGAAAAGTATGGTGAAAAGGCTGTAAGAAAAAATCTTACCATTCCCGCATGGCTCAATACGTTTGCCGAAAATAACCATATTAACTTTTCTCAGGTACTTCAAGATTCCTTAACCGCCCTCTACCAGCAAAAACAGCACGCCTAAGTGGTTGCCCCGATTTCATGTGAAATCGGGGTAGTCCTATTCTTCTTTCAAAACAGCCGATTTCCAAGGCAAATGCTCACTCATTCGTCCACCTCCTCTGTTTGGGATTACTCTATTTGTATATTTTTTTGTTTCGCTATGAAACTATATTAATATCTTTAAGAAATTTTGTCAAGAACTATTTGTATCATTATGAAACTAATACGTTGATTTATTTTTTTGATCTGATATACTATATTTAGAATTTATATGGGGGTTTATTATGAATGAACGAATAAAAGAACTGCGAAAAGAATTAAATTTAACTCTTGAAAAATTTGGTGAGCGGCTTGGAATACAAAAAGCTACTCTTAGCAAAATAGAAAACGGTACTGTATCAATTACAGAACGTAATATTATGGCTATCTGCCGTGAATTTAATGTAAATGAAAATTGGCTTCGCACAGGTGAAGGTGATATACATATTCAGATGAGTGAAGAAGATGAGCTAATGAAGTGGGCTGGTAAAGTTCTCTCGAAGCAAAGTTCCGACTTCCAATATAGATTTGTAAAGATGCTTATGGGACTTACGGAAGAACAGTGGCAAGTCTTTGAGGATAAGGTCCGAGAACTTACCTCTGATTCTGACACTATAAAAAAAGATAAGTAATATATTATACTTACATAAAAGTAAATGTTCAGATTGTTGATAATATAATTATATTGATTTTGATACCCATATATGGCATAATATGATACAGGGGAGATGCTCCAACATCACCCCTGTCTGCCTACACTCCAATGTAGGCTCTGACAAAATGATACAATCGTCTTAACTGCTCATCCGTCGCTTGGGTGAGCAGTTCTGCTAGCAACTCCCTGTAATCCATCGGTCCCACTCCTTTCCTTTCAACAGATACTACATCATTTGACAATATTATCATAGCACAATGCATGTGATAAAAACTACCTCGTTTTTTTCATACCTTGCAATTCCAACTATTTTTGTAAAATGTCTATAATAATTCAACCGTCACTTTTTTATAGTTTATTGCAAATGTGACAGAATCTAACACACTTTTAAGAAATGAACATCTGAGGGTTTCTTTTTTGCCTCTGATTGTGCTATGATAAATAATAAAATTTGATATGATTACTGAAAAAGACCTCTATATCATGTATGCTTTTCAACAGAGAAAATAATCTCACACAAAAAAATAACTACAAACAACGAGGAAAATTTCATGACAAAAACATTTACAAAGGAAGAAGTCATTCTCCATAAAAAACAAGCAATAAAAAAATTGAATAATCTTTTAGAAATGTACATAAATAATCACGATGTACGCTATCTTAAAAAAGCAAATTTACTGTCCTACTGGTTGGAAAATTTTTCCGATTATATTAAGGACGAAACTACTTTTAATCCCCAAGAATTGATTTCATACAAAAGGGGGGATGTCATAAAACTTAATTTTGGATTTAATGTAGGTTCTGAGCACGGAGGATTGCATTATGCTATAGTATTAGATAATGATAATTTACACAGTTCGCCAGTTGTCACTGTTGTTCCATTATCTTCTGGCACCGCAGATTCCGCATACCGAAGAGATGTATTTCTTGGACAAGAACTATACATCAAATTAAATGCCAAAAACAAATTACTCTTAGAAAATACAGCAAACAAGCTCAATGAAAATAATGCAATAATCGAAGCTCTAAACTGCACAGCAAATAAATATGATCAAATAGAATCATCTAATGATCAAAAAGAGCACATTAACATGGTGATATCAGATTTAACCAAGCGAATAGAAGATGCTCGAAAGGATATAGATCTGCTTAAAAAATATAAAAAAGAAATATCACATATGAAACAAGGAAGTATTGCTCTGATGGAACAAATAACAACTATCAGCAAAATGAGAATATATGTCCCTAAGAAATCTACAGACACCCTTTACGGAATTTCTTTTTCTTCAGAAGCAATGGAAAAAATAAACACACAACTAATTAATTTATATATAAAGAGTAAATAATTCTTGACTGCGAGCATATACTGTAGTATGATAAGTCTGTAAATAATCTTTATTTGCAAAACAGCGCCTATAGGGCATTAAAGAAGACAGAGTTTTATCATGTGAAGGTCTCGTAGTAATACGAGACCTTTTACGTTATATAAATAACTTAAAAATCCTATACCAGACAATGCAAAGTCTGAACTTCTTACTCAGCGCAAATGAAAAGCCGCCCGATGTTACCAGCATCGGACGGCATGGGTGATATATAACTGGCGTACCAGCTACAATATAAACCAACACAAATATTGTAGCACACTCTGGTACATCCTTGCAACCAAATAATGAAATGGGTGTATTTTTTATACCCAAAAATCATAATTATTATCAGGAGGTGCTATATGGTAATTGGTATCTATCCACGTAAATCTGTTTACAGGGACAACAGCGATTCTGTATCAGTCCAAGTTGATCTCTGCAAAGAATACGCTGCTATTGTTTTCAAAGGTCAGAATTTAGAATTTAAGGTTTATGACAAAGATGAAGGTTTCAGTGGCAAAAATACAAAGCGCCCTTCATTTCAAGCGCTCATGCGAGATGTGCGGAAAAACGAGCTGGATGTTGTCATGGTATATAAACTTGACCGCATCAGCAGAAATGTCCGGGAATTTTCTGCAATGTATGAAACATTCGAAGAACACGGTGTTGCTTTCGTATCTGTGAAAGAATCGTTTGACACCTCTACGCCGATCGGAAGGACTGTCATGTATATACTGGCAGCCTTCGCTCAATTGGAACGGGAGAATACCTCTGAACGTGTCACAGATAATATGCTTGCCCTCGCAGAACAAGGGCGCTGGACAGGCGGCAACTGTCCTGCTGGTATGAAATCTGTTAGAAAAAAGATCGGCAGCAAAGAACATTCTTTTCTCGCTGTAGATGATGAAACTATCTGGCGTGTGAAACTTTTATTTGAACTTTTGGCAAATGGGTATACAATCACAGGGCTGGAACGATACTGTAAAGATCACGGCATTAAAAGTCAAAGCGGCGCATTTTTAAATTCATCTCAGATATATACCATTATAACCAATCCTGTATACTGTCAAAATTCTCTTGAAGCATATTATTATTTTCAAGAGCTTGGCTGTAAGATGGTTTCCAAAGAACATTTTGATGGTATGCACGGCTGTATCAGTTATGGCAAGACCAAGACCGGAAAAGAAAAACAAACGACACAAAAACATGACAACTGGACAATTGCCGTGGGACTTCATGACTATGTTGTACCTTCCAATACCTTTATCGCTGCACAGAATCGCCTAGGAATCAATAAAACCTTTCGAACGGGGAAATATTCCATCGGTATCCTAAAAGGCGTCCTGCGGTGCCAATGCGGCGCCAAAATGACCGCCCGAACCTATATGAAAAATAAAATTCGTTTTTCATACTATTTTTGCGATAAACGTGTACGGCAGGGCAAAGAATATTGTGATTCTGGATATGTACGAGTGGATACAATAGATGAAATGTTTCTAAATGAATTAAAGAAAATCAAAATCAATCCAGACTTCATAAAACTCCAGACGATCAATCACGAAACTGCCGATATAGCATCTATGCAAGCTGAATTAAATGCCCTAGACACACAACTTGCAAATCTAGCCAAAGCACTTGCAGAAAATTCCTCATCCTCTGCTGCTAAATACATTATTGCTCAGATGGAAACATTGGACAAACAACAAGCTTCGTTAAAATCAGCACTCGCCCGCGCTGAGATTTTGTCTGAAAATAAAAAAACTGCTGCCAGCAACAGGCAGCAAGTCTATGAAAATATCTGTTATCTGATTGACAACCTCGATCATCTGTCGTATTCTGAAAAAAATGAATTGGTTCGAAAAACTGTTAAATCCTGCGTTCTACAAGACAAGAACCTGAGCATCACTTTCTGATGCACAGGTTCTACTTTATATTTCGGTCGGCGTGCCGACAAGCCCCATCATGTCATGTCCGAGATGCTGCCGCTTGTAGCCGAAATCCCGCCCCACACCAAAGTCATCATAATCCTGATACGCAAATCCGCCGGCAATTGGTGAATACGCCTTGAGCCCGTACTTTTTTTGATAGCTGCCGCTGTCGTCCTTAATCTCATACTCCCCCAGCATACCGCCAAGCACCGCCGAGTAGGCTTCGCGGTAATAGGAAAAATGTTTATACTTTTCGCAAAGCGCCTCCTCTGTCGTCTCTTTTTCTGAGAGCTTCTCTGCTGCCTCCTCTATGTATTTGATTGATTTGTCATTAAATTCACCACCGCCGCGCACCGCCGCATACGCAAGCAGTGTAATCCAGTCGAGATGCACCTCCGACTCATACGATTCTATATCCAGCAGACATGCTTTCTTCATCGCTTCTTTTGAGGCATTAAAATCAACCCACTTAATAAAATCCTTCCCTGTCTGGCTGACCTGTAACTCCTGCACTCTGTTCTCGTACCAGACAATCCCTGCCGCCAGCGTCAATGCCATCAAAATCAGACATGTCATTATTTTATTCTTCACATAATCACCATTCTATCCATACATTATCCATTTATTATATGCTTCTAAAATTGGTGATATACACGGGCTTATCATTGAGGCGACCCGTGCACCGTTTTAGCGGCTTTTTCCTTTGCATGGGTCTGTGCAATCGAGTAGGGGAACGACCTTCTCCCCTACTCGCGCGCCGGGCGTCCGTCAGCTTCTGCTGACAAATTTCCTTTGGACGCCCGTGTGCATAAAAAGAACAGGCATCGGATACCCAACGCCTGTCCATACATCGCTATTTAGTTTTCCGGCTCTATCAAACCATACGTATTTCCCTTACGCTTGTACACCACATTGACCTCGTCTGTCTCCGCATTGCAGAACACATAGAAATCATGTCCCAAAAGCTCCATCTGAACACAGGCGTCCTCCGCATACATCGGCTTGATGTCAAATTTCTTTGTGCGGACAATGCGCACCTCCTCATCTTCCTCCTCAACCTCTCTCTCGATGAAGTCGGTTCTGAGGCTTGCGGCTCCTGCCTGCTGGTCTGCTCTGAATTTGGTTCTATATTTCTTTAGCTGGCGCTCAATCACTTCTGCCGCCAAATCCACTGATACATACATATCATTGCTTACCTGTTCTGAACGAATGATGTTTCCTTTCATGGGAATGGTAACTTCGATCTTCTGTCTCTCCTTCTCTACACTTAATGTCGCGTGTACCTCCGTTTCTGGCGTGAAATATTTCTCCAGCTTGCCGATTTTGTCCTCAACTGCTGCCCTCAGACCGGGCGTTACATCAATGTTCTTACCGCTGATAATAAATTTCATTATGTCCACTTCCCTTCCCACTTAATTGACAATAAAGCTTGTCACTTTTATTGTATTTTGATTATAGCATATCCCTCTATATTTTCCAACAACTTTTGGGAAGATATTATAAATTTTTTGTAAATCTTAGTCCTTTTTTAGACATATTTTATCAAATTCAGCAGTTTCTAAATGTCAATAAAATTATGCCATTTTTTCCAAAAAATTACTATTTTCGTCTTTTTATACAAAATATCCGTTTGTATGTTATCCTCAGGATTTCCACAAGAAAACCCGTTCAACGCTGTGGATATTGTGGATAAATCGGTGTATAACTTTATTTTCCGCACATGTTATCCTTTTTCTATGTGGATAAATTGTGAATGCTGTGTGAGGTGTCTGATGCCTGAACGCGGAATATCTCTGTTTTTTTGTGCACTTTTTTTCTTATGCATAAAATGCGCTCATTTCCCTCTGGCAAACGCTTGAATAACGAGGGCGAACTGTGCTCTTTAGATGTTATAGATACTGGCACAAACGCTGGATTTTTCCACGAAAAAAGGTGGACAACTTCCGTTATCCACCGCTAAAGCTCTCTTAGAAAATTCTTCTTACTGTCAGGATATTGCGATAGGTCGCACTCGAAACAATGATTCCTGTCCTAGATGTGCTGGCATGAACAATCTGACCATTGCCCACATAGAGCCCCACATGACCAGAATAGCATACAATGTCTCCGGGCTGTGCATTTTCGAGTCCTCCAACATCATATCCCTTGCTTCTCAGCGCTGATGATGAATGTGGCAGGCTGACACCAAAATTAGAATATACGCTCATGACAAAACCAGAGCAGTCTGTACCGTTTGTCAGGCTTGAGCCTCCCCACACGTAAGGATTTCCAACAAATTGTGTCGCATAGTCGATCACTGATTTGCCCATCTCGCTTCCTACAGACGACGCCGCAATATTGCGCGCGGAATCAATCGCAGCCTGATTTGCCTCCGACTTCTGTACCTGAACCTCTGCCTGCTGCTGTGCTCTCGACGCCTCAGTTGCCGCTGCCGCCGCTCTTGCCTCCTCGCGCGCTCTCGCCTCTGCGGCAAGTCTTGCTTCCTCTTCCTCTCTGGACTCCGCATGTACGAAATCTGTCCTGAGATTTACATAGTCTCTTGAAACGTAGCCGTCACCCTCTTCAATGGCAATCTTAACCCAGCCATCAAGCTCCTCGACTACAACCAGCTCCTCCTCGATCGGCACAAGTCCAAGTACTGCGGATTCTGTGCTGGCTTCTTTACGGACTTTCAATGTTGTGGTATTGACAATTGCATAGGTTGTCCCAACTTCTTTGGCAAGTGCCTCAGCTTCCTCTCCGACTACACAATATTCACCCTTGACATAGCCTGTACAATTTCCTGATACAATCTTGTACCAGCCGTCCTTCTCCTCGATAAACTCGCCAACGGACTTATCATACAGCTTTCCGACAATCTCGCCTTCCTCGCTCGGAATGCTTCTGACATTGACATAATTGGTCACTCTCGCGATGACCAGACCAGAAAAGTCCTGTGCGTCCTCCTGTGTTTCTGTCTCTGTCTCTGTCTCAGACTCCGTCTCACTCTCTGTTTCGAGTTCTGTACTGGACTCTGTCGTCTCCTCTGTATCGTCATATGTATCCAGTGCGGAAAATCCTGCGCTGGTCTCGAAGTCACCCTCCGTTGAAGCTTCCGTCGTGGTCTCCTCTGTATTGCTTTCTGAGGTCTGCTCTGCGCTGTCTGTCTCGCCGCTGGACGCCTCATCTTCAGATGCTTCCTGTGTTGTCAATTCCTGATCTAAAGTACCCCAGCCTATCGTTTCCCACTCTGACTCTGCTGTCTCCTGTGACTCTGCTGGCGTTTCCACCGAATGAGCTGCTTCTGCGTTCTCAGACTTCTCTTCGTCTGCCGCCAAAAACTCTGTCTCGCTGACGGACTCACTCAGTTCCTGTACAAACTCTGTCGATACCTTTGCCGTCGCTTTTTTTGTATTTGACATCACAACACTGCTCGGTGCTTCTGCCAGTGCAACTTTCTCAGATGCCAGCACGATATTAGGCTGTAATCCTGAAGCACTTTCAAGATAAGCAATGTTCTGAACCACTTCCACTTGAAGGTCCTGTATAGTACTGCTCTCATCAAGTACAACTGCAACTCCCGCCGCAGGCACGTCCGACGTGTTGTTAAGTTTCGCTTCAAGAGTTGTCTGATAGCCGGATAACGAAAGTGTTCCTACAAGGGCGCATGCCGCTGCTTTGATGCTGTACTTGTTCATGACCTAATCCTCCAATTGTGATATATGTGAATCGTTTTATTTTTATCGCGTTATTTTTATCGTTCTTGTTTCATTAATTACTTATTTCATGGTTTTATAAATATTACAAATTTATTACACCCATGAAATAAATTATCACATTTTTACGGTTTTGTCAATACATCTTTTGTATTTCGCAGGCATCACTATTCCCAGCAATTTCTGTTTTTCAATGCAGTTGTTAATTTTTTTGTAATGATTTAATGATTCAGAAATTCTTGTACAGAATGAACCGCATTGGCGCCGTCCGCAACGGCAGTTATAATCTGGCGCATCGGCTTCTTTCTGATATCCCCCGCAGCAAAGATTCCCTTCCGCGATGTCGCACAGGTCTCATCTGCGATAATGTATCCTTTCTCGTCCATCTCCACCAAATCATTTAACAGCGACGTATCCGGCACAATGCCGACAGCGATAAACACGCCCTCCACATCGAGCGTATCTTTGCCGCTGTTCTTTTTATTGTAAATCTTGATTCCCTCCACCATCTCGCTGCCGAGAATTTCCTCGACTTCACTGTCCCAGATAATTTCGACATTCTCAAGAGACAGCAGCTTCCGCTGGAGGCTTTCCGCCGCCCTTAGCTGGTTTCTCCGGTGAATGAGATACACTTTTTCACAGATGCCCGCAAGAAAGACGGCGTCCTCCACTGCAACATCTCCGCCGCCAACCACTGCGACAGTACTTTTTCTGTAAAATGCCCCGTCACAGGTGGCGCAGTACGACACGCCCATTCCCGCAAGCTCCTTCTCTCCCGGCGCGCCGAGCAAAGAATGAGACGCCCCCGTCGCAATGATAATCGTCCTTGTCTGAAAATCCCCTTTGTCGGTGTGGACTGTGTACTTTGTCTGTTCCTCCGAACAGTCCTCAACCCCCTGCACATCTGCCGTAAAAAACTGTGCGCCGAGTGTATCTGCATGTTTCCGAAACGCTTCTGACAAGTCGCCGCCGCTCATTCCCGGAAGCCCCAGATAATTATCTACCTCATACGTGCTCTGCACCTGCCCGCCGCTCACGGGACTTCTGTCGAGCACAGCCGCCTTGAGTCCCGCCCGCACTGCATAGACTGCTGCGCCCAGTCCTGCTGGCCCCGAACCAATGATCAACACATCATACATTTCATTTTCCATCATGTCCAACCTCCATCTAACGTTATAACCTGTCCTGTAAGATACTCATTCCCCGTACATAACTGCACTACAAGCGCTGCCACCTCCTCCGGGCGTCCAAGTCTGTCCGCTGGAATCTCCTGCACCAGCATGTTCATCTCCTCCTCATTAAAACATTTGTTCATATCCGTATCAATGACACCGCAGGCAATTGCGTTAACCTGAATATTGCTGGGCGCCAGTTCTTTTGCCAGCGCGCGCGTCAATGCATTGATTCCGCCTTTTGATGCGGAGTATGCCACCTCCATCGACGCACCGACATTCCCCCACACAGAAGAAATATTAATGATTTTTCCACAATGGCGCCTCACCATCTGCGGCACTGCATAGCGGCAGGTCAAAAAACATGCATTGAGGTTTGTATCAATCACCTCCCGCCACTGCTGGTACGTCATCTCTGTGAGAAGTCCGATATAGGAAATCCCAGCATTGTTTACCAGAATATCCAGATACGGAATATCTTGGTACATCGCTATTACTTTTTCCTCATCGCAGATTGAAAATGCATAACAATAACATTTTATTCCATATTTTTGGCGAAGTTCCTCCGCCAGACTGTCCAGCCTCCCAATCTGTTCATGGCAGGTCAGGTATAGATCATATCCTTCTGACGCAAGCGCTTTTGCGACCGCCCTTCCAATCCCCCTTGACCCTCCTGTAATGAGTGCTTTTCGCCTCTCTGACACAGACATTTCGATACGTTTCTCCTCTCTGGCCAATTTTGTTTCGCACAAGAAAGCCGCAGAACATCACCGCGGCTTCTTCTTAATATATATTACAGTATTTTTTAATCCTGTGCGACTACTTCTTTGTAAAACTCAGAATAATCTTTTCTGTTTTGCTTTGTAAACTCGATCGCTGTACGCGGATGCTGGTTCAAAAGCCCTGTCATCATATATTGCAGGTCAAAACCCCAGACCACACCGTCCTCTTTCAGTTTGTTCATATATTTTTCAATAAAATGAATCACAAAATAGTTATTGTACTTAGGATTGTGTAAAAATCCGAGCAAAAGCTCCATCGGGCAGTTGCCTGCCCCCCTGCCCATGCCTGAGTAGGTGGCGTCGAGCCAGTCCACGCCGTCGCCGACCGCCTCAATCGTATTCGCAAAAGCAAGCTGCTGGTTGTTGTGCGCATGAATGCCCAGCTTCTTGCCATACTTGCTTGCAAACTCCATATAGGTGTCCACAATACGCGCAATCTGCTCTGGATACAGCGAGCCAAAACTGTCAACGATATAGAGCACGTCCGCCGAGGTCTTTCCCAGTATGTCGAGTGCAACCTTCAAGTCGCTCTCCTGCCCGTTGGAAATCGCCATGATATTGCAGCTCACCTCATAGCCCTTTCTCTTGGCATCTTCGATCATGTCTGCCGCCGCCGGAATGGTATTCAGATAAGTTGCCACACGAATCAGATCAATCGGACTTTCTGAGCGGCTGACAATGTCTTTCCTGTAATCGCATCTGCCTACATCCGCCATCACTGCGATCTTGAGGCTGGTGTCATTGTCCCCGACAATTTCACGGATATCATCATCATCGCAGAATTTCCATTTGCCATATTTATTTTCGTCAAACATCTCCCTGGAGGCCTTATACCCCATCTCCATATAATCCACGCCAGCCCTGATATTCGCCTCATACAGCGCCCTGACAAATTCATCTGTAAAATAAAAATCGTTCACCAATCCGCCGTCTCTCAATGTCGCATCAACTACCTTGATGCTTGAACGATAATCCATCAAACTAACAATTTCTTTCATGTTTCTCTTCTCCTACATCGTTTGATTAACAGTACCTGCCCCTAGTATAACACTGCATAAGACGCGGAGTCTATACCAGTTTTAGAAATTTTACCACTTTAAAGTGCAAAAGTCAATAGCCTTTTGATAAAGTACGTTTTGCTGCTGGCGAAAAAGGGATTATAGAAACGATCGTAAAAATCTTGGATATGGATTTGGCGTATAAGAACATTTTTTCATTGGAAAATGGTATGCAGCAAATAGCCCCTTATTTTAGGACAGTAGAAATAAAGCGATATGCCGATTCCTTGGAAGTGACGGACATCGACGATTTGTTAGCATATATTGATTCAGGAATTACGTTTCCGAATGCATGCAAATTATCGCGTGAGGAAGTAAGAAAAAAACTGGTAAGCCATATGAAAAATGGCGTATTGGTATTGCCAAAAGCCCCCGGAATGTTTGCTGCCGTTAAATGATATGATACTATAACAGTGTCAGGGCTTATAGAAACTTTATATACGCTCTGACGCTGTGTTGCTTATTTTTTTCGTGATAGTGGTTATGTGATTTTACCAAACATGAACTCAAATAAAGTTTTTTATCACCATTGCAGAATAGTTTTCGTACTGTTTCAATCCATAACGCTCATAAAATGGGATTGTCTTTGGGTCAGAAGGCATAATCTTTACATAAAGTATCTTGTCTAAATATCCCATTAAACGCTCAGTTCCGATACTCCATTACCCATAAATATCTATTGACATTTTATACAAAAAAGATAAAATCCCCAAAGCAACTGCGTTTTGGGGATTGAAATCCATATTTGATATTCCGTTTTCCTATCTCTTGCATAGTTTCAACCCCTTATTTTCCGGCATTTTCAAGGAATTTGTCAGTTACCTGTTAGTTACCTATATTATTGTGTAAGGTCTCAAAGTATTTCGTCATATAACAGACCTCTTTACTGCATCTTAATACGCATATTAAATCACATATGTATCGCAAGCCCGCTCTAACAATTTAAAATCACAACAAAATTTTTTAACTTTTCCCGTCGCCATCTGACTATCATATAATCTATTAGCTTTCTTTATTAAATCTTCCACAATCTTTAAGCAAAAAGAATACTTTTTATTTATCAAATCCTTATACTTTGCTACCTCTGGCGTATCTGAATTATCTTTATTCATATTCACTTCTCTATATACCCCTGACTTAATTGGAATCATCTTTTTAATGTCAATAACCGACATAATGTGCTTAACAATACTTTCCTCAGCACTTTGCACCCAAATATCCGCATCCCCCATTTTTGACTTCAAAGCATATTCATACACCAAATAACATTCCTGATTAACATTCTTCCAGCTTTTATGCTTTTCTTTTGCAGAAGACAACGGAATTACATATGAACGATTTACTTCATTTATCAATATCCCTATATATGGTTTGTTATCATAACCTATTGATTTATAATACACTTCAGGACATGCCAAATTTAGCTTTTTGACATAATCGGAATCTATATTAATAAATTTTATATTTCCATCAAGTTTAAACACTCTACTACCTCTTATTCAAAAAATGTGGGAAGTTATACAACTTCCCACTCGTTAATGTTCATCTCTTTACGGATTGATAACCGAAGGTTAATGGAGACCTTCTTTAATGTTCATCTCTTTATGGATTGACTACCAAAGGTTAATGGAGACCTTCACTTTAAATTCAACTGAACTTCTTATTTATATTATACTCATTTTGTGCTAAATATCTATTGGCATTTTATACAAAAAAGATAAAATCCCCAAAGCAACTGCGTTTTGGGGATTGAAATCCATATTTGATATTCCGTTTTCCTATCTCTTGCTGAACTGCGGAGCGCGACGAGCCGCCTTGAGGCCGTACTTCTTTCTCTCCTTCATACGAGGATCACGTGTCAGGAAGCCTTCCTTTTTGAGCACTGGTCTGTAATCTGCATCTGCCTGCAATAATGCTCTTGAAATCCCGTGTCTGATGGCACCTGCCTGTCCTGTATAGCCGCCGCCCTTTACGTTTACAAGCACATCAAACTTGTCCACGGTATCGGTTGCTGCCAGAGGCTGACGAACGATCACCTTTAATGTCTCCAGCCCAAAATACTCATCAATGCCTCTCTTGTTCACTGTAATATTGCCTGTACCCGGTGTCAGATATACTCTGGCGATTGATTTCTTTCTTCTACCTGTTCCATAATATCTTGAAGCATTTGCTGCTTTTGCCATTTTCATTTCCTCCTTTATTCATCACACCGATTAAAATGTCAATGTCTCAGGCTTCTGAGCTGCATGCTTGTGCTCAGGTCCTGCATACACGAAGAGTTTCTTATACATCTCACGTCCCAGAGGTCCCTTTGGAAGCATTCCCTTCACTGCGTGCTCAATCACCTCTTCGGGCTTCTTGTTCATCTTTTCTCTCAATGTCGCAGACTTCATGCCGCCAACGTAATCCGAATGATGATAATAAATTTTCTGGTCGAGCTTCTTGCCTGTCACTGCAATCTTCTCTGCATTAATGATGATCACATAATCACCTGTATCCATATGAGGAGTGAAAATAGGCTTGTTCTTTCCTCTCAATACGCTTGCAACCTCTGATGCCAAACGTCCTAATGTCATGTCCGTAGCGTCTACTACATACCACTTTCTATCAATTGTAGCTGGGCTAGCCATAAATGTTTTCATTATGTTACCTCCATATACTTAGCCTGTCGGCTCTCCTTTGACGGATATTCCTGTCTGAACCCTTTGATACGGAATGTCCGGCCGTATCATACCTGTCCGCAAGTCACCTAGATACCCGGGCTGACATCATCGTAACTATCGGGGCTTTGATAGGATACAATCGCATGTCGCCACATTGAATTATTATATTATACGGTTCCTAGCGTGTCAAGTCCTAATTTGCCAAATTTTAGCCGTCTAAACCGCTAAATGTATACTTGACCAGTGTAAGTCCGCAGGCAGGTGCCGTCGGTCCTGCCTGCGCACGGTCACGCGCCTTTAAAATCTCCGGCATGGACTCCGGCGCCAGCCTGCCCTTTCCCGCCTCAATCAACGTACCTGCTATAATGCGGACCATATTGTACAAGAACCCCGAACCCGTCACTCTGATAATAATAATGTCGCCTGACTTCTCCACTGTGCTCTCGTAGATTGTCCTCACGGTCGTCTCCACAGCAGTATGCTCACTGCAAAAGCTCTTAAAATCGTGTTCTCCCATCAGGTAAGCCGCCGCCTTCTGCATCTGTGCCACATCAAGCGGAACATATGTAAAATGCGTGTATAACCTATATACCGGCATCGGAAACGCCCTGTTTAAAATCTTGTATTCATACGTTTTCCTGCTTGCCTGATGTCTGGGATGAAATGTGGGCGGTACCTCTCTTGACTCCTGTATGCGTATATCCTCTGGCAGTCTTTGATTCAGCGCGTAGGAGATTTTGTCTGCCGGCATTCTCGCCGCAGTGTCAAACACTGCTACATTTCCCAGTGCATGTACCCCAGTGTCCGTCCGCGACGCGCCGATGACCCTGATCTCTTCTCTTAATAATTCGCTCAGCTTCCCGTTGAGCACGGATTCGACCGTCACTACATTGGGCTGTAGCTGCCAGCCGTGATAATTTGTGCCATCGTAGGCAACTGTAAGCATAACCCTCTTCATTGCGTCTGCCTCCTCTACTCATGGACAGCGGTGTGTTTATACCGGCAGAAATTTCCCCAAGGCAACGCCCGCCGCCAGATAGCACAGCACCACCAGATAGGCCATGTAATCTCTTTTCTCATAATGCAGCGGCTTCATCTTAGTGCGGTGTTCTCCCCCTCTGTAACAGCGCGCCTCCATCGCCATCGCAAGGTCGTTCGCACGCCGGAATGCCGATATAAAAAGCGGTACCAATAGCGGCACAAGGCTTTTTGCCTTTCTGATCAGATTGCCGCTCTCAAAATCCGCACATCTTGCAAGCTGCGCTTTCATGATTTTGTCTGTCTCCTCCATCAAGATTGGTATAAACCGAAGGGCGATCGACATCATCATCGCAATCTCATGCACTGGCACCTTTAGTTTATTGAGCGGCTTGAGCATCTTTTCAAGTCCATCTGTCAATTGGTTGGGTGTCGTCGTGAGCGTCATCACAGACGAACCAATGATCAGCAAGCCAAGCCGTACTGACAGCAATACCGCAAGCTTTACTCCCTCCCGCGTGACTGTGAGTTTCCACAGGCTAAAAACTGGCTCGCCGGGCGTCAGAAACAGATTGAAGATCACTGTAATCGACAGCAGAAAAACTATAGATTTCATTCCTTTGATCATGAACCGGAAGGGCACGCCTGACAATCTGATCACCAGCGCCAAAAAAAGTGCCGCCGTCACATATCCGCCAACCCCATGAAAGGCAAAGAGTGATATGATAAAAAGAATGGTCGCCCCCAGTTTTACCCTTGGGTCCAGTCTGTGAATGACAGAATCCGCCTGATAATATTGTCCTAATGTGATATCCCTGAGCATAATCCGACACCTATCTTTCTCTAAAATACGCTAGTATTTCCTGCTTGGCTTCCTCGATCGTTGTGACCTCATCACCGACATCGTACCCATGTTCGCGCAGTTCCTTCATAATGTAAGTGACCTGCGGCGCCGCAAGCCCCACGGCTTCAAGCTCGTGATACTGTTTGAACACTTCCCTTGGCTCATCGTCATACATCACACGCCCCTTGTTCATCACAATAATCCTGTCAACATATTTCGCCACATCTTCCATACTGTGCGATACCAGAAGTACGGTGATACCTGTCTCTCTTTTCAGCGCTGCAATCTGGTCAAGAATCTCATCCCGCCCCTTTGGGTCCAGCCCTGCTGTCGGCTCGTCCAAGACCAGCACCTCCGGCTTCATTGCCAGAACGCCTGCAATTGCAACCCGTCTTTTCTGTCCGCCGGACAAGTCAAAGGGCGACTGGTAAAAATACGCATCCTCCAGCCCCACAAGCTTCAACGCCGCATACGCCCTCAGCTCGGTCTCTTTTTTGGTTAATCCTAGGTTTTTGGGGCCAAAGCACACGTCGGAAAACACATCTGTCTCAAACAACTGATGCTCTGGATACTGAAAGACAAGCCCGACCTTGCTGCGCAGCTTCTTTTTGTCAAATCCCTCAGAATCAATATCCTCCCCATTAAAATAGACTGCCCCCGAAGTGGCCTTCATCAGCCCGTTCAGATGCTGCACCAAGGTCGATTTGCCAGAGCCAGTATGACCAATCAAACCAATAAATTGTCCGTCTGGTATCACCAGACTGATATTGTCCAAAGCCCTGACAGCCATGGCAGTATCTTCTCCGTATATATGACTTACTTTATCCAATATAATAGGCATGTAATCCGCCCCTTCTCTTTCTAATCTGATGCCTTATCGTCTGCATTGGTCCAGCGCCTCCCGAAATTCACGGTTTGTCAGTACACCCTTGGGCATAGGAAGCCCTTCTTTTGCCAGTTCATACGCCAGCAATGTCACCTGCGGCACATCGAGCCGCAGTTCTTTTAACTTCTCCACCTCGGAAAAAACTTCTCTCGGGGTGCCCTGTATGGCCACTTTTCCCTGATCCATCACATAGACCTTGTCGGCATAGATAACCTCCTCCATATAATGTGTGATGAGTATGACTGTAATATGCTCGACGTCATTCAATGCCCTCACTGCACGAAGCACTTCCTTGCGCCCTTTGGGATCTAACATTGCTGTCGGCTCGTCCAATACAATACATTTGGGATGCATGGCGATCACGCCCGCAATGGATACTCTCTGCTTCTGCCCGCCGGAGAGCTTGTTGGGTGAAAACTTGCGAAACTGGTACATGCCGACTGCCTTTAGGCTCTCTTCCACACGCTCCCATATTTCCTTTGTCGGCACCCCCATATTTTCAGGGCCAAAGCCCACATCCTCCTCGACAATCTGGCCAATGATCTGATTGTCTGGATTTTGAAATACCATGCCGGCTGTCTGGCGGATATCCCATACATACTTTTCTTCTTTGGTATCCTTCCCATCAACCCACACCGTTCCCTCCGAGGGATACAGGATAGCATTCAGATGCTTTGCCAGCGTCGATTTGCCAGAACCATTGTGCCCCAGCACTGCCACGAAGTCGCCTTGTTCAATATCAAGATCGACATCGTCCACAGCGGTTGTGATGCCTTCTACATTTCCTTCTTCGTCCCGCCTGATATACTCATACACCAGATCTCTGACTTTAATGATCCCCATTCTAATCCTCCATGACGCCACCGCGCAGTTTATTTTTTGCGCACATCGTCTTCCTGTATTTTCTGCTGCATAAACGCCTGATAAAGCTTTCTGCGCTGCAGCACTTCTTTATGCTCTTGATCCAGTTGAATCTGTCTCTTGATCGTCTCCGCAAGCCAGATTGCCCGAATCTTTTCCAGCACTTCCTCCTCCTTGCTCCTGGAGGTTCCTGTCATCTTATCGGTATATTCTTTACCGTAAAGCTGTGTCTGCTGCTGCCGCTTCTTATTCGTCTTGTATTCCTCGTCCCATTTCTGGAGTTTTTCCCGTTCTTTTTCCTTTTCCTTTTGTCTTTTATAACTGGCTTTTGCCGAAGCCGTACTTGCATAAACCTTTGCTGGTCTTGCGCTGGCTGGATTCGCTGTATAGGCAGCTGCCCCCATCGGACTTGCAGCAAACGGCGTATTGTACTGCCAGCCTCCAGTATTGCTGCCTGCTGGCTGTGCTTTGGCTGTGGATGGCTGTACGGTATTTGGATTGTTGATCAAATACTCGTATGCATCCTGCACTTTGATATAATATTCTTTTGTATCTCCATCTGGATTTGCATCTGGATGATACAGTTTTGCCTTATACCGGTATGCTCTTTTAATCTGTTCCTCCGAGGCATTCTCGCCAATGCCCAGAAAGTAACATGCTTCTCTCCTTGTCATCTTGCCTTTTTGATTCATCATATACACATCCCTCTCAATAATCCCACTACACTTCCCGTGCACAGACTATTAAAATTCAGTTACACTGGTCGTCATTCAGAAATATAAGAGCACAACTCCTATATTTCTGAATGATTACCAATTTCATGATAAATTATGCCAAAAACGCCCCCAAAGGCTGGGAGCGCATCTGCATACAAAATACGGTTTTCTATTATACAAACTCAAGCACTACCTGCATAGCACCGTCGCCCTTACGCTGACCAATTTTGATGATTCTGGTATATCCGCCGTTGCGTCCGGTATACTTGGGTGCAATTTCATCAAATAACTTTGCTACAAGGTCAATTTCCTTCGTATTCTTCTTTTTGCCAGCATTCTTTGTAGGAACTTCCTTTACACTGTACAATACTTTCAGCATCTGCCGTCTCGCATGAAGTCTTGAGGGCTGATCTTTCTTGATCTCCTTCTCCACCTCATCATAGATGGTCACTTTCTTGCCATCTTTTACCTCTTTGACTCTCTTGCCATCAGCATCTTTTCTGGGAACTTTTGCTGTGACTTTCACCATGTCAAAGTTATCTTTTTCCTTGACTGCCAATGCAATCAGTCCTTCAACGATCTTCTGGACTTCCTTTGCTCTAGCCTCTGTCGTGATGATCCTGCCGTCCTTGCTTGCAACTAATGATGTCACCTGACCTCTTAATAATGCTTTTCTCTGATCTGATGTTCTTCCGAGTTTTCTATAACCTGCCATAATAGGCTCCTTTCATTGTGAGGACACATCACCTACAAGCTTATGTAGGCTACCCTCATTGGTGGAACAAATGACAACGCCCTTTGGACTTACTTATCAAATGTTAGTTTATAATTTCCATCTTTGAGTACAGGCGCGAACCCTTTGGCATTACCGCCCCTGCATTTTATTCAAACTTACTGCTCACTCATCAATCGGACTAAGCTGTAAGCCTAACTCCTTTAACTTCGCCAATACCTCGTCCAACGACTTCCGTCCCAGATTCCGGACTTTCATCATATCCTCCGGCGTGCGGTTTGTCAACTCCTCAACGGTATTGATGCCTGCTCTCTTTAAGCAGTTGAATGAACGGACGGACAACTCCAGCTCGTCGATGTTCATCTCGAGCACTTTCTCCTTCTCGTCATCCTCTTTCTCGATCATGACCTCTGCGTTCTTTGCATTCTCAGAGAGGTTGATGAACAATTTCAAATGCTCACTCAGCACCTTCGCTGCCAGACTGACTGCCTCGTCGGGCGCAAGTGTCGCATCTGTATATACATCTAAAGTCAGCTTATCATAGTCTGTAATCTGACCTACACGGGTATTTTCTACGGTAACATTTACTCTTTCTACAGGAGTGTATATAGAATCCACTGCTATGACACCGATTGGCAAATCCTCGCTCTTATTTTTATCCGCGCTGATATAGCCCCTACCCTTTGTAATGATTATTTCCATGTAAAGTTTACTGTCTTTGCTACCGTTTAATGTAGCGATCACCTGATCTGGATTCATGATCTCGATATCCTGATCGACCTGAATATCCGACGCCCTGACAACACCTTCACCTTCGAAATCAATAATTGCCTTTTTAACTTCATCAGTTTCGCAGCTATTTTTGATCGCCAAGCTTTTCAGATTCATGATAATCTCTGTCACATCTTCCTTCACGCCCGGAATCGAGCTGAACTCGTGTAACACGCCATCAATTTTCACCTGACTTACAGCTGCACCGGGTAAGGAAGCAAGCATAATTCTTCTAAGAGAATTACCCAGTGTAATTCCGTATCCTCTCTCCAAAGGCTCTACTATAAACTTACCATACCTTTTGTCTTCAGAGATTTCTGCCACTTCAATATTTGGACTGTCAAAATCAAATGCCAACACTGTAAATACCCTCCTTTTATGAATGTGATGATAAAGTGCAACAATAGAAAGTACACAAATGCGCACTTCCTACTGTCAAAATCTTATTTTCTGCCTATATGCACTTCATGACATAACGATCATTATTCCTGTCATGCCCCAAAGCACAACACCGTCAAATTACTTAGAATACAACTCGACGATAAGCATCTCATCTACAGGAACATCAATGACTTCTCTTGAAGGAAGCTCTTTAACCGTGCCCTTGAAATTCTCCTGATCAACATCCATCCATTCAGGAACTAATCTGCCGTTTGTTGCCTCAGCAATATCTTTATATCTCTGCAAGCCTCTGGACTTCTCGCGAACCTCGATAACGTCGCCAGCGCTGATCAGATAGGAAGGTATATTTACACACTTTCCATTTACCAACACATGCTTATGTCCAACAACTTGTCTGGCTTCTTTTCTTGTTCTGGCAAAGCCCATTCTGAATACAACATTGTCCAGCCTTCTCTCGAGCAGCACCATGAGATTCTCACCGGTCATGCCCTTCATACGGTCTGCCTTCTCATAATAGTTGCGGAAAGGCTTCTCCAGAACGCCATATATGAACTTTGCTTTCTGCTTCTCTCTAAGCTGCAAGCCATACTCACTCATCTTCTTGCCAGCTCTTGGAGACTTTCTTTTAGACTTCTTACCATATCCCAAAAATACAGGATCCAAATCAAGAGATCTGCATCTTTTAAGTACAGGAACTCTATTTACTGCCATGCTTTTATCCTCCTAAATCTGCGCACCTGATACAGAACGATACAGGTACATACATGTCATTATATCCATTAAACTCTGCGGCGCTTTGGCGGGCGGCATCCGTTATGTGGAACCGGTGTGACATCCTTAATGCTGGTCACTTCAAGACCACATGCCTGAAGTGCACGAATCGCTGCTTCTCTGCCCGAACCCGGACCTTTCACCATAACATCTACAGATTTTAAGCCATGTACCAAAGCTGCTTTCGTAGCTGTTTCCGCTGCCATCTGAGCAGCATATGGAGTAGATTTCTTTGAACCTCTAAATCCCAGACCGCCAGCACTTGCCCATGAGAGTGCATTTCCCTCATTGTCTGTCAATGTAACAATTGTATTGTTAAATGATGACTGAATATGTGCCTGTCCCCGTTCAACGTTTTTCTTTACGCGCTTTTTTGTTACTTTTTTTGCAACTTTTTTAGCCATTTTAAACTAACCTACTTTCTCATTCTATAAACTAAAACTACTTCTTCTTGTTCGCAACAGTTCTCTTGGGACCTTTTCTTGTTCTTGCATTTGTCTTTGTCTTTTGGCCACGAACAGGCAGTCCCTTTCTGTGACGGATACCACGATAACATCCGATTTCCTGTAATCTCTTGATATTCAGTGCGATCTCACGTCTGAGATCACCCTCAACCATATACTCTTCGTCGATGATCGCGCTAATCTTCTTCACGTCGTCATCTGTCAAATCCCTGACACGAACATCAGGATTGACGCCTGCCTTTTCCAGAATCTTGTTTGAGCTTACTCTGCCTATGCCATAGATATAAGTCAAACCGATCTCTACACGCTTCTCTCTTGGTAAGTCAACACCAGCAATACGAGCCATGTTAAATTCCTCCATTTTGTCTCGTGACAGGACGCGTTGTGTCCTCTCACTGATTAATAGTAAACTAATTGATTGGGGCAGTTTTGCCCGACCGGATATCGACCCGGTTTGTCCGATACTGATAATCGGGGCAGAATTGTCTTGTTTTTTCTGCCACTCCAATACTACATTGAAGTTTTTTACGCGAAACTTTTCTCGGTATCAAGAAGTAAACACACAACAGACCATTTTTCTGTTATATATTTATAGCACATATCCGAATTGACGGATTGGAATATGTGCCTCAGCCGCATTTTCATACAGATTAAGAGGATTGAATTAACCCTGTCTCTGCTTGTGCTTGGGATTCTCACAGATAATTCTGATCTTCCCTTTTCTCTTGATCACTTTGCATTTCTCGCAAATAGGTTTTACTGATGATCTAACTTTCATGTTAAACCCTCCTTTCAAAAAGACCGTTTTACATTATAACATGCAGTCGGGGCAAATGCAAGCCCTATAATCAAAATAATTTATTTATCTCTCCATATGATTCGACCCTTGGATAAATCATACGGCGACAACTCCAACGTTACTTTGTCACCCGGAAGGATGCGGATGAAATTCTGTCTCAGCTTTCCACTGATATGAGCGAGTACTCTATGACCGTTTTCCAACTCCACCTGAAACATTGTGTTGGGGAGTTTCTCTACTACTGTTCCTTCGATTTCAATTACATCGGACTTTGACATTATTTTACCTCCTTAATGTCTCTACAATATAACTTTATTAAATGTTTTATATCCTCGTTTGTCACAGACGGGATCTCAAGCCCCGGGTTATAATTTTTGATGATCTGTATATGCCGCTTATTCTTTTTCTTAGGTTTGTCAACCGTTCTCACAGTCCCGTTGACAACATATACGAAATCCTTTGTCTCCTCCACGATAAGATACACTTCCCCCTTATCGTGGCCTGCCAGCGAATATGCCAAAAAACCAATCATTCTCTATCTCCTGTCCTTTATGACCCAAACCAGCGCGCAGGTCACAAAAGAGTAAGAATCTCAGGTTCACCGTCTGTTATCAGAATTGTATTCTCATAATGCGCAGATAATGATCCATCCTCAGTAACTACGGTCCAGTTATCCTCCAGCCACTCGACATCGCCGCCGCCCATGTTGATCATGGGCTCTATCGCAAGCGTCATGCCGGCACGAAGCTTCATGCCGCGCTTTTTCTGCCGGAAATTGGGCACTTCTGGTTCCTCATGAAGCGAGGTTCCTATGCCATGTCCCACCAGATCACGGACAATGCCGTAGCCAAACTGCGATACATAGCGGTCAATGGTATTGGATATATCATGAAGGTGATTTCCTGCTGTCGCTCTCTTCACTCCCTCAAAAAATGATTTCTTGGTCTCCTCTATGAGTTTCTGTGCCTCTGGGCTAATCCGCCCCACACCGTGTGTTCTGGCTGCATCTGAATGATAGCCTTTGTAGATCAGTCCGCAGTCAAGACTCACAATGTCACCCTCCTGCAAGATTCTGTCTGATCTGGGGATTCCATGCACCACCTCATCATTCACCGATACGCAGATAGACGCCGGATATCCATTGTAGTGCAGAAAGTTCGGCACGCACCCCATATCCCTGATCAGCTTTTCGCCGAGCTGGTCGATAAAGAGTGTCGATATCCCCGGCTCAATTGCCTGCCCAAGCTCCTCGTGCACTTTTGCCAGAAGCCTGCATGACTTCCGCATCAGATCAATCTCACGCTGTGACTTTATTGTAACGGCCATTTCCTAATTCCCCCGCACCATATTTCTCATTAAGACAAAATAGTAACGATCGACTCAAATACATCCTTCATATCTACTGTACCGTCCACGGACTTTAACACGCCCTTTGCCTCATAGAACTCGATGAGCGGCTGTGTCTGGTTATGATATACCTCAAGACGGTTCTTCACTGTCTCTGGCTTATCGTCATCTCTCAAAATAAGCTCTGCATTGCAGGTATCGCAGATGTTCTCTTTCTTGGGCGGAATGTGAACAATGTGATAGGTTGCGCCACAGTTCACGCAGGCACGCCTTCCTGACATTCTGTTGATAATATTCTCGTCCGGCACATCGACATTAACCGCATAGTCAATCTTGTCTCCAAGCTCTGTGAGTGCCTTGTCAAGCACCTCTGCCTGCGGGATTGTTCTTGGGAAACCATCTAATACATATCCGTTCTTGCAGTCGTCCTGTGCCACTCTGTCAAGCAAAATCTTCACAGTGAGCTCATCGGGCACCAGCAGTCCCTGATCCATGTACTTCTTTGCTTCCATACCAAGCTCTGTGCCATTCTTGATATTTGCTCTGAAAATATCTCCTGTAGAAATATGTGGGATCGCAAACTTCTCCGCGATCATCTTTGCCTGTGTTCCCTTTCCAGCCCCCGGTGCACCTAACATAATAATCTTCATCCTGATTTCCTCCTTAAAAAATAAATAATTTACCACTACATTGCTGTTCAAAACAGCCTCAATTCAATTTATCCGCCCGCCGGATAAGCTCAATTCAGACTGTTTCCATCATCAATAACATAATGGATAGAAGCAAAGCACCCGCTTTGCTTCTATTCTAATTATCTGATTCTCAATCATTCAAAAAGCCTTTATAATTGCGCACAAGCATTTGTGACTCAATCTGTTTGATCGTCTCAAGCACAACGCTGACGATAATGATCAAACTCGTTCCTCCAAAAGAAACAGATGCCTTAAATACACCATTGAAGAAGAACGGCACGACTGCCACGATCACAAGTCCGATAGCACCAATGAATATAATGGCATTGAGCACTTTGTTCAGATAATCACTGGTTGGTTTTCCCGGTCTGATGCCCGGTATAAATCCACCTTGTTTCTTCATATTATTTGCAATCTCTAATGGATTAAATGTCAATGAAGTATAGAAATAAGCAAAAAATACTGTCAATATAATATACACTACAAGACCAATCGAATATCCCAACTGCGTTGGATTGCACCAATTATCCTGATTCAGACCATTTAAGATCTGTCTCCACACGCCTGTTCCTTTATATCCCACTAAGGTGGAAATTACAATCGGAAACTGCATCAGCGAGGAGGCAAAGATAATTGGGATAACGCCTGCTGTATTGACCTTCAACGGCAGAAATGTCATCTGTCCGCCCACCATCTTGTTTCCTTGGAGTTTTTTTGCATACTGCACTGGAATCTTGCGCATCGCACTATTGAGAATGACAACAAACACTGTCATCGCAAGAATGATTGCAAGAATAATCACTGCTGCAACCACCGCAAGCGGAACTGATTTGCCTTTGCAGAACTGTTCATACAATTTTGCAAAATCGTCCGGCAGACGGGAGATAATGTTGATCACAAGCACGATTGAGATTCCATTACCGACACCCTTCTCTGTGATGCGCTCACCAATCCACATCAGGAAAGCACTGCCTGCTGTCAGTACTGCAACCACTGTGATGATCTCAAGCGGACCATACTTTTGCAGCAGTCCCTGATTGCCAAAGCCGATTGCCATCGCTGCACTCTCAATCAATGCCAGTGCAACTGTGACATAACGTGTGATGGACGCAATCTTCTTTCTGCCATCTTCTCCGTCCTTCTGCATTTCCTCAAGCTTTGGAATCGCAATGGTGAGAAGCTGCATAATGATTGAAGATGTAATATACGGTGTGATATTCAGTGCAAATACAGACATTCTCGAAAAGGAACCTCCGGTAAATGCATCAAAAAAGTTAAACGCGCCGCCAGTCTGTGCCTCAAACCATGATGCAAAATAATCCCTGTTCACGCCCGGAATCGGAAGCTGGGAGCCAAAACGAATGACTACCAGCATCAGGAACGTAAACAGCAGCTTTCCTCTGATTTCCTTGATCTTGAATGCGTTCTTTAACGTAGAAAACATTAAATCACCTCTGCTGTTCCACCAAGTGCCTCAATCTTCTCCTTTGCAGATGCGCTAAATGCATTGACCTGAACATTGAGCTTCTTGGTTAATTCTCCTCTGCCTAAAATCTTTACGCCATCTCTAGGGTTTTTTACGATTCCAGTCTCGATTAATGTGTCTACTGATACGGTAGCACCATCCTCGAATCTCTCTAATACTTCAAGGTTGATTGCAACGATTTCCTTTGTGTTCCTATTGTGGAAGCCTCTCTTAGGAATACGTCTGTACAAAGGCATCTGGCCACCTTCAAAACCCGGTCTTGGCGCGCCTGAACGAGCCTTCTGGCCCTTGTGTCCCTTGCCAGCCGTCTTGCCGTTTCCTGAACCATGTCCACGGCCTCTTCTAAAATTATCGCTGTGCTTCGAGCCCTCGGCAGGTCTTAAATTAGATAATTCTAAACTCATTTTGTGACACCTCCCTTATCTATGCTTCTTCAACTTTAACTAAATGATTTACTTTGCGAATCATGCCTCTGGTTGCTGCATTGTCAGGAAGCTCTACTGTCTTGTGAAGCTTTGTGAGTCCCATCGCCTCCACAGTTGCCTTATTCTTTGGCACAGCACCGATTGTTGATTTGATTAAAGTAACTTTTAATGTCTTTGCCATCCTTCTCTACCTCCCTAAGCCATAATCTCGTCGATAGATTTACCACGATTTGCAGCTACCTGCTCAGGTGTCTTTAACTGTGAAAGACCGGCAATCGTAGAGAGTACTACGTTCTGCTTATTGTTCGAGCCTAAAGACTTTGTACGAATGTTCTTAATACCTGCAAGCTCACATACGACACGCGCAGGACCACCCGCGATGATACCTGTACCTTCAGGAGCTCTCTTTAACAATACGCTTGAAGAGCCATAGTTTCCGATGAAATCATGTGTTACAGAATTGTTCTCATCCATAGCAACTGTGATCAGATTCTTGATTGCGTCTTCCTTTCCCTTGCGGATCGCCTCAGGGATTTCTACGGCTTTACCAAGTCCAGCACCTACGTGACCGTTTCCGTCACCTACAACTACCAGAGCGGTAAACCGCATGTTACGTCCACCTTTAACAGTTTTGGTTACGCGCTTAATAGTTACAACCTTATCTGTTAATTCAAGCTGACTAGCATCAATGATTGTACGTTTCATGTGATTTTCTCCCTTCCTAGAATACCAAGCCAGCTTCTCTTGCTGCCTCAGCTAAAGCTGCAATTTTTCCGTGGTATAAAAAGCCGCCTCTGTCAAAAACTACTTCCGTGATACCCTTATCCATTGCTCTCTTTGCAATTACTTTACCTAAATATGCTGCTGCCTCAACGTCATTGGTCTTTTTCAGCTCAGCTTTTACTTCCTTCTCCACTGTAGAAGCTGCCACTAATGTATTTCCAACGGTATCGTCAATAATTTGAGCATACATATGATTATTGCTTCTGAACACTGCCAGACGCGGTCTTTCTGATGTACCGCTTAAACGGTTACGTATTCTCATGTGTTTCTTTGCACGCAGTTCTGCTCTTGATCTCTTACTAACCATTTTTTACGCCCTCCTTATTTACTTCTTACCAGTCTTACCAACTTTACGTCTGATCGTCTCATCAGCATACTTGATACCCTTGCCCTT
>ERZ808028.631-NODE-631-length-26971-cov-17.927716_pt1 | contig 26971 bp, 25 predicted proteins | sample MGYA00380184_ERZ808028 | MGnify/ENA primary metagenome ERZ808028 (study PRJEB31490, sample SAMN06133397) | mouse gut metagenome | isolation source: J8_1 | host: mice | place: China: Chengdu | collected 2015-05 ...
GCCTCGATGACCTTGGCCATGGTGTAGGTCTTGCCCGACCCGGTGACGCCCAGCAGGGTCTGCTCGTCCAGGCCGTTTTCAATACCCGCCGCCAGGGCGGCGATGGCCTCGGGCTGGTCGCCGCTGGGGGTGTATTCGGATACAACTTCAAATTTAGGCATAGCCGCGCCTCCCTTGACGATATGTTCTATCTTAGAACATAAGTTTCAATATGTCAACCCTGTGATTGGACAAATATTCAACGGATACGTTGGAATTTTGAGCATACCATTATATCATGGCATGACCTGGGGGGCAAGGTGTTTTCGCCGGGGAAATCTTATGATTTCATAAAGGGAGCCGGGACGCGCCGCCGGCGCGGAGATGGGACCCTCCAAAATTGGGGAGGAGCGGAGGCCGGATTTTCGTTATTTTTTTGACTTGCGCTTTCCGGCTTGGAATGCTATCATGTGTTCCGCTCAAATGGCACGCGGGCCCGCCTGGTAAAGCGCGGGTCCGCTTCTGTGTGAAAATCGAGGTGTCTCTATGGAAATCCTGATCCAACTGTCCTTCTCCCTGGTGGGCGGGCTGCTCATGTCCCGCCTGGCCAAGCTCTTGAACCTGCCCGCCGTCACCGCCTATCTGGTGACCGGACTGCTGCTGGGCCCCTACCTGCTGGGGGCGCTGGATGTGACCGGGATCGGCTTCGGCTCCGCCGAGGCGGTGGCCCGGCTGGACATCATCTCCCAGGTGGCGCTGGGCTTCATCGCCTTCACCATCGGCAACGAGTTCCGGCTGGAGCAGCTCAAGCATATGGGCAGGCAGGCCATCACCGTGGGCATTTTACAGGCGGTGGTCACCACCGTCCTGGTGGACCTGGCCCTGGTGGCGCTGCATTTCCTGAACCCTGATCTCATCTCCATCTCCTCCGCCATCACCCTGGGCGCCATCGCCGCCGCCACCGCCCCCGCCGCCACCCTGATGGTGGTCCGGCAGTACAAGGCGGACGGCCCGCTGACCCGGCTGCTGCTGCTGGTGGTGGCCATCGACGACGCGGTGGGTCTGGTGCTGTTTTCCGCCTCCTTCGGGGTGGCCACGGCCCTGGAGAGCGGGGCCATCAGCCTCACCACCGTGCTGGTGGAGCCGGTGATTGAGATTGTGCTGTCCCTGGCGCTGGGGGCGCTGGCGGGCTGGGCGCTCTACTGGGTGGAGCAGTTCTTCCACTCCCGGAGCAAGCGCCTGTCCATCTCCATCGGCTTTGTGCTGCTCACCGTGGGGCTGTCCATGGTGGAGTTTGAGGCGGGCGGCATCCACTTCGGCTTCTCCCTGCTGCTGGTGTGCATGATGACGGGCACCGTGTTCTGCAACATCTGCGACTTCTCCGAGGAGCTGATGGGCCGTGTGGACGGCTGGACCGCCCCGCTGTTTGTGCTGTTCTTCGTATTGAGCGGCGCGGAGCTGAATCTGAAAATCCTGTCCAACCCCATGGTGCTGCTCATCGGCGCGGTATATATTGTGTCCCGCTCCCTGGGCAAGTATCTGGGGGCCTATGGGAGCTGCGCCATGACCGGGTGCAGCGACAACATCAAAAAGCACCTGGGCATCACCCTGCTGCCCCAGGCGGGGGTGGCGCTGGGCATGGCCCTCACCGCCCAGCAGCTGGCAGACGGCGCGGTGGTGCGCAGCGTCGTCCTGTTCTCCGTGCTGGTGTACGAGCTGGTGGGCCCGGCGCTGACCAAGCGCTCCCTGACGGCGGCCGGCGAGATCCACCAGGAGGGCCGGACCAGCGCCCGCAAAAAAAATACGCCCAAGGCGCCGGTGCAGCTGGATCAATAAGCGGAGGAAAAAGCCTTCCCCCTTCGGGGGAAGGCTTTGCCAGACCCCGCCCCGCAGGTTTCTCAGGATTTCGGGCATACTAGGGGCGAGGTGATGATGATGCTCAGCGAAAACCAATTGCTCAACCACATTTATCAGACCGCCGAGATGGGGCGGGAGGGCATCCAGTCGGTGCTGAAATACGCCCAGGAGCCCAAGCTGGTCGGCGCGCTGAACAGCCAGTATACCGAGTATGAGAAGCTGCAAAACGCCGCCGGGTCCCTGCTCCAGGCCCGGGGAGAGCCGCCGAAGGGGCTGGGGCCGGTGGCCAAGGCGTCCTCCGAGGTGATGAGCACCGTGAAGGCCATGACGGACCGCTCCCCGGCCAACATCGCGGAGATGATGATCCAGGGCTCCACCATGGGGGTGACCAAGAGCCTGCGCACCATCCGGGAGTGCGATCTGCGGGACGAGGGCGTGCGCCGCCTGGCGGACCGGCTGCTCAAGACCGAGCAGGCCAATATTGAGGAAATGAAGCGGTTCCTGTGAGGAAGGGAAAAGGGCCTCCGCGTCCGCGGAGGCCCTTGCGCGTTTATCCTCAGCTCAGGGAGGCGGGGCCGAAGCCGTGGGGGAGCAGCTCCTTCAGGGGGAGCTTCACATAATCCCCGTCCCCCCGGGCCACCAGCACCGTCAAATCGGGGGCGAACTCGTAGAGCACCTGGCGGCACACCCCGCAGGGCCAGCAGTAGTCGGAGCTCTTGCCCGCGACGGCGATGGCGGTGAACTGCCGCGCCCCCTCGCTGACCGCCTTCACCAGGGCGGTGCGCTCGGCGCAGATGGTGGGGCCGTAGGCCGCGTTTTCCACGTTGCAGCCGGTGAACACCCTGCCGTCGGCGCACAGCAGGGCCGCCCCCACGGGGAAGTGGGAATAGGGGACATAGGAGCGCTCCAGCATGGAGAAGGCCAGGTCCACCAGGGCTTGATCGGTCATGTTCAAAGACTCCTTTCCAAATCGGACCAAATTGAAGGGAAGGAGCTGGTATGGCTCCTCATAATCGTAGTATAACAGGTTTCTTTCCCGGTTGAAAGGGGAAAAACGGGGCTTGGGGCGATTTTTGTTGTTGCAATGCGGGAGGGTTTCTGTTATACTATTATCTGCTCAATGCCGGGACGGGCTGTCCCGCATGTGATGACGCTGAGAAAAGAGAGAGGCCACCGGGGGAACCCTCTGGTCGGGCCGGCAATGATCCATCATAGATAAAGGAATGATTCAATGATGTTTGAGAAGGGTAAACGTGCGCAGCGCCAAAGCGAGGACGATAAGGTTTTTAACCGGATGCTCCTGTGGCTGGCGGGCGCGGTGGTGGTGGAGCTGCTGCTCCTGTTTTTGCAAAAGGTGTATGTGGAGATGATCTTTGACGGCGTGGTGGCCCTGGCGCTGTCCAAGGTGTTTTACGTGTTCTCCTACGCGGGCGCAGCGGTGGTGATCGGCTGTGCCGTGTGGGCGGTGGTGAACCGCCGCTCGGGCAAGTCCATGGTCCTGCCCGGCGTGGTCGCGGCCGTGGCGGCGGCGCTGTGGGTGGTCTCATTCCTGAGCGCCTTCTTTTACGCGGAGGGCGTGCGCCTGCTGCTGCTGCTGCCCCCGGCGGCGGCGGTGCTCATCATCATCTTCTTCCTGTACCAGCGGCCCTTTTTCTTCAACGCGATGCTCACCGGCGGCGGCCTGCTGGCCCTGTGGCTCCACCGGCAGTATTATATGACCCATCCCCGGCTCATCACCGCCTGCATCATCGGCGGGGTGGTGGTGCTGGCGCTGGCCGCTGTGGTGGCCCTCCAGCTGCGCAAGAGCGACGGCAAGCTGGGCGGGGTCCGGGTGGTGCCGGTGGACTCCAACTACCTGATGACCTTCCTCACCTGCGCGGTCACGGCGGCGTGCATGGTGCTGGGGCTGGCGCTGGGCGTGTCCATGGGCCAGTACTTCCTCTACGCCCTGGTGGGCTGGCTGTTCGCCCAGGCGGTGTTCTTTACCGTGAAAATGATGTGACGGGACAAGCGGCGCGCGGGGCGGTCCCCGGCGGCGCGGGCAGGGAGACAAGATCTGTTCAGGACGGCGCGGCGGCTTGCCGCGCCGTCCTTTTTTCCTGCGCCGCAAAAAATATGGAGCGGGCTGCAACATTTTGAGCCGCCCATCTGTATATGGGGCAGAACGGCGAAAGCGCCGGTCAAACTCAATCTATTGGAGGTATCTCACCATGAAACGACTGATTTCAGCCGCCCTGTGCGCCGTGATGGCGCTGTCCCTGCCCGTGGCCGCCTTTGCGGCAAAGCCGTCGGACCGTTCCCTCAAGCCCGCCGTGGCGGCGCCCGCAGACGCCGCCCAGAGCCCGGAGGAGCCCCAGCCCGGCTATGCCCTCCAGATCGACGGCGAGGACGCCGGCGTGCGGGCCTGCGTGATGGTCCCCCTCCGGGCGGTGGCGGAGAAGCTGGGCTTCACGGTCACCTGGCGGGGGGACGGCACCATCCTGCTGGACGACGGCAGGATGCATACCACCGTCACCCTGGGCGAGGACCGCTATCAGGTGGTCACCAGCAATCCCGAGCTGGTGGGCATGTCCGCCTCCTTCTCCCTGGGCATGCCGCCCTGCGTGGTCAACGACACGGCCTACGTTCCCCTGGGTCTGTTTGATGCCCTGCTGGGCAGCCGGCAGGGGGCGGTGACCATGGAGGACGGGATGATCCGCCTGGACACCGACCCGCTGGGCAAGGACGATGAGGTGCAGATTCCCAACCCCTTTGCCGAGTATGACGCCCTGGAGCAGGCCGCCAAGGCCGCTGGCTTTGAGCTGACCGCCCCCGAGGCCGTTAACGGCTCCGACAGCCGGGTGTTCCGGGCCATCAAGGGCGACCTGCTGGAGGTCATTTACCGCAAAGGGGAGGAGGAGACCGCCCGGGTGCGCAAGGCCATGGGCAGCGGGGATATCAGCGGGGACTACACCGCGTATCCCAGCACGAGCACCCTTTTGGTGGATGGGAGCCAGGTCACCCTGAAGGGGAACGGAGAGCGGGTCAGCCTGGCGGTGTGGACCAAGGACGGCTGCGCCTACGCTTTGTCCGTCGAGGGAGGCATGGCCCGCGGCGACATGGCGGCGCTGGTGGGCGCGATTCGGTAAAGAAGGAAAACGGGGGACGGGCCGACCCGTCCCCTTAGGGGGAAGCGATTGTGGAACTGTGTCTTACCCCCAGCCGTCCGGCTGGGATGTGGAGCGCCTGGGGCCTGCTGCGCGCCGCCGCGCGGAGCCTGAGGGCGCGGTTTTGGGCCGAGGAGGATAGGGGGGCGGAGCGGGAGGCCGCGCGCGCCGAGCGCAACCGGCGGGCGGAGAAGATCCTGGACACCTATGGAAACAGCATCCTGCGCTACGCCTACTCCTACCTCCACAACATGAGCGACGCGGAGGAGGTCCTACAGGACACGCTGGTGCGGTTTTTGAGCGCCGGGCCGGTCTTTGAGAGCGGGCGGCATGAAAAGGCGTGGCTGCTGCGGGTGGCGGGGAACCTGAGCAAAAACCGCGTCGCCTACAACCGAGTGCGCAGGACGGATGAGCTCGACGAGGAGCTGGTGGCCGACAGCCGGGAGGATCTGTCCTTTGTGTGGGACGCCGTCAAGCGGCTCCCGGAGAACTACCGCGCGGCCATTCACCTGTTTTACTACGAGGGCTGCTCCACCAAGCAGATCGCCCGGCTGCTGGGGAAAAAGGAGGCCACGGTGCGCTCCGACCTGCGCCGGGGGCGGGAGCGGCTGAAGGCGGTGCTCAAGGAGGCGTATGACTTTGAAGAGACGGTATGACCAGGTGATGGACAAGATTGAGGTGACGGACGAAATGCGCGGGCGCATCCTGGAGAGAATCCGGGAGATGGACCTGACACCGGCGGCCGGGGGCAGGGTGACGCCTCTGCCCCGCCTCCGGCGGTATCTGTCGGCTGCCGCCTGCTTTGTGGTTCTGCTGGCGGGGCTCGCCGCCGCCTGGCGGCTGACGGGGGACCCCCAGCCCCAAGGGCCCGATGTGGAGGTGGGCAACGGCATTGTCCAGCTGAACTCCCGGGAGGAGCTGGCCGCCGCGGTGGGCTTCGCGGTGGAGGAGCTGGAGGCGCCGCCCTTCACGGTGGAGGCCAGGGCCTACGCCTCCTATTGGGGCGAGCTGGCGGAGATCACCTATTCCGGCCAGGGCAAAAGCGCCGTGTTCCGAAAGTCCCCGGGGACAGAGGACAACTCGGGGGATTACAGCGTCTACCAGGACGTGGTCCAGGCGGAGGCCGGGCCGCTGCGGGTGACGCTGAAGGGAGACAGTGGAAGGTACGTCCTGGCGGTGTGGTCGGCGGGGGGCTACGGGTACTCCGTGCGGCTGTCCGACGGGATCTCCCAGGGGGAGTGGCTGGCGCTGCTGGGCGCCCAAATAGACTGACAGGCCGGGGGCGAAAGCCCCCGGCCTGTCTGGTGCGATGACAATTCTGCGCTCTGCCGCCCGGGCTCAATGATGGCCGTGGCTGAAGATGAGCAGCACCCCCAGGGCAAAGCCCACCACCGTGGCCAGGATGGACCAGCGGGACTTCCACTGGAGGGAGGCCTCGGGCAGCAGCTCGAAGAACACCACGTACAGCATGGCGCCCCCCGCCAGCCCCAGGGCGGCGGCCAGGGCGGCGGGGGCCTGGTTGCCCACCAGATAGCCCGCCAGGGCGCCCAGCACCGTGGGCAGGCCGGACAGGGCCGCCACGCCGATGGCGCTCCAGGTTTTGGAGCCGTCGTGGAGCAGGGGGATGGCGATGCTCATGCCCTCGGGCAGGTTGTGCAGGCCGATGGTCACCGCCGCCAGCACGCTGGCCAGGCAGATGCCCTGCACCGCCACCGTGGCCCCCACCGCCATGCCCACGGGCACGTTGTGCAGGGCCACCGCCGCCGCCAGCACCAGCCCCGCCGTGTGCAGGTCGTGGTGGCCGCAGGCGCAGGCGTGGGGGTGCTCGGCGTCCTCGTGGTGGGCGCTCTTGTCGATCCAGCAGTTGAGCAGATAGGTCACCAGAAAACCCGCCACCAGCGCCAGGGGGGTCATGGCCAGCCAGGGGGCGGCCTCTATGGCCTCGGGCACCATGTCCAGGGCCACGATGGCCAGCATCAGCCCCGCGGTGAAGCTGAGCAGCAGGCTGGTCCCCCTGGGGGACTCCCGCTTGACCAGGGCGGCCAGCACGCCCCCCAGGGCCAGGCCGCCCACGCCGGTGGCGGCGGTCAAAAGTACGACAAACAGGATGGGATTCATGTGTACGCGCTCCTAAACGTGATTTGCCGGACAGACCGCGGGCCCGTCCGGCGAATCCTATCTTAGCACGGGAGCGGTGGAAAGGCAAGTAAAATCATCCTTTTTTGAACAGCTCCCGCAGTCCGATGAGGATGAGAAAGCCCCCGAAGCACTTGCGCAGAATGTCCACGTCCAGCGCTGTGGCCGCCCAGGCGGTGAGGGAGGAACAGGCCAGCCCCGCGGCGATGGCGGGGAGGAGGGCCTTTTTCTCCACATACCCGTTTTTGAAATGGGCGGGGAGGGCGGTGGCGGCGGCGGGGAGGAAGTAGAGCAGGTTTACCCCCTGGGCCAGGGTCTGGGGCACCCCCTTCACGCTGGTCATATAGATGAGCAGCAGGGAACCACCCCCCACCCCGAAGCCGGACAGCACCCCGGTGACCGCCCCGGCCAGGGCGGCGATGAGCCAGTCCATCATAAAAACGCCCTCACCCCGCCGTACAGGATGAGCAGGGCGAAGCCCCGGCGCAGCCAGGTCATGGACAGGTTTTGAAACACCTTCCCGCCCACAAAGCCGCCGATGAGCCCCCCGATCAGGTAGGGCAGGGCCAGCGCCAAATCCAGCTGCCCCCGGAACCAGTAAATCCCGGCGGACAGGGCGCACAGCGGGGCGATCACCGCCACCGATGTGGCGAAGGCTTCTCGCTGGTCAAGGCCGCACTTCCCCGCCAGCAGGGGCACCAGCACCTGGCCCCCGCCCCCGCCGAAAAAGCCGTTGACCACCCCGGCGGCGGCCCCCGCCAGGGCATACCACACTGTTTTTCCTTTTTTATGCTCCATCGCGTTCACCCCGTGTCAGTTTGCCGCGGCCTGGAAAAAATATTCATTGACAAAAACCCGCAAGTGTAAAAATTGGCGCCTTGCTTCTCCCGCCAAAACCCGGTATAATGTTTCAAAATTCCAGAAAAGGAGAAGCGTTGTGCCAAAGTCTACCAAAAATCAAATCATGACGACGCTGGCGGACCTGCTTCAGGTCAAGCGGCTGGACGACATCACCGTCACCGAGCTGGTGGAGCGGTGCGGAATCTCCCGGCAGGCGTTCTATTACCACTTCTCCGACCTGTACGGGGTGGTGGACTACGGCATCCAGCTCCTGCTGGACGAGCTGGGAGCCGCCCGGCCGGAGGAGTGGCACACGGCCATGGAGCGGACCCTGAGCCTGCTGCGGGAGCACCGGACCCTGGTGCTCAACGTGTACCGGGCCTATGAGCGCAGCTACGTGGAGAGCCACGTCCGCCGCTGGGCCGCGCCCCTGGTGGAGGCCCGCACCCGGCTGGCCGCCCGGAGCTACGCCGTGACGGAGGGCCAGATCGAGTTCATGACCGACCTGCTCACCCAGGGGCTGGCCAGCATCGTTTTGAGCTGGGTGGAGCAGGGGATGCCCTCCAGCGTCATCGAGCGGATGGACGACTTTGACATCCTGGTGGGGGGCTGCCTGGACTACACCCTGGAGCGGCTGGCCCAGAAGAACAAAAGGTAGCGCCGCCCCGGAAAGCCCCAGCAATCGACAATATTTTACATCCCGGAGGACCTTGTCAAGGTTTTGACAAGGTCCTCCTCTCTGTCTATGGAACATTGCGGGAGGCGGGGGTATCATGACCCTTGAGCGGAAAAGCGGACCCATTTTAACGATACCTAAACAGAATCGGCACAAAATGAACACATTGAGCGGTTATGCTCCATTTGACGGGCAGCGCCCCGCACAAAAAGAAAGGAACGTGTGAAATATGACCATGATGAACAGTGTGAAACGGGCGGGCTTCCGCGCCCTGTACGGCTACCTGGACAAGGACCCGGACGCCAACATCCCCAAGCTGATGGACTGGGTGGACCGCTTTGCCGGGGAGGGGCCCAACAGCTTCCCCACCCAGCGCGCCGCCTTCCGCAAGGTGATCGAGAACCCGGACAACAACTGGTACAAGCTCATCCGGTCCATGTGGACGGACATCGATGGCGAGGTGCGCAAGACCTTCTTTGAGAACTTCATGCTCAACGGCAACCTCATCGGCTGGACCATCCAGGAGGAGGCCCGGGAGCGCTACGGCTGCAACATCCCCTGGGCCATCCTGCTGGACCCCACCTCCGCCTGCAACCTCCACTGCACCGGCTGCTGGGCGGCGGAGTACGGCAACAGGCTGAACCTGAGCTTCGACGAGATTGACAGCATCATCACCCAGGGCAAAAAGCTGGGGGTGTACATCTACATCTACACCGGCGGGGAGCCCATGGTGCGCAAGGACGACCTCATCGCCCTGTGCAACAAGCACAGCGACTGTGAGTTCCTCTGCTTCACCAACGCCACCCTCATCGACGAGGACTTTGCCGACCAGATGCTGCGGGTGAAGAACTTCGTCCCCGCCATCAGCGTGGAGGGCTTTGAGGAGGCCACCGACGGCCGCCGGGGGGCGGGTACCTTCCAGAAGGTGCGCCGGGCCATGGAAATTTTGAAGGCGAAAAAGCTGCCCTTCGGCACCTCCTGCTGCTACACCAGCGCCAACCTGGATTCCATCAGCTCGGAGGAGTTTGTGGATGAGCTGGTGGAGTGGGGGGCCAAGTTCACATGGTATTTCCACTACATGCCGGTGGGCAACGACGCGGTGCCCGAGCTGATGCCCTCCCCCCAGCAGCGGGAGCAGATGTATGACCGCATCCGGGCCTACCGCAAGACCAAGCCCCTGTTTGTCATCGACTTCCAGAACGACGGGGAGTATGTGGGCGGCTGCATCGCCGGGGGGCGGCGCTACCTCCACATCAACGCCAACGGGGATGTGGACCCCTGCGTATTCATCCACTACTCCGACTCCAACATCCGGGAGAAGTCCCTGCTGGACTGCCTGCGCTCCCCCATGTTCATGGCCTACCACGACGGCCAGCCCTTCAACGAGAACCACCTGAAGCCCTGCCCCATGCTGGAGAACCCGGAGAAGCTGCGGGAGATGGTGGCGAAAACCGGGGCCGCCTCCACCGACCTGCAATCCCCCGAGACGGCGGAGCACCTGTGCGCCAAGTGTGACGGCTACGCCGCCGCCTGGGATGGGACAGCCCGGCGGCTGTGGGCCTGCGGGCACGGCTGTGACAGCTGTGGGCAGAAGTGCGAAAACCAGAGAGAAGCGGGCTGAGCCGGGAGCCGCGCCCGTTGAGAGCGCCGCCCGCCCCTTGCCGGGGCGCGGCGGCGCTCCTTTGGGAAATTGCCTCTTGCAATTTCGCCGGAGTATGTTACAATAAGCCCGACAACTGAATATAACAGTTGCGAGAAACGCAGTAGAAAGGAAGAAGCAAAATGCCCAAGTTCGTCAAACGGGCCCTTTTGCTGCTGGCCGCCATCGCCATGCTGCCGGCCTCACTGTACGGGTGTACAGGAGGCACGGAGCCCAGCGAGAGCGAGGCGTCCGCTGCACAATCGGGCGAGTTACCCCACGGGAACTCAGTCACGGTAGGTATCGCACAGGATTTGAGCAACCTCGATCCCCAGCTGTCCAAAACGGCCGGGATCCGCGAGGTGATGTTCAACATGTTCGAGGGGCTGGTAAAGGCCGGCCCCGACGGCTCCGTGGTCGAGGCCGTCGCCAGTGGCTATGAGATCTCCGAGGACAAGCGCACGTACACCTTCACCCTGCGGGAGGGCGTCACGTTCCACAACGGGGATTCGGTCACAGCCGAGGATGTGGTCTATTCCCTGGAACGCTGCGCTGGATCGGAGAACGATGGAAAGCCTCTGGTCTCGGCGTTTTCTATTGTGGAGCGCATTGAGGCTGTGGAGGGCGGCCGCGTGGCGCTCACCCTGTCCACCCCCAATCTGGAGTTCATCAACGCGCTCACCGCCCCCATCATCCCCAAGGACTCCGGCCCCACCATCACCGAGACCATGATCGGCACCGGCCCCTTCCGCTTTGCCTCCTACACCCCCCAGGACAGCCTGGTGATGGAGAAGTACGGCGGCTATTGGAACCAGGAAAAGGCCGCCAGGCTGGACCGGGTCACCTTCCGGATCGTCCCCGACGAGAACGCCATGGTCATCGGATTGAAGGGGGGCACCCTGGACATGGTGGTCCACCTGCCCAACACCCTGCTGCGGGAGGTGGAGAAGGATTTCACCGTCCACCAGAACACCATGAACCTGGTCCAGGCGCTGTATCTGAACAACGCGGTGGAGCCCTTTGACAACGAGCTGGTGCGCCAGGCCATGTACTACGCCATCGACGTGGACGAGATCATCGAGTTTGTGTGCTCCGGCGCGGGGGTGGCTACCGGCACCAGCATGTACCCCGCCCAGACCAAGTACTTCATGCCCGAGCTGGCGGAAAACTACCAGCAGGACGTGGAGAAGGCCAAGGAACTGCTGGCCCAGGCGGGCTATCCCGACGGGTTCGAGATGACCATCACCGCCCCGTCCAACTACGCCCAGCACATGGACACCGCCCAGGTGCTCATCGAGCAGCTCAAGGCGGTGGGCATCACCGCCCAGCTGGTCCCGGTGGAGTGGTCCACCTGGGTGGACGACGTGTACCGGGGGCGGAACTACCAGTCCACGGTGTGCGGCATCGCCGCGGACGATATGACCGCCCGGGAGATGCTGGTGCGGTACATGAGCGACAACAAAAAGAACTTCATCGGCTTCAACGACCCGGAGTACGACCAGGTGATGACCCAGGCCCTGACCTGTGTGGACGACGAGGAGCAGACCAGGCTGTACAAGCGGGCCCAGGAGATCCTGAACGAGCGGGCGGCCAGCCTGTGGATTCAGGACATGTGCGAGCTGGCGGTGCTGAATCCGGCGCTGGACGGATTCACTTTCTACCGCACCTACGTCATCGACATGGCGTGCGTCTATTTCAAATAACCACGAAAGGGCGGGACGGTCACGGCCGGTCCCGCCCTTCCCTGTAGAAAGGAGGGGGCGCGCTGTGGGCAAAACGGCGCTGAAGCGGCTGGGCCTGCTCCTGGGCACCCTGCTGCTGGTGAGCGTGCTGGCCTTTACGGCCTTTTCCGTCATCCCCGGCGACCCCACCGACGCGGTGCTGGGCATGGAGGCCACCGACGAGCAGATCGCCGCCTTCCGCGCCCGGCAGGGGCTGGACCTGCCGGTGTGGCAGCGGTATGGGAGGTGGCTGGGGGCCTTTGTCTGTGGGGACTTCGGCCAGTCCTACAAGTACGACATGACGGTGGCCCAGCTGCTCTCGGACAAGATCGGGGCCACGCTGGTGCTGGCGGCTGTGTCCTTCGTGCTCATCGTGGCCATCTCCCTGCCCCTGGGGCTCATCGCTGCCCGGCGGCCGGGGGGGCTGGTGGACCGGGGGGTGACGGTGCTCACCCAGATCGCCATGTCGGTGCCCAACTTCATCATGGGCATCGGCCTGATGTTCCTCTTCGCCCTGGTGCTGAAGTGGTTCCGGCCGGAATACGTCCCGCTGTCCGCCGGCCTGGGGCCCCACCTGGGCTATATGGTGTACCCCGCCCTGGCCATCGCCCTGCCCAAGAGCGCCATGACGGTGAAGCTGCTCCGGGGGTCCATCCTGGGGGAGCTGGGCCAGGACTACATCCGCACCGCCTACAGCAAAGGGAACAGCCGGGGCTCCGCCCTGCGGCGGCACGTGCTGCGCAACGCCATGATCCCGGTGGTGACCTTCCTGGCCATGGCGGTGGGCGACATCATGGCGGGCTCCATCGTGGTGGAGCAGGTGTTTGGCATCCCCGGCCTGGGGCGCATCCTCATCTCATCCATCAACAACCGGGATTACCCGGTGGTCCAGGCCATTGTGGTGCTGCTGGCGGCGGTGGTGGTGGGGTGCAATTTCCTGGCCGACCTGCTCTACCGGGTGATGGACCCCCGAATCGACGGAAGGTAGTTCTTTTTCTCGAGAGAAAAAGAACCAAAAAGAGCTTTAGTTCGCTACGTAAGTGGGGGGAAACTTTATGGTTTCCGCACGACGACGGAACAATTCAATATTTGGAACGAATATGGGAACACATAGAAACTGGTATCTCACCATCGGGACGGTTTTGACGGCGCTCATGCTGCTCTATATCGCCGTGGGCTTTTTCTGGACGCCCTTTGAGCCCACCGCCATCAGCGCCCCGGACCGGAACGCCCCCCCCTCCTCTGCCCACCTGTTCGGCTGCGACCAGATGGGGCGGGACGTGCTCTCCCGCACCCTGGAGGGGGCCGGCGCCACCCTGACCATCGCCCTGGCGGTGCTGGCGGTGGGGGCGGTGTGCGGGCTGGTGATCGGGGCGCTGTGCGGCTACTACGGCGGTCGGTTGGACGCGCTCATCATGCGGCTGTGCGACGCCATCGCGGCTTTTCCCAGCGTGCTGCTGGCCCTGGTGGTGCTGGCCCTCACGGGGCCAGGGAAGTACAACGTCATTGGCGCGCTGGGGGTGCTGTTCATCCCCAGCTTTGCCCGGCTGGTCCGGGGGGAGTTCCTCAAGTACCGGGATCGGGACTTTGTCCAGTCCGCCCGGCTCATGGGGGTTTCGGATGCGCGCGTCATCTTCGTGCACATCCTGCCCAACGTCTGGCCCACCCTGCTGTCGGGGCTGACCATCGGCTTTAACAACGCGGTGCTGGCGGAGGCGTCCATGAGCTATCTGGGCATCGGCGTCAGCCCCACCGAGCCCAGCCTGGGCTATATGCTCAAGGACGCCCAGGGGGTGCTGTTCACCCTGCCCTGGTGCACCGCCTTCCCGGCGGCGGTGGTCATCCTGCTCATCCTGGGGGTGGGCCTGGTGGGCGAGGGCGTCCGGGAGCGGATGGGGGTGGCGCCATGATGCTGAGGATACGGGATCTGTCGGTGGTGTTCACCGACCGGGGGGCGCCCTTCACCGCGGTGGACAAATTCTGCCTGGAGATGGACCGGGGGGAGATTGTAGGCGTGGTGGGCGAGTCCGGGTCGGGCAAGTCCATGACCGCCCACGCCCTCATGGGGCTCATCCACCGCGCCCAGGTGTCCGTCACCGGCTCGGCCCTCTTTGAGGGCACCGACCTGCTCTCCCTGTCCCGGGAGGAGCTGCGGCGGTATCAGGGCCGGGATTTGTCCATCATCTTCCAGGAGCCCATGACCAGCCTGAACCCCACCATGCGCGTTGGGGCGCAGGTGGAGGAGTCCCTGCGTATCCATGAGGGGCTGTCCCCGGCTCAGCGGAAAGCGAAAGCCCTTGACGCCATGGCCCTGGCGGGGCTGCCCGACCCCGAGGGGCTGTACCGCCAGTGGCCCCACCAGCTGTCCGGGGGGATGCGCCAGCGGGTGATGATCGCCTCGGCCCTGGTGCTGCGCCCCCGGCTGCTCATCGCCGATGAGCCCACCACGGCGTTGGACGTGACCATCCAGGCCCAGATTTTGGAGACGCTGAAGGACATCAACCGCAAAGAGGGCACCGCCATCCTGTTCATCTCCCACGACCTGGGGGTGGTGAGGGCCCTGTGCAGCCGGGTGGTGGTGATGAAAACGGGGAAGATTGTGGAGTCCGGCCCGGTGGACGACGTGTTTTATCACCCCAGAGAGGACTATACCAAGCTGCTCATCTCCTCCCGGCCCACCCGGAAAAAGCTGAGAGGGGGTGGGGCGGATGGTTGAGCCAATTCTTCACATCGACCATCTCAGCAGCTGGTACGGGCGGGGCCGGGGGCGCAGGCAGGTGCTGCGGGACGTGTCCCTGGACCTGGCCCCCGGGGAGGCCCTGGGGGTGGTGGGCGAGTCCGGGTCGGGCAAGTCCACCCTGGCCAAGTGCGTGCTGGGGATGGTGACGGACATCACAGGGACCCTGGAGGTGAACAGCCCCCGGCCCCAGATGGTGTTTCAGGACCCCTACGGCTCGCTGAACCCGGCCAAGACGGTGGGGTGGATTCTGGAGGAGCCCCTCCGGGCTGCTGGAATGAAGGACCGGGCCCAGCGCCGGAAAAGGGTGGAGGACTTCCTCCCCCTGGTGGGGCTGGAGGGGGAGCACCTGTCCCGAAAGCCCGCCCAGCTGTCCGGGGGGCAGCGCCAGCGGGTGGCCATCGCCGCCGCGCTGATCCAGGGCAGCAAGCTCATTGTGCTGGACGAGCCGGTGTCGGCGCTGGACGTGACCCTCCAGGCCCAGATCCTCCGCCTGCTGGCCGATCTGAAGGAGCGGCTGGGATTGTCCTACCTGTTTATCTCCCACGACCTGGCGGTGGTGTATCAGCTGTGCGGCCGGGTGGCGGTGATGACCGGGGGGGAGATCGTGGAGGAGGGGGACGTGGACCAGGTCTACGACCACCCCAGGCACCCCTATACCAAAAAGCTGCTGGAGGCCTCTCTGGCTCTGGACTAGCGAAAAACCCGGGCTCCTGTGGGAGTCCGGGTTTTTTGAAAAAAAGGTTGCCAGCGGCGGGGGGATGTGGTATTTTAATATGAGATTTTTGGCGGGCCGACCGCCTGGGAGGGAGCTGTTATGGCGAAGAATACCAGCAAAACCTGTCGAAATCAGGTGATGTATTCCGTTTTTGTGCGCAATCATAGCCCGGAGGGCACCTTTGAGGGGGTGCGCCGGGACCTGGAGCGCATTAAGGGCCTGGGTGTGGATATCATCTGGCTGATGCCCATCCACCCCATCGGGGAGGTCAACCGCAAGGGGAGCCTGGGCTGCCCCTACGCCATCCGGGACTACCGGGCGGTGAACCCGGAGTACGGCACCCTGGAGGACTTTACCCGCCTGGTGGACGGCATCCACGAGCTGGGGATGAGGTGCGTCATCGACGTGGTGTACAACCACACCTCTCCCGACTCCTGGCTGGCCCAAAACCATCCCGAGTGGTTTTACCACAAGCCGGACGGCGGCTTTGGCAACCGGGTGGGGGACTGGTGGGACGTCATCGACCTGGACTACAGCCATCCCGAGCTGTGGGACTACCAGATCGAGACGCTGAAATATTGGGCGTCCATGGTGGACGGCTTCCGGTGCGACGTGGCCCCGCTGGTGCCGCTGGACTTTTGGCTCCGGGCCCGGGAGGAGGTGGAGCAGGTCCGCCCCGGCTGCCTGTGGCTGGCGGAGTCGGTGGAGCCCTTCTGCGTCCGGGAGTGGCGGGCCCAGGGGCTGGGAGCCCTGTCCGACTCCGAGCTGTACCAGGCCTTCGATGTGTGCTACGACTACGACATTTTCCCCGTGTTCCAGGACTACCTGGAGGGCAAGGTCCCGCTGGAGCGCTACGCCCAGGCGGTGAACCAGCAGGAGTCCATCTACCCGGACAACTACGTGAAGCTGCGCTTTTTGGAGAACCACGACCGGGCCAGGGCGGCGTTCCTTATCCCGAACCACGCAGCTAGGCGCAACTGGGAGGCGTTCCTCTATTTTCAAAAGGGGATGACCCTGCTGTACGCCGGGCAGGAGGCGGGGTGTGCCCACCGGCCCAGCCTGTTCGACAAAGACGAGGTGGACTGGTCCGACGGGTTGGATGACTCGGATACGCTGAGGGAGCTGGCCGCGCTGAAAAAGCACCCCCTTCTCACCGACAGCCGGTATGAGGTGAAGGCCCTGCCCGGCGATATCCTGTACGCCACGCATAGAAAAGGAGACCGCCAGCTGGTGGGGCTGTTCAGCGTCAGGGGGAACGCCTCCCCGGCGCGGGTGGACGCCCCGGACGGCTTTTATCCCAACCTGGCCCTCGACGAGGCGCTGGTGGAGGTATCTGAGGGCATGGTGAGCGTGAGGGGCTTCCCCATCGTCTTTGAGGCCCCCTGGACCGGAGACCGGCCCAACTGAACGCTATGATTTAAGGAGAAAAAGAGATGAAGCGAGAAAATTTCCGCTCCCGGCTGGGCTTTTTGCTGGTGAGCGCCGGGTGCGCCATCGGCATCGGCAACGTGTGGAAATTCCCCTATGTCACCGGGGAGAACGGCGGGGGCGTGTTCGTGCTGTTCTACCTGCTGTTTCTGGTGATTATGGGCGTCCCCGTGCTCACCATGGAGCTGGCGGTGGGCCGGGCCAGCCGCAAGAGCGCGGTGCTGGGCTACAAGGCTCTGGAGCCCAGCGGGTCCAAGTGGCACATCCACGGCTGGTTCTGCCTCATCGGGTGCTATCTGCTGATGATGTACTATACCACTGTGTCCGGCTGGATGCTGGGCTATTTCTTCAAGTTCGCAGGGGGGACCTTTTCCGGCCTGCCCAACGAGGCGGTGGACGGGGTGTTTTCCGCCATGCGCTCCAACCCCGCCGAGATGACGGTGTGGATGGCTGTCACGGTGCTGGCGGGCTTCCTGGTGTGCTCCCTGGGCCTCCAGGGGGGCCTGGAGCGGGTGACCAAGTGGATGATGATTGGCCTGCTGGGCCTCATTGTGGTGCTGGCGGTGCACAGCCTCACCCTCCCCGGCGCGGGAGAGGGGGTCAAGTTCTACCTCCTGCCTGACTTCGGCCGGGCGGTGGAGCAGGGGATCGGCAAGGTGGTCACCGCCGCCATGAACCAGGCGTTCTTTACGTTGAGCCTGGGCATCGCCGCCATGGAGATCTTCGGCAGCTACATGAGCCGGGACAACACCCTGGCGGGGGAGGCCGCCCGCATCTGCGGCCTGGACACCTTCGTGGCCCTCATGAGCGGCCTTATCATCTTCCCCGCCTGCTTCTCCTTCGGGGTGACGCCGGACGCGGGGCCCTCCCTCATCTTCATCACCCTGCCCAAGGTGTTCACCGGCATGGCCGGGGGGCGGCTGTGGGGGGCACTGTTCTTCCTGTTCATGACCTTCGCCAGCTTCTCCACCGTCATCGCCGTGTTTGAGAACCTTCTGGCCGGGTGCATCGACAACTTCGGCTGGAGCCGGAAAAAGGCGGCGCTGGTCAACGGGGCCTTTGTCCTCCTGGCCAGCATGCCCTGTGTGCTGGGGTACAACCTGTGGTACTTTGAGGCCACCCTGCCCAACGGCGGCGTGGGCCAGGTGCTGGACATCGAGGACTTTTTGGTGTCCAACCTGCTGCTGCCCCTGGGTTCCCTGGTGTACCTGCTGTTCTGCGTCACCAAATGGGGCTGGGGCTTCGACAAGTATTTGGCCGAGGCCAACACCGGCAAGGGCATCAAAATGCCCCGGGCGCTGAAGCCCTACTTCCAGTTTGTGCTGCCGGTGCTGATTCTGGTGATTTTGATTCAGGGGCTGATGAAATAAGAAAAGAGCCGGTCCCGGCAAAAAGCCGCTGCGGGGCATCTGCCCCGCGGCGGCTTTGTCCATTAGCTCAGCGCACCTCCACGCTGGCCCTCAGCTTTTCCAGCGCCGCCCGGCCCTTTTCCCGCTCCAGGAGGGGCCGGAACTCCTCCCCCTCCTCAAGCTCTTTGACCAGCAGGAACCGGACCTCCGGCGAGGAGGCGGGCTTTTCCTCCGTTCCCACCCCCGGCGCGAACAGCTCCGGCCTGGGGACCGTCACCGTGCCCAGCGTGGCTTCCACATAGCGCTCCAGCCGGTCCGCCGCCTCCTCCCACCGGCCCGCCTTGGTGTAGACCTCCAAAAACAGCCCGTCATACAGCCCGCCCAGCCCGAACAGCCGGTCTATCTCCTGATAGACCCGGCACACCTCCAGCGCCCGTTCCGTGTCCAGTACGCCGGGGAACACCATGGCGCTCAAACAGCTCTGGACCAGCCACGCCAGGGTGTGCAGGCGCTTCTGCGTGATCTTCAGCGCCTCCTCCGGCTCCCCCTTCTTGAGAAAGATTTGAGACTTGACCACCGTGGGGTCGATGGCTTGTTCGGGAAGCTCCGCCAGCAGGGCTTCCGCCTCCTGGAACCGGTCCTCCATGGCGGCGGACTGGGCCAGCATGAGGGTGGCGGACTCCCAATAGGAACCCGTCCCGGCGGCGTGAAGCTCCTCCAGCAGCTCCACTTTCCGGGCGGTCCACTGCCGCTGAAGCTCCGGGTCCGCCCCTGGGTCCAGCATCAGAAAGACGTTCTGGGCCAAGGCGGCATTGTATTTCAGCGCGTCCGAGCTGGGGTACTGGTGCAGCAGCCCGTCCAGGATACGCTGGCCCGCCTCCCAGCCCTCCTGCCGGGCCGTGTCCATGGCGGCGTTCACCCGCTCCACCGCCTCCTGGGGGGAGATCTGCTCCTCAAACTGCAGCAGCGTGTCCACATTGACCCCCAGCGCCCGGGCCAGCGGGCACAGCAGGGTGATGTCGGGATAGGAGCTGTTGGTCTCCCACTTGCTCACCGCCGGGGCGGACACCCCCAGGCGCTGGGCCAGCTGCTCCTGGGTCAAGCCCTGTTTTCTGCGCAGCTGGGCCAGCCTGGCCCCGATTTTCAGTTCCATGCTACACGCCTCCTGTACGGGTTTGATGAGAATAGTATAAAGGATAGGGCGGGACGGTTCAATGGAGGCGAAATTAAGAATGGAGCGGCGTTTGATAACCGCCGGTTAACTGCCAGGTGGCGGTTGGGCAATCAAGAGGCCCGGTTTCCGTGGGAAACCGGGCCCGCTTTTTACTCCAGCTTGCGCCGCTTCATTTTGCCCTCGTAGTCCCGGAGGGAGGCCAGGGCCTGCCCCGACATGGGCAGGATGACGATGATGTTAAAGACGGTCATCAGCCCCACGCCCACGTCCCCCAGGTCCCACACGAAGGTGTAGGCCGCCAGCCCGCCCACAAAGAGCATGGCCAGGGCCAGAATCTTGTATAAGGTTTGGGACAGCCAGTTGTCCCCGAAGAGGTAGGCCACGTTGGACCGGGCGTAAAAGAGGATGCCCACGAAGGTGGAAAAGCTGAACAGCCACAGGATGAGGGCGATGAACACCACCCCAAACTGGCCCAGGTGGTGGTCCATGGCGGCCTGAAGCAGGTCCATGCCCCCCAGCCCGGCCACCTTCTCCGCCGGGGTCACCAGGATGATGAAGGCGGTGCAGGAGCAGATGACGATGGTGTCGATGAACACCCCTAGGGCTTGCAAAAGGCCGGTCTTGGCGGGGTGGGTGGTGTCCCCCGCCGCCGCGGCGCAGGGGGCGGAGCCGGAGCCCGCCTCGTTGGAAAAGAGCCCCCGCTTCACGCCGTTCATCACCACCGCGCCGAAGCCCCCCGCCACCGCCTGGCGCAGGCCGAAGGCCTCCTCAAAGATGCGCCGGAACACGCTGGGCAGCACGGTGATGTTCATGCCGATGAGGATGAGGGTGATGATGAAGTAGCAGGCCGCCATGATGGGTACCAAAATGTCCAGCACCCGCACGGTGGCGTTTTTCCGCAGCACGATGACGGCGGACAGGGCCACCAGCACCACGGTGGTGTAGATGGGCTCGATATGGAAGGCGTTCTGGAAGGCGGAGGACACGGAGTTGGCGATGACCTGGCTGATGCCGCACCAGCAGATGAGGCCGGACACGGCGAACAGCACCGCCAGGACGGACCAGCGCCCCAGCTTCCCGCCCCGCTTCTCCTTGACGAAATTGTGGATATAGTAGGCCGGACCGCCCCGCCAGCCGCCGTACAGCGGGTCCTTTTCTTTGTGGAGCTGGGCCAGGGTGGCCTCGATAAAGGCGGTGGAGGAGCCGATGAGGGCGGTGATCCACATCCAGAATACGGCCCCCGCCCCTCCGGCGGAGATGGCCGCCACCACCCCGATCAGGTTGCCCATGCCCACCCGGGTGGCGGTGGACACGATGAGGGCTTGGACCCCGGAGATGGCGTCCCCCTCCCGGTTGGTCCGCTTCTCCGCCGTCACCCGCAGCATCTCGGGGAACAGGCGCACGGGGAGGAACCGGGTGCGGAGGGTGAAAAAGACGCCGGTGGGGATGAGCAGCAGCACCAGCAGCGATACCCCCAGTGAGCCGCCCCCGGGCAGGGGGATGACGAACAGGTCGCCCCACAGCAGCTTGTACACGGATTCAATGGCGTTGACGATGAAACTCATGGCCGGGCCCTCCTTTGGGCGCCGGGGGGCGATGGGGCTTTGACCCGTCCCGGAAGTTTGGTGAATTTGTCAGATGTTAGTATATCCGATGGCGGGTCATTTGTAAAGCAAAATCAAATCCCGCCCTCCCAGGGAGGACGGGATTGTCTAAAGACACATCATATTCAAAGCTCCAGCCGTTTCCGGGCCAGCCGGGCCAGCTCCGCCGGGCGGACCTTACCGGTGATGGTTTTGGGCAGCTCGTCCAGGAAGAGGATGTAGCGGGGCACCTTGTAGTCCGCCAGGCGGCGGGCAAGGCGCGCGCGCAGCTCCGCCTCGTCCAGCCCGGCCCCCTCCCGGAGCACGGCGCACAGGCACACCTGCTCGCCGTAGTGGCGGTCGGGCACCCCCACCGCCTTGCACTCCCGAAGCTCCGGACAGGCGGCGGCCGCCTCCACCTCGGCGGGGGAGATGTTCTCCCCTCCCCGGATGATGAGCTCCTTCAGCCGCCCGGTGAGGTGGATGTTGCCCTCCCCGTCCAGCCAGCCCATGTCGCCGGTGTGGAGCCAGCCCTCCCGGTCGATGGCCTTTTCCGTCTCCTCGGGCTGGCCGTAGTAGCCCTCCATCACCAGATAGCCCCGGACGCAGATCTCCCCGGGCTGGCCCAGGGGCTGCTCCCGGCCGTTTTCAATGTTGACGATTCTGCCCTCCACATGGTCCATGAAGTGGCCCACAGTGGCGGCACGGACCTCCAGGGGGTCGTCCAGGGAGGCGGTGGTGAGCCCCGCGGTGGCCTCGGTCTGGCCCAGGCTGGACAGCAGGGTGAAGTGGAAGCCGTCGTTGATCTGGCAAAACAGCTCCGGGGGGTAGAGGCTGCCGCCGATGAAGCCGGTGCGCAGGCAGGACAGGTCCCAGCTCTGGAAGTCCGGGCGGCACAGGATGGCGTGGAACATGGTGGGCACGCTGCTGAGCACGGTGCACCGCCGCCGGCTGATCACCTCCAGGAGGGCGGTGGTCCTGCGGCTCTCGGGCAGGCACAGGCAGGCCCCGGCGGCGCAGGCGGCCATCACGTTCACCGACAGGCAGAAGCAGTGGAAGATGGGCATGGCCACGCAGAAGCGGTCATGCTCGGTGGCGCCCAGGTCGTGGGCTTGCTGGATGCCGCTGTTCACCCGGCTGTACTGAGTGCCCATCACCGCCTTGGGCACGCTGGTGGTTCCGCTGGTATAGAGGATGTAGCCGATCTCCTGGGGGGTGACGGCCCTCTCCGCCCGCTCCAGCTCCTCCAAGGGGGCCTCCTCCAGGGCGTCCAGGGGCTGGAAGCCGCCGTTCCGGCCGCTGAGCCCGGCGTAGAGCACCGCCTCCAGGGTGGGGACCTCCTCCGCCAGCCCCTGGCACAGGGCGGGGAAGTCCAGCTCCTTGTAGCCGTCGGTGACAATGAGGCGGCTGACCTGGGTGCGGCGGAGGAGCTCGGCCAGCTCCCCGCGCTGAAGGCTGGTGTTCAGCAGGGCCGCCGCCGCCCCGACCCGGGGCAGGGCGTAGAGCAGGAAGATGGTGTTGGGCTCCCCCTCGCACCACAGCCCCACCCGGTCCCCCCGCCGGACGCCCCAGGACAGCAGGCGGCGGGCGGCGCGGTCCACCTCCCGGTCCAGCTCCGGATAGGTCCAGGCCCGGCCCTGGTACTCCAGGGCCGGGCAGTGGGGAAAACGCAGGGCGCTCCGGCGCAGGAACTGGCTGATGGTCAGCGCCTCCAAGGGCAGAATGGCGCTCATTGCTCCGCCGCCTCCGCGGGGGCGCCGCCGAAGCAGACCTTCTCGATCAGGGGGGACAGGGGCTTTTTCACCAGGGCCATCACCTTGCCGGTGACGATGGCGGTGATGACGGTGCCCTCCCGGATGTACACCAGCTTGTGCAGGCAGATAAAGGACAGAGCCACGCCCGCCAGCACCACCGCGCAGTCGATGATGATCTTCATGTTGTGGAAGGCCACCCCCGTCTTGCCCGCGATGGCCAGGGACAGCCCCTCCATGGGCATGGGCACCAGCTCCGTCCCCACGTAGAGCAGCACGCCCACGGCGATGAAGAGGATGCTCACCGCCAGCATCACCAGCTTCCCGGCGTAGGTGGGGATGGCGAAGTCCCCCACGATGGCCTTGGTGAAGTTGACAAAGTAGCCGAAGATGGTGGAGAATACGATCTGGAACAGGTTGACGGGCTTGAACTCCCGGCGGAGGATGATGACCTGGAGCAGGATGTAGGAGCAGAACACGATCACGACGCAGTTGCCGGGGTTGAGCTCCAGGGCGATGGGGCCCAGCCGCAGGGACTCCGGGGTGACGGCGCTGACCACATAGGGCAGGGAGTTCACCGGGGAGATGCCCAGGTTGGAGTTGGCGGAGATGGCCACGCCGAAGGCCAGAAACAGCAGCCCCAAAACGTAGACCAGGACGCGGAGGACCCACTGGGCCGGTGTGCTTTTTCTCATGATAGTGTTCCACCCTCTGTTCTTATGAATTTTAACGAACGGATTCACTGAACTTGTTCGTTAAAAATTATACTGCCTATTGCGCACACCGTCAATAGGGAAACGGCGCCCCGAAAATTTTTGTGCATTGTGCGTGTTTTCAAGGGGAAAAATTGTGGGATGTGCCGAGAAAGCGGGGCCGCGCTCCAGGCGAAGGCCCGCCTGGGCCCCGGGGAGCGAAAGGGTGGCCCCGTGTCAAAAAATTCCCTTGCCAGCGGCGGATTTTTGCCGTATGATGGAGCTGGGCCGGTCTGTGCCCTCCGGCCACAGGATGTGAGGTGCCGCCCATGGAAGAGTTCGCCTTTTACCAGCGCATGAATCGAGGCCGCCACCCCGAGGGGGCCGGCCCGGAGGAGAGCGAATACTGCATATTTTACGGCCCTGTGGGGGAGCCGGTGGCCCGTCAGCGCATTTTCGGGGATGAGGACGGCCTGACCCTGGAGCTGAGCTACGGGGAGGAGAACATGCCCGGGGAGCTGCGATTGCGGCAGGCGGGCAGTAATCTGCTCATCGAGGAGTCCCACCAGGGGCTGTTCAAGGAGTTTTTGGAGGGGCGCGCCGTCAAGTATATCGGCCAGGCGCTGATGTACGCCCTCCAGTTCAAGATTGCCGACCTGTCCGCCCTCATTGAGCGGGGGGTGGAGGACATGAAGCGGCTGGAGGACACCCTGGACCGCAACATCGACAATACGGGCACCTATCAGATTTTGGACTTTCGCAGGAAGTACACCCTATATGGCGACCAGGTCATCGCCGTCAAGGAGATCATCACCCGCATCGACAAGGGCTACTTCCCCATGCAGATGCAGAACAGCTATGTGCTCCAGGGGCAGGTGGCGCTGGAGTTTCAGTTTTTGGAGGAGCGGTACGAGCTCATTAAAAACACGGTCATCAAGGACCTGGATACCTATACCTCCATCGTCAACAACAACATCAACCGTAACGCCCGGACGCTGAGCCTGGTGTCCCTGGGGGCGGTGGCGCTGAACTTCATGTTTGGCGGGCTGCTGGCGGTGAATCCGGTCATCGGCGTGGTGGGCGGCGTGGTCATTGCCGGCGTCACCGCCGGGGCGGCGGCGTCCTACCGGGCGGGGGGCGTCCACAACGTCATCGAGATGGGCAGGGAGCGGTTCCGGCCCGCCCTGAAAAACCGGGCCCGGGGGGTCCGGGAGCTGCGGGAGACGGAGAACCCGGACCCGGCGCGGCCCGCCCCGGAGGGGGAGGCTCCACAAACGGAGCGGGAGAGAGAAGAGGAGAACGCGGCGCGGCCCTGAGGGTCCGCGCCGCGTTTTCGACAATTTGCCTTAAGAGTCAAAAATTTCCTCTTAAGACAAGATATTACCCCCCGAACGCAAAATAATTTATTGAATGCGGGTGTTTTTTTGCTATAATGAAGTCAATATTTCATTATGGGCCAGTGGGGCTTACTTTGAGGCGGGCATGGTGTGATTGGGCGCTGCGGGGGGCGGGAAATGTGGGAGAGTTCAAAAAAATATCCGATCAGGTGAACATCGACCTGATCCAGTCCATCCAGGATAAGTGCTCCAAGGCCATGGGGCTGGCCTTCGTCACCGTGGACTACAAGGGCAGGCCCATCACCAAGTACAGCGGCTTCACCGCCCACTGCGCTCTGGGCCGCCAGCTCCAGGGCTTCTCCGAGCTGTGCGAGCAGTGCGACGCCCACGGCGGGCTCCACGCCGCCATCACCGGCCAGCCCTACATCTACCGCTGCCACGCGGACCTGGTGGATTTCGCCGTGCCGCTGATTCTGGACGACAACTACCTGGGCTCGGTGATGGGGGGGCAGGTGCGCCTCACCGACGCGGAGGAGCGGGAGCTGGAGTATATCGTCCCCCGGGGCAACTGGAGGAAGGACGAGGCCATGGAGGTGTCCTACGGCCAGCTTCGGGAGATGACCTACGACAAGCTGCTGGCCTCGGTGCAGGTGGTGCGGGACATGATCCTCTACGCCCTTCAGGACCAGCGAAGGGAGCCGGAGGGGGAGGCGGCGGAGGGCGCCGCCCAGGCCGACGAGCGCCCGACGCGCAGGGCGGAGCGGGGCATGGTGTGGCAGGAGGAGCGGTCCGACCAGTTCTTTTTTGTCATGAACCTCATCACCCAGCTGGCCTACCAGGAGGGGGCGGACCGCACCGGGGCGGTGGCCCTGGACTTCGCGGACATCGTGCGCTACACCAGCGACGCCGAGCGCAAGCTGTCCGTGCTGGGGGAGGAGCTGAACTACGCCGAGGCCTATCTGCGGGTGCAGAAGGCCTGGTGGGGGGATACGCTGGAGTTCAGCGTGTCCGTCCCCCGGCAGTACTGGGGGGTCAACTGCCCCTTCTTGATCTTCCGGCCCATCATTGACATCACCGTCCAGTCCTTCAAGAGCGAGGACGGACAGAGGAAGATCGACATATTCGCCGAGGAGAGCGGCAAGGACCTGCTGGTGGTGGTGCAGGCCAACAGCGAGAGCGTGGGCCCCGAGGAGCTGGAGAACCGGGCGGACGAGTATCTGGCGCGGGAGCACAGCTCCCTGCGGGACCTGAACCGGAGCTTGAAACGGGTGATGGGCAAGCGGTGCGAGCTGTCCGCAAGCCGCCGGGGCGACGGCCGGCCGGGCTATGCCATCCGGCTGAGGCTGCCCTTGAAGTGGCGGTGAGCCCGGGGAGAAAGGCGGTGTGAAGGGCCATGTGCCGGGTGCTGATCTTAAATGAAAACCGGCTGGAGCGGGAAAACACGGTGAAGATCCTGACGGCGGGGCTGCCCGAGGCGGAGGTGCTCTCGGCCGCCACCCCGCGCCAGGCCCTGGACCTGCTGGGAGAGGGCGCCTTCCACCTGCTCATTGTGGACGTGCCCTGGTTCGACGCGGACTACTGCAACATGATGAACTGCGCCAAGGAGCTGGCCCCCGAGATGCCCATCCTGGTCACCTCCACCGGGAAGCGGGGGGAGATCGTGGCCAACGTGTGGCGCCTGGGGGTGGAGGACTACCTGCTCAAGCCCTACCGGCCCGCCTGGCTGACGGCGGCGGCGGAGGTGATGATGCGGGGGGCCCCCAAGCCCGCCGGGGAGTGGGAGAAAGACCAGCGGGAGCGCTACCTCAAGCGGGCGGCGGAGCACATGCAGGGCTTCCGCTATAAAAAGTGCATCAACACCACAAAAGATTACCTTGATTCTCTTTACCAGGAAACGGATGATATAGATGTGATCCGGTTCAGCACCCTGGCCTTCGCCGAGGGGGTGGCCCGGCTGGGCGGCTCCCTGGGGCCCTCGGCCCAGCTGAAGCTGTCCAACATCATGGAGCGCTTCCGGCTGCGCTTCGACCAGCAGGGCAGGAAGCACGACTCCTTCCTGGTGCTGGAGAAGATGTGGGGCGTCATCTTTGACGCCATCGACGAGGACCGCTGCTACGCGGTCAGCGACGAGCAGCGGGTGCTCAACTACGTGGACCGCAACGTGAAGGAGGGCATCGGCCTGGACGAGGCGGCGGAGTACGCCAACAT
>ERZ808028.632-NODE-632-length-26953-cov-4.667212_pt1 | contig 26953 bp, 23 predicted proteins | sample MGYA00380184_ERZ808028 | MGnify/ENA primary metagenome ERZ808028 (study PRJEB31490, sample SAMN06133397) | mouse gut metagenome | isolation source: J8_1 | host: mice | place: China: Chengdu | collected 2015-05 ...
ATAAACCTCAACATAAATTTTTGCTGTTTCATCTATTTTAAGCAAGGTTTCTATTAAAGTGATATATGCTTGCTTTCCTTCAAGATTTTCACATGAAAAAGCAGTGAAATTATCCGCTGGGTCTAAGTAATCTTTGTATGAGAACCAGTATTTGTTTTCATAGTTTTTATTAGATTTTAACAATGATAAAATGGTTTGTTTTTGTAGGTTGCTAAGCATGGTATTCCCCCATTAACATCACGATTTATTTCTTTGATTATAAAATACTTATCTACCATTTACTTTGTTTGCCAACTTTCATGCAGGCACTTTATTTTGATACATCCGGACTTCATATCATAAATTGATTGTCCTTTAAAGCACAATATTTAAGTTTTAACATTTATTGCATATCATTCCGTACTATCAAGTAAAAGTTTGATGTACTTTTGATGTACTTTCCACCATTTCTTGTACTTTGAGTGAATAAAGAAGTGTCTATCAATCCATGAGCAGCTTCCGCTTTCTCTCGATCATCTCGTCAATCTTTTCAATATACAACGCCACATCCTTCACATTCTCCCGCCGCTCGATCCGCCCGTCGGGATACACCCTCTTGCTGATCGTCCCAGCTCCCAATGCCACGATGGTCTGTTTCTCCTCCATGATCAATATATTATAGATGCCAAAGCACCCTTCCCTGGCGTACCCCACGTTCTCGAAATTGCCCGCCATATTTTTCTGACGGTAAAGATAATAGGGCTTCATGGAGAGCGCCCTTGCGCCGTCCGCGGCGATCCGCATCGTCTCCTCCGTATTTTCCAACATGGACAGACCGTGTTCTTCGATCCACGCCCGCAGATGGCTCGCCCGTTTTACCGCAAGGGAATGCACCGTCAGGGAATCCGGCGAAAGCTCTTTCAGGGCTTCTATGGTGGCTGCCACATCTTCCTTTGTCTCCTCCGGCAGCCCCAGAATGATATCCATATTGATATTTGTAAATCCCGCCTGTCTTGCCAGCATAAAAGCATCTCTCACCTGCGCCACCGTGTGCTGCCTGCCGATCAGCTTTAACGTCTCGTCCTTCATGGTCTGGGGATTGACGGATATTCTCGTCACGCCGTGGGCTCTCAGGACAGCCAGCTTTTCTGCCGTGATACTGTCTGCGCGCCCCGCCTCCACGGTGAACTCCTTCAGTTTCGACAGGTCAAAGGAATTTTCCAGTTTTGCAAAAAGCCGCTCAAGCTCTTCCGGCTCCAGCGTTGTCGGCGTGCCGCCGCCGATATAGATCGTATCGATCTTTTTGTCCCGGTAAACGTCCGCCGTAAAATCAATTTCCTTCTCCAGCGCCGTCAAGTAATCTCCCACTCTCTTTTTCCAGCTCACGATCGGGAACGAAGTAAAGGAACAGTACAGGCAGGTCGTCGGACAGAAGGGAATACCGATATATAAACTATATCCGTTGTCGTAGTCTATCTGTGAGAGCAGTTCCTTTTCCCGTTTCGCGATATCCAGCCCGAGAAGCGCTTTTTCCTCCGACACAAAATGTTTCTCCCGCAAAAAGTCAAGAATTTCTTCCTCCCCTTTTCCCTCCTCCAACATGGTCATGGCGATCTTCGTCGGCCTGATGCCGGTCAGATTTCCCCAGGGGAGCTTTTTTCCGGTCAGAGCCGAAAAATACTGGTACAGGGCAGCCCCGAACTCACCCTTTCGCTCGGACAAAATCTCTCTGTCCCCTGCCTCTCCTTTGATCTTCACCCTATCGTCCCCAAAGAAGATCTCCAGCCTCGGTGCCGTCTCCAGAACCGCCCTGTCCTTCACCGCCGATTCCGGGGAAAGCACCTTCACATCCTCCTCCGGGTAAAAAGCCTTTGCAAGAGCATGCATTTCATATTCATATTTTGCTTTGTTTATCCTGATAATGTACATCTGTTTTTCCTCAATTTAGCCGAACGCTCGATGAACTCTATAAATGCAAATAACCGCTCCAGTTCCCAACCTAAGCGGTTACTCCCACAGTCAAATATATATGCAAACACGTCTGCCTGGCTTATTGCTCTCAGGAATCAACATCCCAGGCCAGTCAGTAACTCGGTCATTCTTACCACCTACACACAAAACGGATTATGGATCTTCTCATAGCCGATTGACGTCGCCTCCCCGTGTCCCGGATATACCCTGACTTCATCCGGCAGCACGAACAGCTTCTCCTTGATGGAGCGGATGATCTCCGAGTAGGAGCCCGTCGGGAAATCGGTCCTGCCCACGGATTCCTGAAACAGCGTATCTCCGCATACCAAAATACCGTCCTCCTCAAAATAGTAGCAGCAGCTTCCCGCCGTATGCCCCGGCGTCAGGATCACGCGGAACGTCATCCCCTCCAGCGTTACCTCCTGCCCGTCCTCGAGGAACTGGTTCGCTTTGACCGTACAGGCTCTTCCCGCCATCTCCGATACATTCATGCCGGCATCCAGCAAGAGCGCCTCCTCTTCCTTGCAGGCATATATCTTTGCCCCGGAGAGCGCCCGCAGCTTCTGCGCGCCCCAGATATGGTCAAAATGCCCGTGGGTCAAAAGGATCGCCCCTATCTCAAACCCCTTCTGCGTCAGGGCCTGATACAGATACTCCCCCTGATCCGCCGGATCAAAAAACAATACCCTGTTCTCTCCCTCCCGATAAACAAAATAACAGTTCGTCGCGCAGGAACCCATCGTAATCTTTCCGATCTTCAGATTTGCCATTACACCATTATCCTTTCCTATCCGATATGCCATATGACATTCAGCCGTCTATCCCCCGTCAGGCATGCCTCCCGACACTCCAACATCCATCCCGCCTCTGAAGCGCCCATCAGCCAGTCGTCCTCTCCACATCCAGAACGCTTTCCACCATCCGGAGTTTCTCAATGATGCGGTTCAGCTCTTCGCGCCCGGAAATATAGAACGTTGTCACAAGGGTGGCGATCCCCTGCTTGCTCACTCTTGTGTTCATGGAACAGATGTCAATGCCTTTTTCCGTCAACGCCCTGGATATATCCGCGAGCAACCCGCTCCTGTTGTTGCCGTAGATCGTGATCTCCGTGAAATACTTCTCGGACCCGGTCTCCTCTCCCACTGGCATCTGCCACTCCGCTTCGATCAGGCGCTCCCTGTCCACTTCGTCCAGATTGATCACGTTCACACAGTCCGTGCGATGAATGGAAATGCCCCTGCCTCTTGTGATAAAGCCCACGATCTCGTCTCCCGGCACGGGTGAACAGCATTTGCTGAAATGCACGGACACATCGTGCACCCCTTTCACCACGATGCCGCCTCTGCCTGTCTGCTGGCTTCTTTCTCTGGCATTTTCCTCGATCGCCGCCATGGCCTCCTCGTCGGTCATGTTCTTTTTATGGTCGCGCTCGTAGAACTCCACCATGCGGTTGATGATCTGGCCTTCCTTCAGCCCGCCGTGTCCCACCGCCGCCAGCACGGAATCCCAGTCCCGGAAACCGTACTTGCGCATCACGCCTTCCATGTATTCCGGCTTCATGATATCCGGCTGATTGATCGCCTTTGCCTTACAGTAGGCCGCTATCATCTCTTTGCCTTTTTCGATATTGTCTTCTTTTAACTCGTTCTTAAACCACTGGTTGATCTTATTTCTCGCCTGTGTGCTCTTCACCAGTTTCAGCCAGTCACGGCTCGGTCCCTTGGAATTCTGGCTCGTCAGGATCTCGATCCTGTCGCCGTTCTGAATCTCATACTCGATCGTCACCAGCTTTCCGTTGACCCTCGCGCCTATCATGCGGTTTCCCACTGCGCTGTGCACCGCGTAGGCAAAATCGATCGGCGTGGAACCGGCGGGCAGGTTTTTCACCTCGCCGTTCGGCGTAAAACAGTACACCTGATCGGAGAACAGATCCAGATCATTTTTCACGAGGTTCATAAATTCCCTGTTGTTGGTATTGTCCTGCTGCCATTCCAGGATATGGCGCAGCCACGCCATCTTCTCCGCCTCGGACTGGTCCTTTCCCGTCTTCTTGCCGTCTGACGCCTCCTTGTATTTCCAGTGCGCCGCGATACCGTATTCCGCCGCCTTATGCATCTCCTCCGTCCGGATCTGCACCTCGAAAGGCTTTCCCCCGGTCCCGATCAGCGTCGTGTGAAGGGACTGGTACATATTTGCCTTGGGCATCGCGATATAATCCTTAAACCGCCCCGGGATCGGCGTATACATCTCATGGATCACGCCCAACACCGCATAGCAGTCCTTGATGGAATCCACGATGATCCGTATAGCAAACAGGTCGTAGATCTGGTCCAACGTCTTATTCTGGTTCACCATCTTCCGGTAAATGCTGAAAAAGTGTTTGATCCTGCCGTCCACGGTGGCCTTGATCCTCGCCTCCTCGATGTGCGCCTTCACCTCATCCACGATAGACTGGATGTAGGCTTCCCGCACGCTCTTTCTGGTATCGATCTTCTCCACCAGATCATAGTAAGCCTCCGGTTCCAGATATTTTAAGGACAGATCGTCCAACTCCACCTTGATCTTACTAATGCCAAGTCTGTCTGCGATGGGCGAATAGATATCTAACGTCTCCCTCGCGATCCTCTGCTGTTTTTCCGGCGGCATATATTTTAAGGTCCGCATATTATGCAGCCTGTCTGCCAGTTTGATGATGATGACACGGATATCCTTTGCCATGGCGAGAAACATCTTCCGCAGATTTTCCGCCTGGATATCCACCCTGTCCGTAATTTTACTTACGCTGCCGGTCCCCTCCACGCTGAAATGCTGCAGCTTTGTCACGCCGTCCACAAGGAGCGTTACATCCCTGCCGAACATCTCCGTCAGCTCCTCTTCCGTATACAGCGTATCCTCCACCACATCGTGCAGAAGCCCCGCCGCAATGGTCTCCTTATCCATCTCCAGATCCGCCAGTATGATCCCGACACAGAGGGGATGGATGATATAAGGCTCGCCGGACTTTCTGACCTGTCCCTCATGGGCATGGTAGGCGAGGTTGTAAGCCTTTTCGATCAGACGGATATCATCCGACGGATGGTATTTCCTGACGCGGTGAATAAGGTCCTGATACAGATCTTCAGGCCCTCTATACTCGCCAAGCGGCTCCATCTTTCCATCTTCAATAACAGTTTTGTTGTTTTCTTCCGCCATACGTTATCTCCATGCTGCAACCGTATCTCAGAAACAGCTGCCTATGATCTTCTGGCTTAATGTACTTATCCTCACGGACTATGCAGTAAAAGCAAAGTCCTGAACTGAACCGTTGCCTGTGATCAACTCTTATTTTCCGGGATATATGATCGCGGAATCCAGTCTGTAGCCCTCGATCTTCTTCCTGCCTTCCAGCCCAGCCAGCTCCATCAGCACTACAATGCCGACCACCACGCCGCCCAGAGACTCCACAAGGTCGATCATCGCCTTTGTAGTGCCGCCGGTTGCGATCAGATCGTCCACGATCAGCACTTTCTGTCCGGGTTTGATGGAATCCTTGTGCATCTCGATCGTCGCCGTGCCGTACTCCAGCGCATAGTCAATGGATACCGTCTCACAGGGCAGTTTTCCCTTCTTGCGGATCAACACGAAAGGCTTGCGCATATTATAGGCGATCGGCGTCCCGAAGATAAAGCCTCTCGATTCCGGGCCTGCGATCACATCGACATCCAGATCCTTCACCAGATCCTGCATCGTCTCGATCGCAAGATGCAGGCCGTCCGCATCCTGCAGCACGCTGGTCACATCTCTGAAAATAATTCCTTTTTCCGGGAAATCGGGTATGCTTCTTACATATTCTTCCAGTTTTTTCATAGTATATTCAGCTCCTTTGTAAATGTGCGCAGTCCTGCACCATGCTTATTATTATATTCTTTTTCGTCGATTTCGTCAAAGAGAATTGACAAAACGGTTGACATTTATTTCTTTTCATTTTATAATATACCCCACCGGGGTATATAGGAGGTGTTTTATCATGGAACAGGGTCATAGCCAGGCTCAGACGGAAAGCTGTTGTAACGGCGACTGCCTTTTAAAGCATAAACACAGGGAGGAAAAAGAATACCGCGATCTGATCCACCGCTTAAGCCGGATTGAGGGACAGGTGCGGGGCATCCGCGCCATGGTGGAGGAGGAGCGCTACTGCGTGGATATCATCACTCAGGTCAGCGCCGTCACTTCCGCCTTAAATTCTTTCAACAAAGCGCTGCTCTCTCAGCATATTAAAACCTGTGTTGCAGATAATATCCGTAACGGAAATGACGAAGTGGTGGATGAACTCTGCGAGACACTTAAGAAACTGATGAAGTGAAACGCCGCAAGGACAGATGCGGTACTTTAATAGGAGACAGAAGTATGATAAAAGAAAAATTCGCGGTGACAGGCATGACCTGCTCCGCCTGCTCATCCAGAGTGGAAAAATGCGTTTCCGCGCTGGACGGCATCAATACCTGCGAAGTCAACCTGCTGACCGGCAGTATGCAGGCGTCTTATGACGAATCGAAATGTAACACGGATGAGATCATAGCCGCCGTGGAAAAGGCGGGCTACGGCGCCTCCTCCCTCTCGCCGTCCCCCGGCTCATCCGGCGGCAGAGGCGATGGGAAAAGCGCAGAAAATTCCCTGCAGGAGACCATGCAGAAAGCGCGGAAGGAAATGAAGGCGCGCCTGACCTGCTCCTTCCTGTTCTGGATCCCGCTCATGTATGTGTCCATGTTCCATATGTTTTACGAGTGGTTCGGCCTGCCGGTGCCCGAGTTTATCATGCGCGCCTTTCACGGACCGGAAAATACGGTCACTTTCGCTTTCACCCAGTTTTTGCTGCTTTTGCCGATCATGTACTGCAACCGCAACTATTTTATCCACGGTTTTAAGAATCTTTTCCGCAGAAGCCCCAACATGGATTCCCTTGTGGCTGTGGGGAGCGCCGCCGCCGTCGTCTACGGCGTGTTTGCCATCTACCGCTTAAGCTGGGGGCTGGGGCATCAGGATATGGAACTGGTGGACCGCTACGGCATGGAGATCTATTTTGAATCCGCCGGCACGATCTTAACTCTGATCACGCTGGGAAAATATCTGGAGAGCCGTTCCAAAGCGCAGACCGGCAAAGCCATCGAAAAACTGGTAAATCTGGCGCCCAAGACCGCCCTTTTGCTCTCCCCCGACGGCACAGAGCGGGAAGTGCCCGCGGACCAGGTCAAGGAAGGGGATATCGTTATCATAAAGCCCGGCGCCTATGTGCCGGTGGACGGCGTTATCACCTCCGGGTCCTCCTCTCTGGACGAATCCGCCATCACCGGGGAGAGCATCCCCGTGGAGAAGACCGTGGACGATACCGTGATCTCCGCCTCCTTAAACAAAAACGGCTATTTTCAGATGAGGGCGGTAAAGACCGGGGAAAATACCACGATCAATCAGATCATCCGCCTCGTGGAAGAAGCCAGCGCCTCCAAAGCGCCTATCGCCAAGCTGGCGGACAAGATCGCAGGCATATTTGTCCCCACAGTGATGTGCATTGCCCTGCTTGCCTTCCTGATCTGGATGTTCTCGGGGGCGGGCTTTGAATTTTCCCTGTCCATCGGCATCTCGGTGTTAGTCATCTCCTGTCCCTGCGCGCTGGGGCTTGCCACCCCCGTCGCGATCATGGTGGGAACCGGAAAAGGCGCGGAAAACGGTATTTTGATCAAATCCGGGGAAGCGCTGGAAACCGCCCACTCCATCGATACGGTGGTGCTCGACAAGACCGGCACCATCACTCAGGGTAAGCCGGAAGTCACCGATGTGATCCCTGTGGGCATCTCCGGGGAGGAGCTGCTGCAGGCCGCCGTTATGCTGGAGCGGCAGAGCGAGCATCCGCTGGCGGAGGCAATCCTGCAATATGCCGAAGTGCACATAGAGAATATGCCGGATGCCGGGTCGCGTTCCGCTTCCCCGGGCAGTGATGACGCATCTGTCATAAACGGTGCCGCCGTTCCCCGGGAAAACGCCCCGTGGCAGGCGGAAAATTTTGAGGCGCTCTTCGGACGAGGCGTCCGCTGCACTTACCGGAAAGACACCTACTATGCGGGGAATATGAGGCTGCTGGAAGAAGAGGGCTTTGACCTGTCCTCCGTGCAGGAAAAATTTGCCGCTCTCTCGGACGAGGGCAAGACCGTGCTGCTCTTTGCACGGAAAAAGGCCACTGCATCCGTGCGTCAGATCCTCGGCATGATCGCCGTGGCAGATGTGGAAAAACCTTCCAGCATGGAAGCCATCCGGCAGTTTGAAAAGTTGGGGATCGATGTGGTCATGCTCACCGGCGATAATGAAAAGACCGCCGCCGCTATCGGAAAACGTCTCCACATCAGCCATGTGATCGCACAGGTACTGCCCCACCAGAAGGAGGAAAAAATTCGGGAACTGATGGAACAGGGGCATAAGGTGGCGATGATCGGGGACGGCATCAACGACGCTCCCGCCCTCGCCAGAGCCGATGTGGGCATCGCCATCGGCGCAGGGACCGATGTGGCGATCGAAAGCGCGGACGCCGTATTGATAAAGAACGACCTGATGGACGCCGTCAATGCGGTCCGGCTCAGCAAATCGGTGATCCGCAATATCCGGGAAAACCTGTTCTGGGCATTCTTCTACAACAGCATCGGCATTCCCCTCGCGGCAGGGCTTCTCTATCCGGCGTTCGGGCTGAAATTAAATCCCATGTTCGGCGCCGCCGCCATGAGCTTAAGCAGTGTCTGCGTTGTATGCAACGCGCTCAGGCTCCGGCTTTTCAAACCGCTCAGAATATTGCAAAATGCGCCTGCAAAAACTAAGATAGAGGCATACGAAAATAATAAAACAAAAACAATCATATCAGAAAAAGGAGAACAAACTATGAAAGAACTGACTTTAACCATCGAAGGCATGATGTGCGCACACTGCCAGAAACACGCGACCGACGCTCTAAACGCCCTCGAGGGCGTGACCGCCGAAGTGAACCTGGAAGAAAAGAAGGCTTATGTTAAGGCTGACCGGGAAATCGCCGATGAGGTCTTCAAAAAAGCCATCGCGGACGCCGGATATGAAGTGACCAAGATCGCCCGCGCATGATCTGCGTAAAATACAGCCGCTGCCGAAGATATCAGTGTGATACGTCTCTGGCAGCGGCTGTTTTAAACATACTTTCAATATATTTACTTTTCATAATACCCGCTTTCACTCAACATGCTCCATTTAAGATACATCTCTTTATAATTGTCTTTGATAAATTCACGAATAACCCTTATTTCTTTATCTGTCAATATTCCCCGCTTTTCAACAGTAGTATCACCATTACTTTTTACAAAAAATTTTGCCGAACCGCCTTCAGTAAGTTTTTTATCGCTGGCATGTACATGCATAGCCTCAATTGTACAATGGGCTGTATAGTACAAATAATATCCACATACTTTATATTCATAATATTTTGGCATATATCATACCTCCATGTACCTGCTGTTTTTCTGAAAATAATCTAAAACAATAGCGATCTCTATATCATCCATACTTGTCTCTATTACCTCTGAATTCTTATTTAATACCAATGCCTTTTGGGGAGCATTGAGGTTCAGCACCCTTATAATGTCATGATCTTTTGTATAAGCATAACCATTAATGATCAAATCCGCTTCATCTGCTACTTTTCTAACATCAATCATAACTAATCCTCACCTTCTTTATAGATTTCAAAAAATCTTCAGCCTCAAAATATAAATTCTTCAATATAGGAACCAAATCTATATATTCCTCTTCCTCCGGAAGCCCTCTATATTTTGCCATAACTACAATATACCCATTATCCCATTCAAGAATCTCCGTATACTTCTCAAGTTTTGAAGATGTCCTGAATCTTATGGTTTGTCCATTATAACAAAAGGAGGTAAAATCTTTGTCACTGCTTAAAATTGCTTCCTCCGGCATGATCACCATCTCCTTTATTTTTATTGACAGGAAGAACATCTTTATTGTACTGTACATTAAAATTATATGCAATCCCCATCTTCATCTTAAGCTTCCGTCCGACTCCCCTTTTCCCCGCACATTTCCCGCCATTTCCGCATATAATAAAACAAGAATCCCCCGGAGAACCCCCATGAAAAAAGTTGCCATCATCGGTTCGCCTTCCCTGCATAAAAATTATCAGTCCGCTCTGGAGAACGTATCCTGCCAGGCTGTAATCTTCCCCGATGCTTCCTATATCCAAAAGCATCCCGACGCTTTCGATGGCCTGCTGCTGCCCGGCGGAGGCGATGTGCCCGCTTCCCTTGCCGGTTATAAATCTCTTCCCGCCTGCGGCTGTGATTCCCAAAATTCTTTCTGCCCCTCCGCTATTCAGGACTGCAAGGATTCTGATACGGCTGCCGTCTCTTTCAAAACGAATCTGTCTGTTCCCGGCACCAGATACAACACCCCTGACTCTGCCCTCGATCCGGAACAGCTCAGCGCTCTCCACCTGTTCTGCGGGCAAAAGAAACCTGTATTGGGCATCTGCAAAGGCATGCAGCTCATCAACCTCTATTTCGGCGGCACGATCCGGGAAGTATCCAACCGTTCCCTGCACCGACATCCGGGAAAAGATGCTTTCCACCCGGCCGACAACCTGCCCGGCTCCTTTCTGCACGCCCTCTTCGGCTCCCATATGCTGCTCAACAGCTGCCACCATCAGTGCATCGATACCCTCGGGAAAAACCTGCAGATCATCCAGTATGCCCAGGACAAGGAGGCCGAGGCCGTCTCCCACCTCCTGCTGCCTGTCATAGGAACACAATGGCACCCCGAGAGGATGCCGAAACTGCCCCGTCAGGATGCCGCATTGTTATTTCGATATTTTGTTTCGCTCTTATAAACAGAGCACTCTCATTCCCAAAAGATACCCTGGATCGGCTTATCTCAATCCATTGTACTGATTGTATACGGTGCAGAGTTTGTTCGTGTTTTTGATCACAAAATTCAGTGCGATAAAAGGCCCGATAAAGCACAACAAAGAGCCGAACAATACCCACATTACATAAGTCGTACCGTTTTCCTGGATCGGCACGTTATACCGGGGGCCGTTTGCCTGCAGGCGATTTGCCAGCTTATACCACCAGATGATCCTGTAGATGCCGCAGGTGATAAATCCGAGGAAAATAAATGCGAGAATGCCGCTTGTGCTCTCTCCGTCCCCCTCGCAGATGTCATTGACGTCCTCCGCCAGTTTATGTATAAAGAAGTACGGATAAATACTGCAGGTGACCAGGGAGAGCAGAATATAGATCCAGATACTCCGGTCCGTCTTCTTCGCCACAGTTCCGCGCGCCGGCCCGGTCGGCATTCCATAACCCACACCACCCATGGGCGGCACGCCATATCCCGGTGTTCCTCCTGCAGGCGGCATCTGATAACCCGCGGGATCAGCCTGATAGCCTGCTCCCCCCGCAGGCGGTGTCTGATAACCCGCTCCTCCGGCAGGAGGCGCCTGATATGCCGCCGCGCTCTGCTTTGCGGCGCTTTTTTCCGCCTGTTTTTTCTGTATATCCTTTGCCGCCCCGGAGAGTTCGGAAAACCCTGCCGAGATATTATTTTGAAGTTCTTCCTTCGTCTCACCTATGACAGGCGCACAGCCCATCGCGTACATCAGCCCGAAAAGCGCTGCCGCCACGAACACATAGCCCAGCCAGTAAAAAATACTCTTTCCTCCGACAAAACCGCCAAATGTGATCAGGTTTGCCACAAGCGAAATGATCAGGGACAAAAGCCTGAGCAGCACACCCAGAACCGCTCCGCCGAAAACCAGGTCTTTCAGTTTACTGCTCCACTTCCACGCGGAAGCCGCCGTACTCAATGTCATCACGATCGCCGCCGCAAAACCGAGAATTGTCGAGATAAAATACACAATCCTCAGATTAAAGATCGTGCTGAAGATACCCGGAATCCTTGTCAGCGCAGATATCAAAAAGAACACTGCAAACACGCCGCAGGCGATCCGCATCACCATATCCAGATTGCCGCCTTTTGCACCGCCGGCGCTGCCGGTGCCGCCCCCTGTCTGAGCCTGCTGCCCATAGGACGAACCCGCCGTACTTCCCACGTTCTGCGTATTCCCCGCACCAAAACCGCTGTTGCCTGCAGACTGCCGGGCATTATCCGCTCCATTCTCCGCGCTCCCTGCGCTGAAACCGGCATCTTCCGGCTGTCCGCTATTCACCGCTCCGGCACCTGTATTCACAGACTGTCCGGCGCTCTCCGCTCCGACACCCGTATCCGCAGACTGCCCATTACTCCCGGCAGCCGCATCTTCGCCCGCCGGCTGCCCGATGCCCTCCACAGGCGTACCGCATTTGGGGCAAAACCTTTGGCCATCGCTCAAAGGATTTCCACATTCGGGACAAAACATATTTTCTCCTCCTTGTAATTCAGTCATCTGCATATAAATGCATTACTTTTTTTCACAAAAACCATTGTAAGCCCTCCTGCCCGTTTCGTCAAGGCAGGGCGGACCAGCCATACCCGGGCTTTGCTTTTGAAGCACAGATCATGCAAGCCCATTATACTGGTTGTACACCGCACAGAGTTTATTGGTATTTTTGATCACAAAATTCAGTGCGATAAAAGGCCCGATAAAGCACAGCAAAGAACCGAACAGTACCCACATCACATAAGTCGTACCGTTCTCCTGGATCGGCACGTTATATCGGGGGCCGTTTGCCTGCAGACGGTTTGCCAGCTTATACCACCAGATGATCCTGTAAATACCGCAGGTGATAAAGCCGAGCAAAATAAAAGTCAGAATACCGCTTGTTTCCTCTCCGTCCCCATCACAGATATCATTGACGTCCTCCGCCAGTTTATGTATAAAGAAATACGGATAAATACCGCAGGTGACCAGAGAAAGCAGAATATAGATCCAGATACTCCGGTCCGTCTTCTTTGCCGCGCTTCCGCGTGCCGGTCCGGTGGGCATTCCATAAGCCGCGCCTCCCGTAGGCGGTACGCCATATCCCGGCATTCCTCCTGTCGGCGGCGCCTGATAACCCGCAGATCCTCCCGCAGGCGGTGCCTGATAGCCCGCCGCCCCTCCTGCAGGCGGTGCCTGATAGCCTGCCGTTCCCTGCCGGCCTGCAGCGTTATCCGCTGTGCCCTCCGCACCGATATCCGCACTCATCGGCTGTCTGCTTTCCCCTGCGCCGTTACCCGCATCCGCAGGCTGTCCGCTTCCTTCCACCGGCGTACCGCACTTAGGGCAAAACTTTTGATCATCGTTCAAAAGGTTCCCGCACTCTGAACAAAACATTTTTTCTCCTCCTTGTTTTCAATCATCTGCATAAAAATGCATATTTTTCATTTCCCCAAAATTATTGTAAGCTCTCAGAGCTGTTTCGTCAAGCACGGAAGATGCGAAGATGCTTTTATTGACAAATGTAGTGTATTTTTGTATGATTATATGCGGAATTCTATAATAATCATTTCCTTAAATTATATATTTATTATATATTTCTGTATATCTGATCTGATATGACAGCTGAGGTATCTGATATGACAGAATGGAATGATCATGTTCCGCAAGTATACTATTGAAACAGGAGGAAATATGAATCATGTTGATATGTCCCAAATGCCGGGCGCAATTGGAAGACGGTGCCAGATTTTGTGACTCGTGCGGCTCACCCGTTCCGGCTCCGGCTGCTGCGCCTGCAGCCGCTGTATATTGTGCCCACTGCGGTACACAGGTAAACGCGGGAAACCCGTTCTGCCCGAATTGTGGAAAACCGCTTGATGAAAAAGTGTTCTGTCCGAACTGCGGCACACAGGTAAATGCTTCTTCTGCCGTCTGTCCGAACTGTTCATCCAGTCTCTATAACGCGGTCTTCTGCCCGAATTGCGGCAGCCCTTCCAATCCAGACGCTGCCTTTTGTATAAGCTGCGGCTCTCCTCTGGTAACTGACGCCAAACCTGAAGGAAACAGCCCTGAACAAAAAAGCGCTGAAAAGAAAAAGAAGAAAGCCGGACAAAAGCAGAAAGAACCCGGACAGAAAAAATCCAAAAAGGGGCTGATCTTTGCGGGTATCGGCGTCATTGCCGTCGCTGCCCTCGTGTGTATTTTCGTATTTTTCGGAGGAAGTACAGGTGGGACCTCCAAAAATTACGCAATGTATGTCAAGGACAAAGAACTCTATTATACCGATTTTTCCAACAAAGATCCCTGGCAGATCACGTCCAGACTTGTCAAAGACGATGCCTATGATAACTACGAGCTTTCATCCGGTGCATATATCCTTGGCAGTGCCTGCCGCCTCAGCAAAGACGGCTCCCTGCTGTTTTTCCCGGACAGGATCAGCGGTTCCGACAGCGGTTATTCTCTTTACTGCCGCAAAGTAAACCGCCCGAAGGAGGAAGCGGTCAAGATTGATTCCGATGTGGTCTCCTATTCTGTGAGCGACGACGCCTCCGCCGTTACTTATCAGAAAAACGACACACTCTATCAATACGACAGAAAAAAAGAGGATAAGCAGAAAGTTGCCAGCGATATCCTGAATTACCGTGTGTCTGCCGACGGAAGGACCATACTGTATATGAATACGGAAAATACGCTCTACTCTACCGTGAAAGGCGGCGAGAGGGAAAAGCTTGACAGCGATCTTTCCAGTCTGGACTATGTCTCCGAAGATCTCTCTACCGTATTTTATACTAAAGAGGGTTCCCTGTATCAGAAAGAAGCCGGTAAGGATAAAGAAAAAATCTCCTCCGATGTATACAGTGTGATAAAAGTTTACGATTCGGGCGAAGTCTATTATGTAAAGGCGGAAACCGGGGAAATTCCCCTGATCGACTATGTGTATGATGACAAAAAGGAAGCCGATGCCGCTATGCAGGAGCCGGAATCCCCGAGCTGGACGGATCCCGACTATGATGCGAAATATGACGCCTACCAGAAAGAACTCGAGGAATATTACGCAAAACAGAACCGGGACTATGCCCGCGAATATCTGGCCGAAGAAAAAATAGAACAGACAGCCTACACCCTCTGCTATTATAACGGGGAAGAGGAAACCGTTGTCAGCGATAATTTCACAAACATCTCGTATGTCTGTGCGGCTGACAAACCTGTCATTACATATACGGCGTACGATGATCAGTCTGAAGATATCACGGTAAAATTATCCGAGATGGAAGATCCGTATTCCATCAGCGGCATGATCGCGGAAGCGCTTAATTCGGCCGCAGAGAGATATGTTGCGGTCGGCGCTGTCTCCGCCGGCCTTGACCAGGATGAAGCGAGAAACTTTTGTCTTTCCGCCGACGGTGAGACGCTTTACTATTTAGCCGAAATACCGGAAGACAAAAATTACGGCGAACTGTATCGGGTATCTGTTTCATCCTCCGGAGAACTCGGCACACCGGAATTGTATGACAGTGATGTCTGCACGGATAACGTTTATTTTATAAGCGAAGATAAACTTCTGTATTTTAAGGATTATAAAGAAGACAAAGGTGAACTGTATATCAATCAGGAAAAGATCGATTATGACGTAAACGCCTACACCATTCACTACAGCAAAGATGCCGATCGGATCACTTACTATATCGACTGGAACAGCGATAAAGGCTACGGCACCTTAAAAACTTACACCAGAAAAGAAGCAGAAAAAATTGCCGATGATGTGCATGCCTACAGCGCACTTCCAAACGGAAATGTGCTTTATCTCTACGATTACAGTCAGAAACACTATCGCGGAGACCTGTATCTCTGGGATAAAAAAGATGCAGAAAAGATTGATGACAGTGTTGTCTGCATCCTTCCTGTTTTTTAAATCAAATACCTGTAAGCAGTCCCCTGGCTCATTGCCTGCGGGAATAAATGTAACCTGTCAACCAGATCATAAAAGAAAAGGGAGTATTGAATCATGAAATGTACTAATTGTCAATTTGAAAACCGTGATGATGCAAAATTCTGCAAATCCTGCGGCTATAAATTATCAGGCGTAAATCCCCAGCCTGCTGCGGCCACAGAGCCTGCCGCAGCGCCCGCTGTCTGTCCTGTCTGCGGCGCTGCCTTAAAGCCGGGCGCCAAATTCTGTACGATATGCGGCAATCCTGTTAAAGCTGCCGCAATGCCGGAAACTGTTGCAGCAACACCGGAAGCAACCGCTGCCACTGCGCCGGAAACTGTTACAGCAATTCCGGAAAACGCTGTGGAAACCAGAGAGGAATCGATAGCCGTAGCAGACTCCGAAACTGTTAAAAGTACAGAGATCACGGAAACGCCTGAAACTGTCAGCGCTGTGGAAACTGCCGCAGTTCCCGAAACAGCAGAGCATGCTGCTGCCCCAGCGATCCCCGACGCCGTTCAGGAACCGGAAGTTGTGATCCCTGTTCCCGAACCGCCAGTGGAGCCTAAGCCGGAGACCGCCTCTGAGCCGGCGGAAGAAATAAAAGCGGAAACAATTTCTTCCCCTGCCTTCTGCAAAAGCTGCGGCGCTCCCTTAAAACCGGGTGCCAGATTCTGTACCAAATGCGGTGCTGCTGCATCTGGTGCAAAACCGAAAGCCGTTTCTGCACCGAAACCTATACCCGTGTCAGAGCCTGTACCTGTACCGGAACCCATACCGGCACCGGAACCTGTTCCCGCACCGAAGCCCATACCGGCACCGGAGCCCATACCGGCACCGAAGCCCATCCCCGCACCGGAACCTATACCTGCACCGGAACCAGTACCGGCATCTTTCTGTAAAAAATGTGGCGCTCCTTTGAAACCGGGTGCAAAATTCTGTGCAAAATGTGGTACGGCCACAAGTGGTACTGTCACAGGCGGTACTGCCACAGGCAACACTATCACAGGCGGCACCTCTACAAACAACACCATCAAAGGAGGCACTGCCACAAACAACAATGTCACAGGCGGCACCTCTCAGAGCGGGCAGCAAGACCCGCCCAAGAAAAAAACTGCCGTCATCATCATTGTGATCCTTGTGATACTCCTTCTGCTCGGAGGCGGCCTGTTTGCGCTCATAAAAACGGGAATCATCACGCTTCCCTCCGGCAATGAATCTGTTTCCACCCCCGCAGAGGAAGATGCGGAACAAAATGAAGATGCGGAAACAGCGGAAACAGAAGAAACAGATGCGGACGATGGAACAGAAGATATATCTGCCGAACTGGAAGAGAAACTTGCCCCCATCGCCGAGCAGGTCGCTGCTGCCGAAGAGATGCAAAACAGCGAAGATCACAGCGGTGCTGCCGCTGAACTCTCCAGTGCTTTGACGGCATATGCCTCCATTGCATCGGAATATGATTCCCAGAATGCTGCTGACACTATCAGCCCGCTTGCGGATCATGCATTTTCCCTTTATACCACCTCGATCCTGAAACAGGTGGAAAGCTGGGAGAGCCAGTCCGTTACCGCGCCGCTGTATCAGCAGATAGACATAACATTAAAAGACGCTGTCGATCTCGGCGCACAGCTTCGGGACGCAAACCTGACCGTCACCACCGATGAACTGGATCAGAATTATGCGGAATTTCCCGACAGATATAAAGAAAAATATATCCTGACTTTCAATGACCTGAGAACCGGGGAGGAATGGTCCCGTACCACCGCATGGCAGTATATGCAGGATGCCGCCTCCGTCGGGCTTGTCGACCGGGAGAATATAAACGACCCTCTCACACTGCGTTATGCTTACGCTCTTGCCTGGATCACACAGAGAGACCTCAGCGAAGGGATGAAAGACGGCAGCGTCACAACGGAATCCGCCATCTCCTCCATCCTTTCCCTCGCGGAAAGTATAGATTACAACCCTGTTCTCATGAGGGATCTGGCTCTCTATTACGATGCCTTGGGCGATTCCGGCAGGTCAAAGATCATGCAGACTGCCTGCACCGACGTTTATAACTATCTGGCAAATACCGAAAATGTCTATCTCAACGGGGAGGAACTTTTTGTTCCGGGCAGAAACAGCTCCAATGCTTCGAGCACCATTTCATTGAACGACTTCTGGTACTTTAATGATTTTGGCGAATATGCACCTTCAGGGAGCAATAACGGTGTCAGCCCCGAGGGCCGGGAATACATCCGTAACATCTATAAAGAAGCGATCAATGCATTATGAGAACTGGCAAAAACTTTTTGAAAAGATTTAAACGCAGACTGAGGCAGAAGAAAAATATTGTTCTGCTCTCCTGTATCACGACGGCGATTCTCTGTACGGTAACCGTCATCCTGTTTATGTTTGCTTTAAATCGTGAAGATACGACCGAAAAAACGGAAAGTCCGGAGGCAGAAGAATTTCTGCCCCCGGAAGAAACGGAAATATCCGGAAATGATGCGGAAACGGAGCCGGAAGATGCGCCGGTCATATATCCGGAGCCGGAGTATAATCTGACTTTGGAAGAAATCTATGTTCCTCTGGAAGGCCTCAGCAAAGAATATAAAATAGCCTGGGTCAGTGACCTGCATATGATCACCGACCATAAACCCGGCGGTGTCTCGGAAGGCTCCATGATAAAGATAAACAGCCGCTACGAAACTCTCGCTGTCACTGAGGACGGCGTACATGCGGAAGAATTATGGCCGGATATTGTAAAATGTCTCAATGTCGGCGACTATGACGCTCTGATATTCGGCGGCGATATGATGGACTATTGCAGTGTATCCAACATGGAAGCATTCCAAAAAGGATATGATGAACTGCGCTATGACAGAGAACAGATCTTATATATCCGTGCAGATCACGACTACGGCGCATGGTATGTGGGCGATAACTTTACACAGCAGGATATCTATACGCTCCATCAGAGAATTGACGGCGATGACCCTGAGAAAAAATATCTGGATATGGGAGAATTTGTACTGGTCGGTATCAATAACTCCACAAAAATATCACGGAAGAAAACTTCTCGATCGTGGAAAAACAATATGAAAAAGCCTCCAGGGAAAACAAGCCGGTCATTGCGGTTACCCATGTTCCCTATGGCTCCAATGTGGACGAGTCCTTAAAGGCATTATCCATGAAGGTCAGAAATAAGCCATACTACTGGGTTGGCCCCGACTATCAGCCGGACGATACGATGTGGAATTATCTTAACCTCATCTTCAGTGAAGATACGCAGGTAAAACAGGTGCTCGCGGGACATCTGCATGCCCCCTGGGATGGTATGATCACCGAACAGCTCCGGGAGCATATCTTCTCCCCGGCTTTCAGCGGTACGATCGGCGTGATACATTTTGTCCCCGAAGACACGGATGTGGATACCTCCACATACATTTCCCGGAAATATTATCCGGAGGAAAAAGAAACCACGGACAAAACCGAAGAATCCGAAAAACCGGAACAGACAAGCCGGTCGGAAGCACAGCCGCAGGATGATCCGTCTGAAGCGGAACCTGCAGCTGCGATATCCGGAAATAACGAATAGCCGCGTAAGCGGCTATTTGTTTTCATCCTACTAATAAGTCAGTTCCTCCCTGTTGCAGATCTCATCGTCCACCACATCAAATTTATACCCGCAGGCTCTGCCTGTCGTCCGTATCACCACCGTAAAATAGGAACCATCCGCGGCGGAAATATAGTAAGGAGCCCCGTCGCCTCCAAAATACCAGTTCATATTCTCATAATTCCCCGTGCCGAAATCTTCCAGCTCTCTCGCCCTGACGATCGTCGCCGCCCTCTGGTTGAAATTGATGTCCGTGGAGACAGTCAGATAATAATAATTCTGGATCCTGATAAGCTGCACCATACCCGCAATTTTTTCCGGCACCGGGTAAATATTTCTGACCGCAAACGTATCTTTATCCGCCTCCACGATCGAACTGCCGTGTACGCAGGGGAAATAGATGTGATCTCCCTCTATCGTAAAGGAACGCACATATTTTCCGTACAATTCCGGAATCCTCATCACCTTCTCCAGATATACCTCCACCGTATCGGGCTTTCTCCGAAACAGATACATCTCGCCGGTCATGGAACTCCAGACATAAAACAGTCCGGTGGGCGCATCATACACAACGTAGTGGGGCCGCACACCGATATTGTCGAACACCTGCAGTTCGACAAATCCCTCTTCATTTTTCATGTAGCTGACTACCCTGTGATTTTCCGTATCGGTAACCAGAAAGACTGCCCCGTCCCCCGCGATCGAATGCGGCTGCGATAAATCTTTCGCCATCACCTTCCAGCTGCTTGAGAGCACCCCGTACGCGCTGCTGTACAGTACCTGATCGTGATAACTGTCCACCAGATAAAATGTGTCCCCTATCTTTGTGAGCTGTGTCGGCACCAACAGCCCATAGTAACTGTTGCGCTCCGCAGGACAAACGGCCTCCGCGTCCGCCTCAAGCAGACAGGGACCTTGCAGCAGCACACTGATGCAAAGCATCAGCGATGCCAGTATTTTTAAGGTTCTTTTCTTCATTTTACACATCATCTCCCCACCTCAGGCTCCGATCAGCCCATACAATACTTTGTATGTTCAAGTCATTTACCAGTTTAACATATCCGCCCTGAAATTTCCATCCGATTTTTCGTAAGCTGCCTCACATTAAAACGCATGAATATTTTTCAGAAATCAACACTATCTGACATGAATCAAAAGAAATATCCTTATATCAAATCCTTTACCACTTCCGAGGCGATCAAAAGCCCGGCGGCAGGCGGCACAAAAGCCGTACTGCCGGGGATAGGTTTTCTCTCGAGCGAGACAGGTTTTATCGGCTCCTCTTTGGAAAAAACAACTTTCAGTTTTTTCACTCCCCGCTTTTTCAGTTCACGGCGCATGACCCTCGCGAGAGGACAGACCGAAGTTTCGTAGATATCTGCCACTTCCAGCATCGCGGGATTTAATTTATTGCCTGTCCCCATACTGCTGATGACCGGAACACCCGCCGCCTGCGCGCGCAGGACCAGTTCGATCTTGGAAGTCACGGTATCCACGGCATCTATCACGTAGTCATAGTTTTCAAAGTGGAAAGTGTCTGCGTTTTCAGGCAGGAAGAAACAGGAACGGATCGTGATCCCGGCATCAGGGTTGATATCCAGCATACGCTCTCTCATGACTTCGGCTTTGTCCCTGCCGACAGTCTTATGGGTAGCGATGATCTGGCGGTTTAAATTGGTGATATCGACCTTATCGTGGTCGATCAGGTCGAATTTTCCGATACCGCTGCGGACTAAAGCTTCGGCGACATAACCGCCCACGCCGCCGAGCCCGAAGATGGCGACGTGTTTGGCGGAGAGGGTATTTATAGCGTTTTCGCCGAGGATACGGGCGGTGCGGGAGAATTGCTCTGTCATGTGATCATCCTTTCTGCAACAATAAAACAATTTTTTCTATCTTACATATAGAATTTCCACATCACCGTCCACAAAGCCGACACCGACTCCTGCCGTTTCTTTCAGGACGGCTCCGTACTTTCCGCTTTTTAGATATTCCTTTAAAACACAAATGATATCACTAAATATTTCGTCCCATTCCGCTTTCCTGTTCCACTGAAACGGTTCCTCCCTTGTGCCAAAGTCTGTCACCTCATCACAGAGCCAGTCTTCGTTATCCGCATCAAATTCCGATGTCCCGACCAGTTCCATCGACCAGTTATAGTCACCGTCATCATACAGATTAAAGCCGAAAGCTTTCACTTCATCCGGAATACCTGTTTCCGATGCGTCTTCCAATAAATTATCCAACCATTCTGATACTTCATCGAACATCACATAAACCTCCTCCATTTTTGATCTCTCAAACGTTTCGTTCTTTGCTCATATCACGGTGCTTGTTTTATAGATTTCGTCCCTGATACTGTATTGTTACTACATAAACTGTTTTGCATGGTTCATCAATGCGGAAAATGACGATATAATTATCAATCAGTAACTGACGGTAACCTTTCCCGGCATATCTGCCCTCGTTACGCTCTTGATGGGACTGTGGAAATGTGTCCAGGCTTAAAATGGACTTCTTAATTCTGTCAACCTGTCCTTTGGCATTTTCAGGAGCCAATTTCTCATTTGTGATATATTCGTAAATGTGGTCTAATTCACGGATTGCTCTGGGGTTGACTTTTACCTTGTATTTATCCAAAATGTTTTTTCTCCAATTCTGCAAAAACTATCTCCGCATCAACTGCTTCTGCTCCGTTTGCAATTTCCTGTTCGGATTCGCAGATAGCTTGGTCAATGCGGTTAATCTTTGCGAATTTATCATACAATTCACTACTCATTACAACCAAGTCGCTATATCCGTTTTTAGTAATAAAAATGGGTTCCTGTTCCTTGTGTGCTATATTAGAAATCTCAGTTGTATTGCGTAAATCCTTAATAGGCATAATAATAGGCATAATGCTCCGCTCCTTTCTCTGACGCAATTATAGCATAATTATGCCTAAAATAGCAATAAAAAATACACACTGAAAAACCCGGCTGCAAGTAAACTTGCGCCGGGCATTTCCTCTTCTATTGAAGCATGGCCTGGATGATCACATCATCCCGCCCATGCCGCCGCCACCTGCGGGCATTGCAGGGGTTTCTTCTTTGATGTTTGATACTGCTGACTCTGTTGTCAGGAAGGTGCTTGCCACGCTGGTCGCGTTCTGCAGGGCGCTTCTTGTCACCTTTGCAGGGTCAAGGATGCCGCCTTCCACCATATCTACATAAGCATCTTTCAGTACATCATAGCCGACGCCTGCTTCCGCTTCGTATACTTTATTGATGATCACTGCGCCTTCCAAACCTGCGTTTGCAGCGATGTGGTACAGAGGTGACTCCAGAGCTTTCAGAACGATCTGGGCGCCTGTCTTCTCATCGCCTGTCAGGCCTTCCGCCAGTTTTGCAACCTTCTTGGATGCGTGGATATATGCGGAACCGCCGCCCGCGATAACGCCTTCCTCCACTGCTGCCCTCGTCGCATTCAGAGCATCCTCCATACGGAGTTTCGCTTCCTTCATCTCGGTCTCGGTAGCAGCGCCCACACGGATCACAGCTACGCCGCCGGACAGCTTCGCAAGCCTCTCCTGCAGTTTTTCCTTATCGAAATCGGATGTGGTCTCCTCGATCTGGCCTTTGATCTGATTGATCCTTGCGCTGATGGCCTCTTTCTCGCCGCAGCCGTCCACGATCACTGTATTTTCCTTCTGTACTTTCACAGATTTTGCACGTCCCAGCATATCCATGGTAGCGTCCTTCAGTTCAAGCCCTAACTCGGAGCTGATCACCTGACCGCCTGTCAGGATAGCGATATCTTCCAGCATAGCTTTTCTTCTGTCGCCATAGCCGGGTGCTTTCACTGCAACTACGTTGAATGTGCCGCGCAGTTTGTTGACGATCAGGGTCGTCAGAGCTTCGCCTTCCACATCCTCTGCGATGATCAGAAGCTTCGCGCCGGACTGTACGATCTGTTCCAGAACGGGCAGAATGTCCTGAATGTTGCTGATCTTCTTGTCTGTGATCAGGATATAGGGATCGTCCAGAACCGCTTCCATCTTATCCATATCAGAGCACATATAAGCGGAGATATATCCCCTGTCAAACTGCATGCCTTCCACCAGATCCAGTTCTGTGAGCATGGTCTTGGATTCCTCGATCGTGATAACGCCGTCCTGGGAAACCTTTTCCATTGCCTCTGCAACCATTTCGCCCACTTCCTCATCGCTTGCGGAGATAGCTGCCACTTTGGCGATCTGGTCTCTGCCTGTCACCTTCGCGCTCATATCCTTGATCGCTTCCACAGCGCACTCGGTCGCTTTCTTCATACCCTTTCTGAGGATCATCGGGTTGGCGCCTGCCGCCAGGTTCTTCATACCCGCGTTGATCATAGCCTGCGCCAGAACGGTCGCTGTCGTTGTGCCGTCGCCCGCTACGTCGTTGGTCTTTGTTGCCACTTCCTTTACAAGCTGTGCGCCCATGTTTTCAAACGCGTCTTCCAGCTCGATCTCCTTTGCGATGGTCACACCGTCATTTGTGATAAGCGGAGCGCCGTAAGACTTATCCAGTACAACATTGCGTCCTTTGGGTCCTAATGTCACGCTGACTGTATCTGCCAGTTTATTTACGCCAGCCTCTAAAGACTTTCTTGCGTCTGCTCCGTATTTGATTTCCTTTGCCATAATAGTTTACGCCTCCTCTTATTTGATCACTGCCAAAATGTCTTCCTGTTTCACGATGATATATTTCTCTTCTTCCAGTTTTACTTCCGTTCCGGAATACTTGGAATAGATGATCTGATCGCCCACTGCAACCTCCATCTTCACATCTTCCGTGCCGGGTCCCACTGCAATGACCTCCGCCTGCTGCGGTTTTTCTTTCTCCTGGCCGGGCAGTACGATGCCGGATTTGGTTGTCTCTTCTGCTGCTAACTGTTTTAATACAACTCTGTCGCCTAATGGTACTAACTTCATGTTAAAACCTCCTTATAATGTTCCGCCTTTTTTTGCGGTGATGTCTTCTTGTTAGCACTCATTTCAATCGAGTGCTAAGAACTAAAACATATATTAGTTTTATATGCCTTTCTTTGCAAACCCAAATAAATCTCAATTTCTCTTATTTTCATACTATATCTCTTATTTTCTTTTATATCCTTTCATTTTTAAGAAAAGTTTGATTTTATAATTATTTTAGAAAAGCCCGTCGCATATATTTTACTTAAGTTATCGATCTGTCCGACCAGGAGAATTCCCTTATGAATATACCCACTTTTTTATCTGTACTCCCCCACAGGATCAAAAAAAGCCGCATCTTAAGCGGCGCTCTTTTACTGACCGCTGCAGGCATGGCAAGCAGGATCATCGGCTTCTTTTACCGCATCTTCCTGTCCCGCACTTTCGGCGCAGAGAATATAGGCATCTATCAGTTGATCAGCCCTGTGATGGCGCTTGCCTACTCTCTCTCTGTGGCAGGCTTCCAGACGGCGATCTCCCGCATCACTGCGACCACCTATGCCACTGCACACTCTGCCGGTTCAAATATCATACATCCGGCTGCTTCCTCTTACACTGCGGCAAAGCATAAAACTTCCTCCGGCAAAACTTCCCGCGCTATATCGGACTCCGGAAATTCCCGTGCCGGTGTATCCCGCAGTTTTACCGTCCTCGCCGCAGGCATGCTGTTGTCCATCCTTTTATCCCTCGGTATTTCCTGTTTCGTCTATTTCCGCTGTGAGGAGATTGCAGTCCGTTTTCTGCTGGAAGAGCGCTGCGCGCCGCTTCTTCGGATTCTGGCACTCTCATTCCCCGTCTCCAGCATACACAGCTGTGTAAGCGGCTATTTCTATGGCAGAAAGTCCGCCGGCTTTCCCGCCTTCAGCCAGCTTCTCGAACAGATCGTGCGGGTCGGCAGCGTGTTCTTTCTGTGCAGCGCCTTTTTTGCGGAAAATGCCGGCAAGACGCCGGATATCTCCCTCGCCGTCATCGGTATGGTGACAGGGGAAACTTTTTCCGCGCTCCTGTCCCTTCTATATTTATGGTATTGTTTCAGAAAGGAAAGCCGTATTCCTGTCTCCGGATTACGGCTTGTAACTGCGGGAAAAACTTTTTCCGTCACTGCTCTTTTCCCGGAACTGATCATGATGGCGCTTCCCCTTTCCGCGGGCCGCATCATCCAGAACTTCCTGCAGAGCATCGAAGCCATAGCCATCCCCGAGAGGCTGCGCATGTTCGGCCTCGATACCGCCTCCGCCCTCAGTGAGTACGGTATCCTGACAGGTATGTCACTTCCCTTTATCCTGTTTCCCACGGCGCTCACCGGCTCCATCGCCGTCATGCTGCTGCCCGCCGTCTCGGAAGCGCAGGCGTTGCATCAGGAGCGCACCATCGCCAGGGCTGTGCGCCGCTCCGTCAATTACTGCCTGCTCCTGGGCTTCGCCTGCCTTGTGTTTTTCCTTCTTTCCGGTCCCGTTCTGGGAAAATTTGTCTTTCATCAGGAACGGGCCGGCAGTTATATACAGATCTTAGGTTTTATGTGCCCTTTCCTCTATATGAATTCCACACTCTCCAGCATCCTCCACGGACTGGGGCAGACAGTGCGGTCTTTTTTCTTCGGTGTGGCAAGCCTCCTTGTCAGGCTGGCCTTTGTATTTTTCACCATCCCTGTATTCGGTATCAAAGGCTATCTCTGGGCGCTGCTGACGAGCCAGATCCTGCTCTCCGCCCTGCATCTGATCTCCCTGCGGCGCTATCTGAGAATGTGATCTGCCCCGGTTTTCTCTTCTCTCTTTCTGCTGACGTAAGCCAGTCCGTTGCGCAAGGAAGTCAATAACCCCGCCGCAAGCAGTGGGGCATGAAATTTGATACGCCCCAAGGGGCGGGGTATTGACCCTCGCGGCATTCGTCAACTGTCCGTGCAAGCACGGCCGTTTGACTCATTGCTCGCGGAAATAAACTTTACTGCCATCCTTGCATCTTTATACACAATCATGTATAATATGTAAGGTTTAAGATTACCTGCGCAAAGGAGCAATGACATGTCATTTGAATTTATAAAATTACTGCCGACCCCCGACGAGATCAGGGAACAGTACCCTCTTCCCGCCAAGTTAATAGAATTAAAACGCATCCGGGACTCCGAGATCCGCGCTGTCATCACCGGCGACAGCGATAAATTTCTGGTCATCATCGGCCCCTGCTCTGCAGATAACGAAGATTCGGTCTGCGAGTACATAGAGAGGCTTGCGAAGATCAACGACAAGGTAAAAGACAGGCTGATCCTGATCCCCAGGATCTACACCAATAAACCCCGCACTACAGGGGACGGCTACAAAGGCATTATCCATCAGCCTGACCCTAACAAGCAGGAGGACTTTCTGGCGGGCCTCATTGCCATGCGGAAAATGCACATCCGGGCGATCAGCGAATCAGGGCTGACCGCCGCGGATGAAATGCTCTATCCCGAGAACTGGGGTTATGTCTCCGATATTCTCTCCTATGTGGCGATCGGCGCCCGTTCCGTGGAGGACCAGCAGCACAGGCTGACCGTCAGCGGTTTTGACGTGCCCGCCG
>ERZ808028.633-NODE-633-length-26904-cov-12.146010_pt1 | contig 26904 bp, 27 predicted proteins | sample MGYA00380184_ERZ808028 | MGnify/ENA primary metagenome ERZ808028 (study PRJEB31490, sample SAMN06133397) | mouse gut metagenome | isolation source: J8_1 | host: mice | place: China: Chengdu | collected 2015-05 ...
AATACCCTAAAAGATGAACTGTACTCCCTCAATATGCGTCTGTTGCTGGCGATGCAGCATCACAACAAAGAAGCGCAGGAAGATATTAGAGCGCAAATGGCAGCGGTTCAGGCTGAAATTGACCAGATGTGCTTGAGGGGTAGGCATCCACGTGAAAAATTCTGACGGCAGAAGTTACTATTAGAAATCCCGTTGGAAAATTGGGTAAAAGCTATATACTCAGCGCGTAGGAAATATCATCCAAAGCTTTACTGCAAAACGAGGAGAATTAGAATAAAAAAAGGAAAAATCTATGGTAAACTGCTGCTAGATTTGGCACTTTTGTTGCTACTATCCCTGATGTACAAGAAAAATGCCATCAGTATGCGCTTCCATGAGCTGGGTGGTCTGGCGCTGTGCGGACTTTTTTTAATTCACAAAGCGCTGAACTGGAAGTGGATTTGCAGTGTAACTGCGGGTATTATCCGGCGGAAAGCAACGCTGAATGTCCGCTGGGTGGTAGACGTCCTGCTACTGGTATCCATGACGGCTGTACTCGTGACTGGTCTGCTGATCTCCAAGACCCTGCCTACTGCCATTGCTGGTGCCCGGGGCTTACAAATTTGGCATTATTTCTTCTCGGCGGCATCGCTGGTGCTATCCGGCATCCATCTGGGATTCCATGGCGCTTATCTGAAAAACCCACTGTGGAACAGGCTGACCCTGCCGGAAACAGTAAGAAAAGCCCTCGGTATCGTGCTGCTGTGCGTCCTGTTCTGCTTCGGCAGCTTCCATCTGGTGACAACTGGTTTTGTATCTCAGTTCACCAGACCCCTTGCCGGTATGACCGTTCGCCAAGAGGGTGGTCACCCTGATTTTGAGGAAATGGAGCACGCCCCAGAAGATGGTGGTGGCAGGGGCAATGGTTCGTATAGAGGCATGGGGGATGGTATAGAAAACGGACAAGGCAAATCCATGAAGCGCCCAGAGCAGAATCAGTACGGTATTTCGGTAAACAATGCCATTTCGATATTTGCAGCCTATGCGTCGATACTTTGCTGGTTTGCCATCATAACCGCTGTCCTATTCAACCGGTTCCAAAAATGGCGCAATCACCGCAAACCTAAAGCGGAATAAGCAAAACAAACTGGGATCTTTAAGCAAGCATCGCGTCCGGCGATACGCCGTGCCGCACTCGCCGGGGCAGAGCCCCGGTACCCCCTGTCCCAGAAGGGGAGAAAGGAGCGAAATGCAGAAGAAGAAAACGGCGATCATCACAGCCAGGATAATTTCCAGTGCCACACCTGCGGCAAGCGCGGGAAGGGCAACTGCTCACCGCACCACATCCGAGAGATGGATCTGGTGAAGATCGTGCTGGATGATATCCGCCGGGTAACGCACTCTGCCAGAACGCAGGAGCGGCAGTTCACGCAGTACATCAACCAGAAAAACAGTGTAGAACTGCGGCGGGAGATGAATGCTCTTCAGAAGGAGCTGGACACTATGCCTGCTTTTTATTTATACATTTCCCCTGCCACTGTGGAAGGGCTGTTTTCTGGGTGTTTTTGAGACTGACCCATAACTTGACCCAAAACAGGAAAATCACTGACGGAATCAGTGGAGCGAACAGGCGGGAAAAGGATATGTTTTCTGACATAATCAGGCCGGAAAGCACCGAAAACATCTGCTCACCACCCCTGAGCGCAACTCAAACCCGAAGGTCGTCGGTTCAAATCCGGCCCCCGCAACCATGTAGGGACGGAGATTTTGATACAACGAGTATCAAGATTTCCGTCCCTACTTTTTGCTCAAAACTGCTGAAAGAGGTAGTTTTTCGTACATTTTGAAAGCAAACACCGCCAATGACCGTGGTAGCTCCCGGTCTGTGGAGGTGCTTTTTTGTTCTTCCCTGGCCTTTTGGCCTTTGTATGCGTTGAAATTTTGAAAAAAGGCGTTAAACTTTCGGGGCTGGGGTGGCAAAAGTCAAGATTCCCGTTAAACTTTTGGAGAGGTGTTAAAACATTATCTTCTTCCATCCAAACGAAAATAAGTCTGCGTTCACAGATTTTTCTTGCTATTTTATATTAGAGCAGTTATAATGAGTGGTAGAATACAGACCTGCGGAGGGATAGGATGACTATCGTTTACGATAAGCTGTGGCACCGTTTAGCTGAAAAGGGCCTTAGAAAAAAAGACCTTCGTGAGGCTGCTGGGATTAGCCGAGCCTCTATAGCTAAACTTGGAAAAAATGAGATTGTAACGACTGAGGTGCTTGCAAAGATTTGTACGGCCCTTTCCTGTGATATTTCCGAAATTGCCGAAGTTTCTGACACATCGGCAGCGGACTGTACACCCATTCATAGGGATGCACACCAGCGGTTTAGAGTTAATTCGTTTTTTGCAGGAATTGGTGGATTTGATATCGCCTTTGAGCAGCATGGCTTTGAGACAGTCTATTTATGCGAAATCAATCAATTCTGCAACGAAGTCCTTACATCCCACTGGCCAAATGTGCCAAGGGCAACAGACATTTGCCAAGTAGCTGCCAATGATATACCAAACGCTGAAGTGTGGTGTGGCGGATTCCCCTGTCAAGATATATCGGTAGCCAGAGGCGCTGCCACACGGCTTGGGTTGGGTGGTAGCCGCTCCGGATTGTTTTTCCAGTATGCAAATTTAATAGAAGCTAAGTCCCCGGAGGTTGTTATTATTGAAAATGTTGAGGGCCTCTTCAACTCAAACGGTGGCCGTGACTTTGGCGTGATTTTACAACGGATGGCTTCTATGGGATATGCGGTGGCATGGAGGCTTTTAAACAGCCGCTACTTTGGGGTCCCCCAATCTCGTCCTCGCGTTTATCTGTGCTGCTGGAAAAACTCGCCTCAGAAAGCACAGAGAGTCATGTTCGATTCGGCGGGGGCGCATATACCCTCGAATGAGCGGAAAGATTTCTTGACAGAAGTCAGCAAAGAAAATGAGTACCCCAAGGTTCCCAAAGTAGCATATTGCCTTGCCGCGACATCCGGCAGACACACAGGCACGGATTGGAGCAGAACCTATGTTGTATGCGCAGATGGTGTACGGCGTTTAACTCCAAAAGAATATGAACGCCTCCAGGGCTTTCCCGACTACTGGACATTGCCCGCTCGATATGCTGTTGATAGTGAGGATACCGATACTTTGCGGTATACTGCTATTGGAAATGCGGTATCTGTCCCGGTGGTAGAGTGGATTGCGCAGAGAGTCCATACTGAACTTTTGACTGACCGTCCGCTTCTTAGCCGAGATGACCTACAATCCTATGTTCCTGAGTTTTCTAAAACAGCCTGGTCCCCGCTTCATCTATCGGAAATCGACTTCTCTGACGAATCGAGCAGCTATAAGTGGCCTAAAGCGGGGCTTGCCTGGGATGATTCATTTATTGGAGGCGCTGTGAGCCCCACTCCGGCAAAGCCTATCCCGTCCAGCCTGTTGGATATTGTGGAACGAGAACGGGTCGGAGAACGCTACTACCTAACATCAAATGCCGCAGAGGGAATCATCCGCCGCGTTGACAATCAAGGCCGGAAGCTCTTTCCACCTTTGCGGAAGGCGTTGGAAGCTGAGAAATCAAAGAAAATTGCTGGGGGAATATAAATGACATTTGCTACATTGCGGCTTGGTAAAACGAGCGTTGAGGACATAAGGCTGATCGATGCACAAGAGAGCGGCATCTTGACTTCACCTATGACTATTTCGGTGGTCTGTACTCAGGTTCCTGCGGACCTCTTACCGGGAACCTACACGTTTTTGTGGCTGGGTTCCGATAACAGCAAAGGTATGCCTACGGCATGGAAACAAGGATTTAAGGCCCTCGGTGTTGTCAGAAGCATAGACCGTGGGGAAAAATATAATGATGAGAGTACGACAGTTGTCGATATTTCATACATCTTTCCAGATGCGGTGAGCCGCACTGATATTTTGAGAGATGCTCCTGCGGCCTATTATTGGTGTTCGACGCTACCTGTGATTGGCCTTGACGACCACTCGAACCAGACCATTCGTATGATTACACAGGATTCGGAGCGTTCAGAGTTAAAAGCCTTTTTCTTTGTCCTCCGCGCAGTGTGTCCTGATTTCCGCCAGGATTCTGTAACCGCCTACCCAGAATTGGAGCCTTTGTTTGATTACACGGTTCCCAACCCGCGTGGATTCTATGGCGAAGAAACAGCCGCGCATGAGTATACTCGTGAAGAACTGATGGCAATGGACAATAAAGAGTTCATTTTCACCAGCCTCGATATCATGTCGCGTCATCGGCTTTTCAATGGCTACACCCTACCGGCCCTTGAAAGCCGGGAGCAGTGTTCTCTATTATTCCGGCACAACAATTTACATGGTATTCTTTACAAGCGTCCGGCGGGAACAACGGATGAAGAGTTCCGAACAGGGATGCAGGATGATGCTGGCAGGCCGCGCTACTATGCGGATACCTACAGCATAGGTGAGGATGAATACTATGTTTCCTCTCAGTGGCGTCCTGACCGAGAGGATGCCAGGGGTGCTTTCCTCGATTGGCTGTTTGAACTGCTTTTGACGATTCGCTTTGAAACTGACCTTCCGACTGCTTTCGAGCGAAACAGGATCGTATTCGGCGCTCCCGGTACTGGCAAGAGCCACCGACTGAACGAGGACAAGGATTCCCTGCTGGCCGATACCAGCGGCACTTATGAGCGGGTCACGTTCCACCCGGAGTATACCTATTCGCAGTTTGTCGGCAGCTACAAGCCGGTGACCGGACCAACCGGGGAAATCCGTTATGACTTTGTGCCAGGGCCTTTCATGCGCGTACTGGTAGCGGCTTTAAAAAGCGGACGCACCGAATCGCCCCAGCCCCATCTTCTGCTCATTGAAGAAATCAATCGTGCGAAAGTGGCCGCAGTGTTCGGTGAGGTATTCCAGCTCTTGGATCGCTCCGACTCAGGGGCCAGCGAGTACGAAATCCACGCCACGGAGGATATCAGAAAGTATCTGATCTCCGAACTTGGCAAATCCCCGGACAGCCTCCGCATCCCAGACAATATGTTCATTTGGGCAACGATGAATAGCGCGGATCAAGGCGTTTACCCAATGGACACCGCTTTCAAGCGGCGCTGGAGCTTTGAGTACATTGGTATTGATGAGAACGATGCTGAGGTCGGAGGTATCGCTACTCTGGGCCGTGGCAATCACGCCCGTGACATCAACTGGAACCAGCTCAGAAAGGCCATCAATGACACGCTGGCCGTGACATATAATATCAACGAAGACAAGCTGCTCGGCCCCTATTTCCTGTCAAGGCAGGTCTTTGCCTATGACGATAATCAGCGGATGACCGCCCCGGAAAAGTTTATTGCCGCCTTTAAGAGCAAGGTCATCATGTATCTTTATGAGGACGCTGCCAAATCGGTCAAACGCCGCCTGTTCGAGGGGTGCGATGCAAGTAAGTATTCTTCTGTGTGTTCCGCCTTTGATGAAACGGGAATTGAAATATTCGGAGCGGATTTTCTTGCCAAGTACAATGACTTCGAGAGGTGACCGCTATGGGATTCATCTCTCGGTATGTGCGTGAGCAGAAACGCTATACCAAAAACGAAATCAAAACTATTTTCAACTTTAGCGAGTCCGAGGCGGAAGCCTTCATCCGGCGGCTCAAATCATTCGGTGTCATGAAGGCTGTGAAGAATACCTCAGGCCAAAGGGACCTTTCGGATTTGTCAGATGCCGATATCGAAATATCCGATGATGCTGGTGAGAGCAGTGAATGCTTCTATGTGTTCACCTATGTGGGTGTGCTAACAGTGGGAGATAGGGTTGTCAAGTGTTTCCCCAAGTACATTACTCAAAATGATGCCCCAGATATAGAGCTGAAGCAGGTAATTCGAGTTTTACGAAGGTACGGCAGCAAAGAGCAAATCGTCAACCTCTACAACGGGGACGGTCAAAGCAGTAGCTTTAACATTCTCGCAGTCATGCTGTTTCTTCTGGAGGACTACCATCAATATGGCGCGTATATCAATTCCGAGGATATTGTTGAAGTCAATGGTGAAGGGCCTATTCTTTGGGGACAGACCATTGACAACGGGTTTGCATTGATCAGCAACAACCGTCCATACTACGTTGACATCTACACACACCGCTCCGTTGACGATGAGCAGGACTTTTTCCACCGGCTGCATAGATGCATTGTTTCCGAAAGCTCCCGTCAGCTTCGAGATGCAGGGCTGATAGACCTCTTTGATTTGGTAGAGGCAGATGTTTCCGATGAGGCTTTGGATGATTTTGGCGACAAAGAATACATCCTCTATCGGCTCCAATCCGAATTAGGCGTTCAGTTCAATACGCACAAGCAGACCATCCTTAAAACGCTCTATGCATTTGTCGAACACCATCGCGCCCTTGCTGAGTCCGAGGGGATCAGTATGTACGGGACGAATAGCTTTAATCTGGTGTGGGAGGATGTCTGTGCGGAGGTGTTCAACAACAAACTCAAAACGCAGCTCCGCCACCTTCCACTTCCAGACGGGCTGGCCCCAGGCTATAATCCCAAGGCTCTTCTTATTGATATCATTGAGAAACCGCAGTGGCAGGGCTGGAACGCTGATGGCACAGCATTTGTAAAAACAGCCGCAGAGACGCTTACTCCAGACCTTATCAACATCTACGAGGAAGATGGCACCTATACTTTCGTGATTTTTGATGCCAAATATTATTGCATCCAGCTCGAAAGCGGCAAGCCGTTAAGAGGACAGCCTGGAGTTGGGGATGTGACAAAGCAGTACCTCTATCAGTTGGCCTATCGGGATTTTATTAATCAGAACCATATTCAAGATGTAAAGAATTGTTTTCTGATACCAACCGAGCAAGACAATGTGGCCAAACTCGGTACAGCCTCACTTTCCATGTTGCGCAATCTGGAACTGACCGATATTCAAATTCGTTTGCTTCCGGCGGTAAAAATGTATGATCTATACTTGAGCCGAAAACCTTTAGACATATCTGCGTTAGAACTCTAATTGTCCTAACCGCACAAGCCGGGGAGCGAAGCCAGTTTGCTCCCCGGCTTGTGCGTACAGGTTCCCGGTACTATAGGTGCTGGTGGATGAGCGGCTGCATTATGATGGTAAACGGAGGTGGCCCAATGGATGATTTAACAAGGGAACAGCGGCACAAAGCGATGTCGCGTATTCGCTCCAAAGACACGGCCATTGAAGTAAAACTCCGAAAGGCTCTGTGGCACAGTGGATACCGCTACCGAAAAAACTACGCTGCTTTGCCTGGAAAACCGGATATAGTGTTGACCAAATATAAAATTGCCATCTTCTGCGACAGTGAATTCTTTCATGGAAAGGATTGGTATACAGTATTGCTCCCCAGGATTCGAAACGGAATAAATCCTGAATATTGGGAAAAGAAAATAAGCCGTAATATGGAAAGGGACAATGAAATAAATCGAAAACTTAATTATCTTGGGTGGACAGTTATTCGTTTCTGGGGAAAGGACATCGCCAAAAACACCGAAGAGTGCATAGCTGTTATTAGGGATTGTATTTTCGACCAAACAGTGAATCGTATAGAATGCTCAAATGAACTACCCGACTCACTTGATGAGGACATCTGAGTTGAGTGCATTAACCACTGGTACGCCATTTTGCTTGGCATATGCCACCGTATTCCTTGTTCCCCCGCCCTCTCCGTTGTAGGCTGCGATGACCCTTGCCGAATGGTCCACCATCCACTCATTCCTTCTCTGAAAGCAGTCCCGGCTGTATGCAGCGCAAATAAACCGCACCAAGTCGGCCCGCTCCATGACTGACTGATACCTTTCCTGCCACTCTTGGCTCCAGCGGTTCTCAAATCCTCGATAGGGGCTTGCACAGATAAGCCGGATCGCCGCGCCCTCGTCCCGGAGAGCCAGCACTTTCTCCGCTGCCCAAAGGTCCACACCTCTCGCCATTCCAGAAATAAATGTTTGAAATCCGTCAGCAATTGCTGTGCGGATTTCTTTTTTTAGTGCCTCTACGACTACCGCCTCCGGCTGTTCCAGCTTTTCCGGCCTGTGTCCAGTGAAGCAGCACCGATGTTGCCGCAGTTCTCGTTCCGTCATTTTACCGCCCTCCCGTGATGGTTGATATAGTTCAATATAACGGTATTATCCGTACAAGTCAACTGTATAAAACCATTTAAGTGAACGGTAAAATATTGACCAGAGGGAGGTGGCATTATGGACACACATTCCAAGCTGCGACAGTTAATGGCAGAGCGGGGCTGGACAGCTTATCGGCTGGCGAAAGAGAGTGGTCTCTCCGAGTCCACACTGGCGAACATTTTTAAGCGGAACACCGTTCCCTCCATCTCAACTTTGGAGTCCGTTTGTTCCGCCTTTGGCATCTCCCTGGCTCAGTTCTTCGCCGAGAATGATATGGTGGAGTTGACGCCGGAACTGAAGGAACTGTTTGATAATTGGGTGTCACTTACCTCGGAGCAAAAACAGGCGGCGTTACAGATGATTCGAGCCATGAATGCAAAGTAAAAAACAGAAAATTCGCCAGGACTTTTGCCTTTTTCTGCCAAATTGAGCTGCACCGTTGTTGATATCCTTGTTATTGTACTGTTTATGGAGTAAAATGGTTTCACAAACAGGATGTGTGGGGGTGTTCTCCGTGGCGGAAGTCAGGTCAATTTTTTCATATGTGGATAAGAAGTGTTATAACGGCTTGTACGATGCTGCGGCTGAGTACATAGCCAAGCACTGGGAGACTATGGACTTGGAGTCCCGACGTGTGCCGGATATCCAGACTGCGGAGCTGGCGGATGCCTGGGTGCGTAGAGTGTATGTTTCCGACCTTCCCGGCGACCGCATTGCTTTCGATGTAGGACTGGAGGTTCAAATCGCGGTATCTTCCGCAGACCATCACAATGACTTCAGCGATGAGCTTACCGAGTGGCTCCGCATTTCCTGCGAGGGTGATCTGGCGCAAGGACTGAATGACTGGACGATCACCAATACCTGCATTTACCGCAAACAGAATTTCCCCGAGAACTCCATGTCCGATGCCTTGGTTCCAGACATTCGAAATGATAAGATGGATGATGCCGCCACAGCCTTTCTAAGAGAGTATTACCCAGAAGCTCTCCGAATCACAAAGCCAAAAGAACCACCGGTCTTTGTTGATCCGATGGCCTTGGCAAAAAGGTTGGGTCTACAGGTCGTGACCCGCCCCATCCGAGAGGACGGCACAGTTTTCGGTCAGCTTTTCTTTGATGATGCCGATACCGAGATGTACGACAGCAATCAGAATGAAATAGTTCCGGTTCACATCCCCGGCAAAACGATCATTGTTGACCCAACGATGTTTCTGCTCACCAATTATGGCTCTCCTGGCAATACCATAATCCACGAATGCGTCCATTGGGCAAAGCACCGCAAGGTATATATGCTGGAAAAGCTATACAATGACAAGGCTCGCGGAATCACCTGCGAGGTAACCGGCGGTGTCCAAGCAGACCTTTCCCGGCGTGCAACAGAGCGGATGGAGAGCCAAGCCAACCGGCTGGCCCCCCGTATTCAGATGCCGGCGGGTCCATTCAAAGCAAAGGCAAATGACTACATCTCTCGTTTTATGCGCGAGATGGGTGTCCGTCATGAAATCGAGGTCATGGAGGCCGTAATCCAGCAGTTGGCCACCGACTTCGTGGTGTCCAAACAGTCAGTTAAAATCCGCTTGGTGGAATTGGGCTTTGAAGCAGCGGTCGGCACCTTTACATATATTGATGGCCACTATGTGAAGCCTCATTCTTTCCGCAAGGGCGCAATCCGGGTAGACCAGACCTTTTCCATCGGCGCTCAAGATGCCGCTATCCAACGGTTCATAAATCCCGAGCTGCGAAAACTAACCGAGACCGGGGACTATCTGTTCATAGACAACCACTTTGTCTACAACACTCCGCTCTATGTGGAAGCCGATGTGGACGGGCAGCTTGATCTGACTGCCTACGCCCGATCCCACATGGACGAATGCTGCTTGGCCTTCGATATGAAGATCACCAGCAAAGTTGCCGATGCCTATCACACCGTCTGTTTTTTGAATCGGGAGCCAAGCGACATTACCTTCGACATCACATTCCACAACGGTTTTCAGAATGCTCCTCCAGATCGTCAGATTGCTATGCGGAAAAAACAACAGGAGGAGTGGCTCAATATTCGAAGGCAAATGACGGATGATCCGGAGCAGTGTATGAAACTCTTGCTTGACTGGCGTGGAATGAACTATACCAACCTCGGAGCAATTATCGGTCGAAACCCCAAGACCATAAGCAGAACAGTCAAAGGTGAAACTGAGCCAGATTTGAAAACAGCGGCTGGAATCTGTTTCGGACTTAATCTTCCTCCAGTCATAAGCGAGAAACTGCTGGAAGTGCTGGGTTGCCGACTGATGCCGATGAATCCAAGCCACCAATGGATTAACGAGGCTCTGCACGTTAAATACCCGGAGCCGTTTAAATCTACACAGAGCTATCTCAAAGCGTTTGGCGTGGAAGTTTAAAATTTTTTTGGGTGAAAAACGGACACAGCGTGTCCGATGAATTCTTGGATTAGGGATGGGGGATATTATGCCTGGGGTATCAAGGTATGATAGAAAGCAGCCTGAAAAGGCACAACCCAGCTATGAGACAGTTAAGGCAAAGTTCGGAGCAGAGGACATGACCATAGAAGAATTGACTGTTTTCCTCCGAAACAGCCCACGCGGAGCCAGACCTGATCTTACCGAGAAATCAGTCAAAAACTACATCAAAAGCCTCTGCGAAAGCAGTGAAGGGCTTTTAAAGCCGGAGGACTTCAAGAAAAATCCGGAATATTCTAAGAGCCCTTACTGCATTAAGCCAGAGTGGCAGGGACTCTTGGTTGCCCTTATGGATTCCGACTATTTCGAGGGGCGAAAAAATGACCGCAGGCTGAAGACCCGCGCCGACCTCAACCGGCAACTGGCGGAAAATGTGGAGAACTACCTTGGCGGTGAGGATAAGCGGATTGTCATGGAGAACCCTGCTTTTATCAATGCAGAACTGGAATCCCGCTTGTCAAAACACATCAATCAGGAACTGGTTATATTAATGCGGACAATGTATCATGTTTCTCCCGTTATTCGGTACAAGTTAATGCTGGAGTTTTTAAAGAACCTTGCTAATTTGCGAATCTGGATGTCAAGGCAGGATTCAAAGGAAGAGGCCACCCGGCTGGTTTACGCCCATGAACTGGATGAGATTCATAACGCCATTTATCAAAAGGGCCTATTCTCATCCAAATCCCTGGATGAGCTACTAATCAGTCTACTGGCAACGCGGATACACGATGAGGAATATGTTTATGTCGATGGAGACGAAGAAATGACACCGATTGGGGTATACTTTGCTACCCTGATTTTTGAAGGTGAGTTTTCTGATACTTCCGCAGCAAAGCGGCAGTTGGATGAATTGGAGCAAGCGCTAAATGACGATTCTTTCATCCAAACCATACAGGAAAAGGCCAAAAAGATTCTTAATTTGAAAGATCCCTTTGAGCAGTTTCTTTACGATGATTTGATAAGAATGGCCAAATTGCATCGTTGCACACCATATGTCTCCCCAGAGGAATATGAGCGCATGGTTCGTTTCACAGAAAGTGCCATCGCCCAGGATAAGTGGGATATTCTTAACCGTTTCATGAAGCTGGGCGACCACCCTCTTGACGAAGAGGATGTGGCCTCGCTGATGGAAAAATAGCGTCCCATTGTCTTTCTGTTTTCAATGAAATTGCCCCGTGGTACTCTAAAAGTACCATAGGGGGTTATATCAAAAGCCGGAGCAAATTTGCTCGACCCTTTGTGGTCAGCAAATTTGCTCCGGCTTTTTTGCGTTCTGGACCGGACACGGCGTGTCCGATGCAGCAAATTTTTTCATGGTAACATAGCCAAAGAGATACAGGGAAACGAGCGGCAGTCGATTCAAAGGCAACCGCTGAAGGCGCAGGCAATAAAGCCCAATAATACGGCAGCATATCAGGCGCCCATCGACACCCGCTTTTGTTTCCCTTGGAAAATCGTTATACATAACAAGGTCAAAACGGCACCGCCGTGGAGATAAAAATATCGAAGCCTGGATGCATACAGGCAAAGGATGCTATAATCGCTGACTCTTCAATGAAGAGAAGGCGCATATGGCACCCTTGGTTCTGTGCATCCATTTTCGACTGCATGGGCCTGGGGCGCTGTATCGCTCCAGGCTTTTCTGCATCCTTTGCCCCGCCCAGGCGGAAAGGGCATAGCTATGAAGAATCGTCAGAAACAAACAGCCAAGGACATCGCCATGGTCAAGGCCACCTATCAAGATACCGCATTCAATAAGGCGGTCAGTGACATCCCCGCCCTCATACCGGAGTTCAAGACCTATGTGGAGCAGACCTCCTCCATCATGGACGAGCTGCCCGGTAAGTTCGGTGCGACCCTGGCCTACCACATGGACAAACTCCATCTGACCAACGAGGCTCTGACCGATCGATGCCTCATCAACGAGGACACGATCCGCAAGTATAGAAACGGCTCCAATAAATCGAAGCCCAACATCCAGACCGTTGTCGCACTGTGCGTGGGCCTCCAGCTTCCCCTGCCGTTCAGCCTCGATTTGGTACATAAGGCCGGACACACCTTTGCCGGTGAACCGAACGATATGGCCTACCTGACGATTCTCGCCACCATGACAGGGGGCGATATCTATGACTGCAACAAGCTGCTCCGCGATATTGGAGTTCCCCCGCTGGCGAAAGAAAATAAAAAAATTTCCAAGTGACTGGTTTTTCAAAGTCCGGCTGTTTGTCCCTTGCAACAGGCTGGCTTTCAAGACTTCACACCGCTCCAAGCCTTGAAAATCAGCCTGTTTCCGGGTTTTCAACATCCGGGACAACCGGGGTCTGGACGGCTATTATTAGGGCCATGGGTGGCCACTCATACAGCTACCGCTCGCCCGACCGGGTGGCGGTGGCATCAACCATCAACCTAACGGGATGCACCCGAATGTGTGAAAGGATATGTAAAATGCAGCAAGTTTTCATCTGTTCCCCATACCGTGGGGACATCGAACACAACACCGAGGTCGCCAGGTATGCGGGCCACATCGCCGCAGTCACCGGCTATGTCCCCGTCATCCCCCATCTGCTCTACCCGCAGTTCCTGGATGACAACATCCCGGATGAGCGCATCCTCGGCATCCAGCTTGGGGCCGAGCTGCTGAAGGCCAGCGACATGATGTGGCTAATCGGCACCAGGATCACCAAGGGCATGAAGTACGAGCTGGAGATTGCCAAGAAGATGCGTATCCCCATCCGCTGCTACGATGAGAAGCTCAACCGCATCACCCCGGACACCCTCTCCATTGATGACCGGGTGGATGCCGAGTTCCTCGCTGAGTTGAAGGGCGCAACCCTCGTCTAAAAGAAAGGATACCACACATGGATAGAAAAGTCTACAGCCAACTGGCTGAAGGCTTCGAGCTGTTGGCGGCTGGCTACCGCTCCCTGGCTGAACAGGGAGCGGAGGCTACCTCCGCCGCGGCCCCGGAGCCGACCAAGAAGAACGATAAACCCATCACCATTGAGCAGGTCCGTGCCGTCATGTCCGCCAAGAGCGATGAGGGAAAGACCGCCCAGGTCAAGGCCCTGCTGATGAAGTATGACGCTGGCAAGCTGTCTGGCGTCAAGCCGGAGGACTACGCCGACCTCCTCCGAGAAGTGGAGGCGCTCTGATGCCTTCCACTCATGCGAGGTTTTCCCCCTCGGCTGCGAACCGCCGCCTGCACTGCCCTCCCTCCCTGATGCTGGAGGAGCAGTTCCAGGATGAGGAGAGCGCCTACGCCGCCGAGGGTACCGCAGGCCACGCGATGGCCGAACACCTCATCAAGAAGTACCTTAAGCAACGCACCCACCGCCCTGTGTCCGACTACTACTCGGACGAGCTGCTGGAGGCCGTGGACGAGTATGTTTCCTTCGTCCAGGGCGAGATTGAGGAGGCGCGGCGGGTCTGCAAGGACCCGGTGTTCACCGTGGAGCAGCGGGTGGACGCTTCGGAGTATGTGGAGGGCTGTTTCGGCACCGCAGACATGGTCATCGTGGCCGACAGCTACATCCACATCATCGACCTCAAGCTGGGCCGCGGCGTTCAAGTGTTCGCCGACCACAATGAGCAGCTCATGATCTACGGCCTGGGTGTTCTCAGCAAGGCCGAGCTGCTCTACGACCCCAAGGTGGTGCGGTTGACCATCTTCCAGCCCCGGCTCTGCCACTGCTCCACCTGGGAGATCACCCCGGAGGAACTGAAGAAGTGGGGCGAGGAGATCCTCCGCCCCACCGGGGCGATGGCCCTCATGGGGGCCGGGGAGTTCGCCGCTGGCTCCTGGTGCCGGTTCTGCAAGGCCCGGAACCAGTGCCGCGCCAGGGCAGCTGGCCCAGATGGAGTTCCGCCAGCCCGCCTTGCTGGACGATGAGGAGATCGCCGAGGTCCTTCGCCGCTCGGATGAGCTGGCGAAGTGGGCGGCGGACATGTATGCCTTCGCCCAAGACGAGGCCATCGTCCACGGGAAGCAGTGGCCCGGTTTCAAGCTGGTGGAGGGCCGCAGCGTCAGGAAATACAGCAGCGAGGACGAGGCGGCGGCAGCGGCCCAGGCCAGCGGCTACACCGACATTTTCAAGAAGTCCCTCATCGGGATCGGCGACATGGAGCGGCTCATGGGCAAGGACGAGTTCCAGCGCATTCTCGGCTCCTATGTGTATAAGCCCCAGGGCAAGCTCACGCTGGTCCCCCAATTCGACAAACGACAAGAAGTCACCAAGGACACCGCATCTGCGGAATTTCAGGAGGTTTAACTATGGCTACCATCAATCCGACCAAGGTCATCATTCCCTGCCGCATCAGCTACGCCCACTTGTTCGAGCCGACCAGCGTGAACGGCTCCGACCCCAAGTACGGCGCTTCGCTGATCGTGTCCAAGAAGGACACCAAGACCATCACCGCCATCAAGAACGCCATCGAGCAGGCCAAGAAGGACTCCGTGGGTAAGTGGGGCGGCAAGATTCCCCCCAACCTCAAGACCCCGCTCCGCGATGGCGACACCGACCGGCCCGATGACGAGGCGTATGCCGGGAGCTTCTTCCTCAACGCCAACAGCCGTCAGGCCCCCCAGGTGGTGGACCGCAAGGTGCAGCCCATCATCGACCAGAGCGAGGTGTACTCCGGGTGCTACTGCAATGTCAGCGTCACCTTCTACGGCTACAACAGCAACGGCAACCGCGGCATCGCCGCTGGCCTGGGCAACGTCCAGTTCGTGAAGGACGGCGAGGCCCTGGGTGGCCGTGCCAAAGCCTCTGACGATTTCGAGGCTATGGCTGACGAGGACGAGGATTTCCTGTCCTGACACACAAGACCGCATGGCGGGAGGGGTGGATGGCCTCCACCCCTCTTTGCCTTATCTGGAGGCAGCTATGAGCCTATTGGCAATCGATATCGAAACCTTTTCTGATGTAGACCTTCCGAAGTGCGGCGTGTACGCCTATTCGGATTCGACCAACTTTGAAATCCTCCTCTTTGCTTACGCTTTTGACGATGAGCCGACCCAGGTGGTCGATCTGGCCTGCGGAGAACAGCTCCCAGGCCGGGTGCTGGCGGCGCTGGAGGATGAGACCGTTACCAAGACGGCTTTCAACACCGCGTTTGAGCGGACGTGTATTTCCCGCTACCTGGGGCGGCGGCTCTCCCCGGTGTCCTGGCAGTGTACCGCCGTCCAATCCGCGATGCTGGCCCTCCCCCTTACCCTGGACGGGGTCGGCGAGGTGCTGAACATCAAGCGGAAAAAGCTGAAGGAGGGTGTGGCCCTGCTCCGCTACTTCTCCATGCCCTGCAAGCCCACCAAGGCCAACGGGGGCCGGACTCGGAACCGCCCGGAGGATGCCCCGGAAATGTGGGAGCGGTTCAAAGCCTACTGCATCCGGGATGTGGATGCCGAGCGGGAAATCAGAGAGAAGCTCCACAACTACCCCATCCCGGACAGCGAGATGGAGCTGTATCGGCTGGATCAGGAGATCAACGACAGGGGCATCATGGTCGATCAGACCCTCACGGCCCAGGCGGTGCGCTGTGACTTAGAGTTCAAGGAGCGGGCCACCGCCCAAGCCCAGCGGCTCACCGGCCTTGCCAATTCCAACTCACTGGCGCAGATCAAGGGCTGGCTGGCGGAGCGGGGTGTCGAGGTGGACAGCCTCGACAAAAAGGCCATCAAGGGCCTTCTCCCCCAGGCCACCGGCGAGGTGCGGGAGATGCTCACGCTCCGACTCCTGCTGGGGAAGACCTCCGTGAAGAAGTACGAGGCTATCCAGCGGTCGGTTTGCTCGGATGGGCGCGTTCACGGGTTGCTCCAATTCTATGGCGCCAACCGCACAGGCCGCTGGGCCGGAAGGCTGGTGCAGGTGCAAAACCTCCCCCAGAACCACATCCCCGACCTCGCTCTGGCCCGGAGCCTGGTCAAACGGGGTGAGTTCGAGCAAGTGGAGATGCTCTATGACTCCACCCCCGGTGTGCTTTCCGAACTGATCCGTACCGCCTTCATTCCCAAACCGGGGTGCCGCTTCATCGTGGCGGACTTCGCCGCTATCGAGGCGCGGGTACTGGCATGGTTCTCCGGGGAGCAATGGAGGCTGGATACCTTCGAGCAGGGCGGCGACATCTACTGCGCATCGGCCTCCAAGATGTTCCATGTCCCGGTAGAGAAGCATGGGCAGAACGCCCATCTCCGGCAGAAGGGCAAAATCGCGGAACTGGCCCTTGGCTATGGCGGCAGCGTGGGTGCGCTCACCTCGATGGGCGCTCTGGACATGGGGCTGGCCGAGGAGGAGCTTCAGCCGCTGGCGGACCAGTGGCGTGGTGCCAATCCCCGCATCGTAAAGTTCTGGTGGGATGTGGATGCCGCTGCGGTGAAGGCGTTCCGGGCCAAGACGGAGGTACGCCTCGGTATGCTGTGTTTCTCCTGCCGCTCCGGGATGCTCTTTATCACCCTTCCCTCCGGGCGCAAGCTGGTCTATGTGAAGCCCCGGATGCTCCCCAACCGTTTCGGTCGGGAGAGTCTGACCTATGAGGGTGTGGGTGAAAACAAGAAATGGTCACGCATTGAGACCTATGGCCCCAAACTGGTCGAGAACATCGTCCAGGGAACAGCACGCGATCTGCTGGCCCTGGCCATGCTCCGGCTGCGGAACGCCGGATTCGAGATCGTCATGCACATACACGATGAGGCCGTGGTGGAGGTGCCGGATGGTGTCTCCTCCGTGGATGAAATTTGCCGCATCATGTCCGAGGCCCCGGCCTGGGCCGCTGGCCTCCCGCTCCGGGCGGACGGATATGAGTGCGAGTTCTATAAGAAAGACTGAGGTGCTTTCGATATGAATGAACTTGTGAAAATCAACTACAGCGGCGGCGACCGCCCCACCGTCAGCGGTCGGGAATTGCACCGGGCTTTGCAGATCAGGACCGCATATAAAGACTGGTTTCCCCGGATGTGCGAGTACGGTTTTTCCGAAGGAGTGGACTTTAGCGCAATTTTGAGCGAAAGTACCGGCGGCAGGCCTAGCACCGACCACCAGCTCACCATCAATATGGCGAAGGAGCTGTGCATGATCCAGCGCACCGACATCGGTAAGCGGGTGCGGCAGTATTTCCTCCAGGTGGAGGCGGCATGGAACAGCCCGGACGCGATTATGGCGCGGGCCTTGCAGTTTGCCAATGACCGTCTGGCCCTGCTGACCCAGCAGAACACCGAGCTGGCCGGCACCATCGCTGTCCAGAGCCAGCAGATCGCGGAGCTGCAGCCCAAGGCCAGCTACTACGACCTGGTGCTGAACTGCAAGGACCTCATTTCCACCTCCGCCATCGCCAAGGACTACGGCAAGTCGGCGGTCTGGATGAACCGCTGGCTCCACGAAAAGGGTGTGCAGTTCAAGCAGGGCGACATCTGGCTCCTTTACCAGAAGTACGCCGAAAAGGGCTACACCAGCACCAAGACCCATAGCTACTCCGGCACTGATGGAGAGCCGCACACCAAAGTGCATACCTACTGGACGCAGAAAGGCCGTCTGTTCATCTACGGCCTTATGAAAGAGGACGGCATCCTGCCGCTGATCGAGAGAGGGGCCTGACTATGGGTATCAGCAGATACAACTCGGAGGGGTACGCAGACCCCACCGCATACGAGGCCATCCGCAACATCGAGACTTTCCGGGTGGACCACCCCAACGGTTACATCGAGGTCAATGTGGATACCTTCTTCCCTTGCACGAACACCAAGGCGAAAAAGCTGTTCTGGCTCGTCCGGGATAACTGCTCCGAGGCCCAGCAAAAGGAGTTGCTGGTGGCCCTCGTCCGCAAGGCCAAGTCCGTCACAGAGGAGGCCATGAGCCTGGAAGGGTCGCTGAACGAGGTGCCGCGTGATCCGAAGGAGTACCAGGGCCGGCTACGGCGGTTCAAATCCCTGACCCGGCAGCACACGCAGCTCACCCGGAATATCAGGGATCTGACAGCAGGGAGGCAGAAATGAAGATCAAGGTATCTATCGGCAACAGCCGGATGGACAAAAAGTGGAGGCTGTCGGAAATGGAGCTGGACGAGTTCCGGGACCGCATCTTCCAGACCAAGGTGACCGCTGAGACCGTGGCAGAGTTCAAGAAGATGCCCAAGGCCCAGCAGGATGCCATCAAGGACATCGGTGGCTTCGTTCTCGGTACGCTGAAGGGTGGTCGCCGGAAGAAGGACTGTGTGCAGACCCGCTCAGCCCTGTCGCTGGATATGGACTACGCCTCCCCGGAGGTCATCGAGCAGGTGGAGATGTTCTTCTCCTTCCGCTGCTACTTCTACTCCACCCACAAACACACCCGGTCGGCCCCGCGGCTCCGGCTCATCATCCCCCTCTCCCGCGAGGTCGGCCCAGACGAGTACATGGCGGTGGCCCGGAAAGTGGCGGAGGAGATCGGCATCGAGCAGTTCGATGATACCACCTATGAGCCGAGCCGTCTGATGTACTGGCCCTCTACCTCTTCGGACGGCGAGTTCGTGGCCCAGGAGATTGATGGCGACATCCTCGACCCAGACACCATTCTGGCGAAATACACCGACTGGCACAATACGGCGGAGTGGCCTGTTTCCCGCCGCCAGCAGACCATCATGCAACGGGAGATTAAGAAACAGGCTGACCCACTGACCAAAGCGGGGATGGTCGGGGCCTTCTGCCGCGCCTACTCCATCACCGCCGCCATTGATACCTTCCTCCCGGATATCTATAGGCACAGCTCCATGCTGGGAAGATACGACTACATCCCCGCCGACTCCCATGCTGGCGTGGTCATTTACGATGACTGTTTTGCCTACAGCCACCATGCCACCGACCCGGCCTGTGGTCGGCTGCTGAACGCCTTTGACGTGGTGCGGCTACACAAGTTCGGCGCTCTGGACGGCAAGGCCGACCCGGATGATCCCCCCTCCAAGCTGCCCTCCTTCCAGGCCATGCAGGACTTCGCCGTCCAGGACACCCAGGTGAAGCTCCAGCTTGCCAAGGAGCGGCAGGCCGTGGCGGAGTCCGAGTTCTCCGCACAGACCGGGGACGATTGGCAGACCGAGCTGGAGCTGGACAAGCGGGGCCGGGTGAAGGACACCCTCACCAACATCGCCGCCATCGTCCGCAACGATCCCAACCTCCAGAACATTGTCTACAACGAGTTCAAGGGCATGGTGGATGTGATCGGGCCGCTGCCCTGGAAGCAGGTGCGCCCCGGCTGGAACGATGCCGACCTCGCCAATGCCAAGCTGTACTTTGAGCGGGTCTATGGCGTCTGGTCGCCTACCAAGTTCAAGGACGCTCTGCTGGCGGTGGTGTCCGCCGAGCGGCTCTACCACCCGGTGAAGGAGTATCTGAACGGCCTGTCCTGGGATGGGACCGAGCGGCTGGACACCCTGCTGGTGGACTACATGGGTGCGGAGGACACGGCCTATGTCCGGGCCGTGACCAGGAAGACCCTGTGCGCGGCGGTAGCGAGGATTTACGATCCGGGGATCAAGTTCGACTCCATGCTCGTCCTCAACGGCCCCCAGGGAATGGGCAAGTCTACCTTCTACGCCCTGCTGGGCCGGGAGTGGTTCTCCGACTCCCTCTCCATCGCCGATATGCGGGACAAGACCGCCGCCGAGAAGCTCCAGGGCTATTGGATTCTGGAGATCGCCGAGATGAACGGCATCAAGAAGGTGGATGTGGAAACAGTCAAGTCCTTCCTCAGTCGGTCGGATGATAAGTTCCGGCAGGCATACGGCACCGTAGTGGAGAGTCATCCGCGCACCAATATCATCGTTGGCTCCAGCAACGCCGACCGGGGCTTCCTCCGGGACGTAACGGGCAACCGCCGGTTCTGGCCCGTCAATGTCACCGGCACCGGGGCCAAGCACCCGTGGGAGCTGGCGGAGGTGGACCAGGTGTGGGCCGAGGCTCTGGAGCGATACCGGGCCGGGGAGGAACTGTACCTCAAGGGCGATGTGGCGGAGGAGGCTTACCAGGCCCAGCAGGAGGCTATGGAGGCAGATGACCGCGAAGGGCTGGTGGAGCAGTATCTGGAGCGGCTGCTCCCGGATAATTGGGCCAGCATGGACCTCTACCAGCGGCGCAGCTACCTTGGCGGCGGGGAGTTCTCCGGCTCTGTGGCCACCGGCACCGTTCGCCGGGAGCGGGTGTGCTGCATGGAGATTTGGTGTGAGTGCTTTGGCAAGGAGCGGGAGAACATCAAGCGGACGGACTCCTACGAGATCGAAGGCATCCTCCAGAAGATCGGTGGCTGGGTGATAACCGCAGAGAACAAGTTCGGCAAGACCCGGTTCCCGCTGTACGGAACGCAGAAAACCTTCGTGCGAGGGTAACCGCTGTTTCCAGCGTTTCCAGTTTGACGGTAGAAACAAACACAGGAACAGGGAGAAAGTCACTGTTTGCAAGGGTTTCTGGCTCTTTGTTTCTGTGTTTCTACCTTTCTTTATGGAGTAATGAAATAAATAAAAAGGAATAGCAGAAACACGCCTATATGCGCGTATAGGGGTTTTGGGGCTTAGAAACACAGTCAGAAACAGGAGGCCAGAAACAATGAGGGAAAGTGCCATTGAGCGCAGGCTCGTCACTGAGGCAATTAAGCGTGGGGGGTTCGCACCCAAATTCGTGTCACCGGGTTTGGATGGGATGCCGGACCGCCTCCTACTCCTCCCCGGTGGCAAATTGGCCTTTGTGGAAGTGAAGGCTCCGGGGAAAAAGCCCCGGCCCCTCCAGCGCAGGCGCATCGAGCAGCTTACCGCTCTGGGGTTCCGGGTGTTCGTCCTGGACCGTATCGAGCAGATTGGAGAGATTTTGGATGAAGTACAAACCACATGAATATCAGTCCTTCGCCACCAACTTCGTGCTGGAGCATCCGGCCTGCGGCCTGATTTTGGACATGGGCCTTGGGAAAAGCGTCATCACGCTGACCGCCCTCTGGTCGCTGCTCCTGGACAGCTTCGATGTGGGCAAGGTGCTGGTGGTGGCTCCGAAGCGTGTGGCGGAGAACACCTGGCCCAGCGAACTGGCAAAGTGGGAGCATCTGGAGGGCCTCACCTGGTCGCTGGTCCTCGGCAGCGAGAAGGAGCGCCGCGCCGCCCTCCAGCGCAGGGCCAAGATTTACATCATCAATCGGGAGAATGTCACATGGCTGGTGGACAACTACCGCTGGGATTTCGACACCCTGGTCATTGACGAGCTATCCTCCTTCAAGAGCAGCAAGGCGCAGCGTTTCCGGGCGCTGAAACGGGTCCGGCCCCGGATCAGCCGGGTCATCGGCCTGACCGGAACCCCCCAGCCCAACGGCCTCCTCGACCTGTGGCCCCAGATGTACCTCCTGGACATGGGCCAGCGGCTGGGACGGTTCGTAGGTGGATACCGGGAGCGGTTCTTCCTGCCGGACAAGCGTAGCCGGGAGGTCATCTACACCTACAAGCCCAAGGAGGGCGCGGAGGAGAAAATCTACGAGCTGATTTCGGATATCTGCATTTCCATGAAGGCTACCGACTACCTCGATATGCCGGAGTTGGTCAGCAGCCAGGTGGAGGTGAAGATGAGCGCCAAGGAGCGGAAACTGTACGAGGATTTCGAGCGGGATATGATCCTCCATCTGAAAGATGGCGACCTGGATGCGGTGAACGCCGCATCCCTTTCCGGCAAGCTAGTGCAGATGGCAAATGGCGCGGTCTACGGCGATAACCGCAAGGTCCACCACATCCATGACCGCAAGCTGGATGCGCTGGAGGACATCATCGAGGCGGCGAACGGCAAGCCGCTCATGGTGGCCTACTGGTTCAAGCACGATCTGGAGCGTATCCACCAGCGGTTCAATGTCCGCACCATCGACAGGTCGGAGGACATCGCCGACTGGAACGCGGGAAAAATCCCGGTGGCGCTGATCCACCCCGCCTCCGCTGGGCATGGGCTGAATTTGCAGGACGGCGGCTCCTCCATCGTGTGGTTCGGCCTCACCTGGTCGCTGGAGCTTTACCAGCAGTTAAACGCTCGGCTCTGGAGACAGGGCCAGAAACACACGGTTGTTGTCCAGCACCTCGTGACCGCCGGGACCCATGACGAGGACATCGTGAGGGCGCTGGAGCAGAAGGACATGAGCCAGACCGCGCTGATTGCAGCGGTGAAGGCCCGGATCGGAGGTGTCACATGAGTGAACGAGTGGAAAGGATCATCAAAGACTACCCCGGAATGGTCATGGAGCGGGACTGCCTCCGGCACCAGCTTGCCAATTTCCAAGGGGTCACCGAGGAGGAGATCATCGACTCCATGAATTACTCCACCCCGCAGGGTGAGCGGGTGCAGACCAGCAATATCTCGGATAAGACCGCCACCATCAGCGAGAGCTACCGTGACCGGGTCCGCCGCATCAACCGGGATTGGGTCGACCACTTAACCGTTAAGCTGCTGGCCTTGGAGGATGAGATCGACTTTTTCCATTCGGCTCTCAGGGCCATCTCGCCGGAATTGGCCCTGATGATGTGGGATTTGACCGTGGAGCGGCTCACCTGGGATGCTGTGGAGGCAAAGCACCATGTGTGCCGCGCCACCATCGGGAAATATCGAAAAAAGGCCATTTGTGAATTGGACACACTCTACGCCATCCACGATAAGGAGATGGCGGAGTACATACTGCGATAGGAGGCGGCAGAAAATGTGTAAACGAGGGGATATTTACTTTGTGAACTGCGGATGCGACACCAGCAGCTCCTTGCAGTGTGGTGTGCGCCCGGTTTTGGTGGTGAGCAACGATGCGGCGAACGCCCACTCCCCGGTGGTGACTGTGGTGCCGCTGACCGGCCAGGTTCGGAAAAAACGGTCATTGCCCACCCATGTGCTGATCCCTTGCTTCAAGCGGCATGGCCTCACCCAGCCCAGCGTGGCATTGGCGGAGCAAGTGACCGCCATCGACAAAAACAAGCTGGTGGAGCGCCGGGGCCATATCAAGGACCATGGCATCATGGACAAGGTGACCGCGGCTCTGCAAATCCAGATCGGGGCAATCGCATACTAAGTGCATACTGACTTTTCATTTTTCCTGTGCTATGATTAAAATCGCAAAGACTGTAGGGACCCGGAGGCGACCGCCTCTTGGGTCCTTTTTCTTTGCCGGACGCGGCTTCCATCCTTTCCCCGCGTCCGTACATAGGACAGGAGAGTGTGTTTCATGAAAAGACTGGACACTGGCGGTGGTGGCTGACCATGCCGCACCGTCCGAACATCCCCTGCAAGCACCCCGGCTGCGGTCGGCTGATCCCCTACGGCAGCTCGTACTGTGAGGAGCATCGACCGTTCCACGCACACGACACCAAAAGCACCAGCGAAAAGGGATACGGACGCCGCTGGCAGAAGGCCCGCGCCGCATTCCTCCACGCCCATCCACTGTGCGCTCGGTGTCAAGCGAAGGGCCGACTGGTCAAGGCCACTGTGGTTGACCACATCATTCCCCATCGCGGTGACCCCAGGCTGTTCTGGGACACCGACAACTGGCAGCCCCTGTGTAAGCAATGCCATGACCACAAGACCATGACAGAAGACCGCTACCAGGAGTTTCGGTACTGACCAGGGGCAGTCAAAATCTCTACAGCCCTTGGCCCTGCTGACCGGCGCGGGGTCTTTTGCGAATTTTCGCAAAAAAAGCAAGGGGGGACACCCCCGGAGCCGGGGCCGCTGCTGGGAAAGCCCCACCGCACCATAGGATTTCGCAAAATGAGCAGACCGCTGTTTTGCGGAAAAGTTCACCTTGTCCGCCGCTTGGGATGAAGTTTTGACGCTTCCCAGCGGCCTTTTTATGCCCCCAAGAAAGGATAGCGCGGCCATGACGGAATATCAGAAACATCAAATCCGGGGGCTTCGTATGCGGGGCGCGGGCTACAAGGCCATCGCCTTCGCCACCGGGCTTTCCCGCGACATCGTGCGCAACTACTGCAAGAGCCACGGCCTGGAAGGTCTGGCCTCCGAGTTCACCATGAACATGAAGGAGCAGATTGAGAAAGGTCTGGTGTGTGCGAGCTGCGGCAGGCCGCTGGAGCAGCCGCGCACCGGCAGGCGGCGGCGGTTCTGCTCAGACCAATGCAGACGGCATTGGTGGGCCACTCACCCGGAGCAGAGCGAACACAGTGCTGAGGCCACCTACCACGGCACCTGCGCCTGCTGCGGTCAATCCTTCCAGTCCTACAGGAACCAAACCAGAAAATATTGCAGCCATGAGTGCTACATCCGCGACCGTTTCTGTAGACCGGAGGATGGTGTACCCCGGCTGCGTCAGGAGGAAACCACATGAGTGAAATGCAATGGCAGACACTCCCGCTCGGTCAACTGCGTCCCGCGGCCTACAACCCCCGGAAGGCGCTCAAGCCCAGCGATAAGGAGTACCAGAAAATCAAAAACTCCATCCAGGAGTTCGGCTATGTGGAGCCGATCATCGTCAACTACGACATGACGGTCATTGGGGGCCACCAGCGGCTGACGGTTTTGAAGGACCTCGGCTATACCGAGGCGCAGTGTGTTGTCCTCCACATCGAGGACGAGGCCAAGGTCAAGGCGCTGAACATCGCCCTCAACAAAATCTCCGGCGAATGGAACGAGCAGCTCCTCGCCGACCTGCTGGTGGATTTGCAGGACGCACAGTTCAACCTCGACCTCACCGGCTTCGAGGCCCCGGAGATCGACCAGCTTTTCTCCAAGCTCCACAATAAGGACATTGAGGAGGACAATTTCGATGTGGATGAGGAGCTGAAGAATCCGGCCTTCTCCCAGGCGGGGGACATCTGGACGCTGGGCCGTCACCGGGTCGTCTGCGGCGATTCCACCTTGCCGGAGACCTTCAAGCTACTCATGGAGGGCAAGAAGGCCAACCTTGTCCTGACGGACCCGCCCTACAATGTGAATGTGGAGGAAACGGCTGGCAAGATCAAGAACGACAATATGCCGGATGCCGACTTCTACAACTTCCTGTTCTGTGCTTTCGTGAACATGGAGCAGAATATGGAGCAGGATGCCTCCATCTATGTGTTCCACGCTGACACCCAGGGGCTGACCTTCCGGCGGGCTTTCGCGGATGCCGGCTTCAACCTCTCCGGCTGCTGTATCTGGAAGAAGAACGCCCTGGTGCTGGGCCGCTCTCCCTACCAATGGCAGCACGAGCCGTGTCTGTTCGGCTGGAAGAAAGGCGGAAAGCATCTGTGGTACTCCGACCGAAAGCAGACCACCATCTGGGAGTATGACCGACCCAAGGCCAGCAAGGACCACCCGACCATAAAGCCCATTGCTCTGATGGCCTACCCCATCAAAAACTCCACCATGACAAACTGCATCGTCCTCGACCCCTTCCTCGGCTCCGGCTCTACGCTGATTGCTTGCCAGGAAACCGGGCGCATCTGCTACGGTGTGGAACTGGACGAGAAGTTCTGCGATGTGATCGTCAAGCGGTACATCGAGCAGGCCGGTTCCTCTGACAGGGTGTCGGTGTTGCGGAACGGTGCCACCTACACCTACGATGAATTGGTGGGCGAGGACATTCCGCTGTTTTGATGGGAGGGCTGACGATGGAAAAACCGATTCTCCGGGTCTGTAGTTTTTCGGGCGGGAAGGACTCGACCGCCATGCTCCTCCGGCTGCTGGAGGAGGGTGTCCAAGTCGATGTGATTCTGTTCTGTGATACGAGCCTTGAATTTCCTGCCCTCTACGACCACATTCGGAAGGTGGCGCGGGATATTGGACGGGAGATCACCACGGTCAAATGTCCAGACGATTTCGAGTATCTGTTCGCGCACAAGCAGATCAACCGCAAGCCCAGGTCGCGCAATGCCATCAAGTACGGGGTAGACCGTGACGGCTATAGCTGGGCAGGCCCCAAGCTGCGCTGGTGTACCGAAGTCCTCAAAAACCGCCCCAGGGAGCAGTACCTCCAGCAGCTCCGGGAGAAATATGAGGTGCTGGAGTACATCGGCATCGCCGCTGATGAGACCCACCGCATCAATCGAAAGTGCAATCAGAAGGATGGGGCGCGGCTCCCGCTGGTGGAATGGGGCATGACCGAGGCCGACTGCCTCGCCTATTGCAAGGAGCGCGGCTACGATTGGGGCGGGCTGTATGAAAAATTCCACCGGGTATCCTGCTGGTGCTGTCCGCTCCAATCCTTGTCAGATTGCCGTGTGCTTTACCGGGATTTTCCCGACCTGTGGGCGCAGCTCAAGCGGTGGGACGCCATGACCTGGCGCTCCTTCAAATCGGACTACACTGTTTTACAACTGGAACAACGCT